>ERZ1029878.57-NODE-57-length-32906-cov-188.244133_pt1 | contig 32906 bp, 32 predicted proteins | sample MGYA00519234_ERZ1029878 | MGnify/ENA primary metagenome ERZ1029878 (study PRJEB33666, sample SAMEA4610928) | skin metagenome | biome: Human-associated habitat; feature: Malodor aspect; material: skin | place: Philippines | collected 2015-08 ... | reverse complement strand
CATCAACAAACGAACCTGCAACTGATGAAACAGACAAAGGTGAAACTGACGAACCATCAACAAACGAACCTGCAACTGATGAAACAGACAAAGGTGAAACTGACGAACCTGCAACTGATAAAACAGATAAATCTGAAACAGATAAATCTGAAACAGATAAATCTGAAACAGATAAATCTGAAACAGATAAATCTGATAGCAAAGATAAATTTGTTTTAACTGATGGTTCTTACAAAGTAAATGATGATATTCAAGAAGGAACTTACACTGTTGAAAATGAATATGACAATCAAGCAGTTGTCAAAATTAAAGACGCTGATGGTAAAGTAAAAGAAACAGTTCGTATTGCTAAAGGTCAAAGCAAAGATATCGAATTTGAAAAAGGTGATTCATTCACTATTGCTAAAGACGATGGTGTTGAATTAAACTTCGCTAAAAAATTAGACCAAAACGAAACTAATAAAGCTACATCAGACAAAGATGAAACTGATAAAGCTACATCAGACAAAGATGAAACTGATAAAGCTACATCAGACAAAGATGAAACTGATAAAGCTACATCTGATAAAGATGAAACTGATAAAGCTACATCTGATAAAGATGATACAGATTCAGCAAACAAAGACAATTCTGATACAGATTCAGCAAACAAAGACAATTCTGACACAGATTCAGCAAACAAAGATGATTCAGATGCTACAAATGAAAGCACTAAAGGTAGTTTATTGAGTGATGGTAAATCATCAAGTGATGATACTGATTCAACAACTACTAAAGGTGGTTTATTAAGTGGTAGTAAATCATCTGATTCAGACAGTGATACACCATCAACATCAGATAAAGCATCTGCAAAAGATGACGCTGATTCAAACAACACTGCTGATAAAGATAGTGCCAACGATGATGCTACAACAGACAGCGTTACAAATAGTGACGATACATCAGGCAAAGGTGCATCAGACGGTAGTGATGTAGATGATACTGAAGTAGACGGAACAGAACCTACTGATACAGTAGAATCTATTCCTGAAACAGGTACAAATCAAAACTTCTTTGATAAAATCACTGCTAAACTTTATAATGTATTCCACTAATGATTAGGTGATAAAGAGTAATCCTAAAAGGGTTACTCTTTTTTTTATATCTATATGGACTTTAAAAAAAGAAAGTGATACGCTTATCACACGAAACTCAATACATTCCGATAATAATATACGAAAGATGAGGTTAGATGAATGTCAAAAAAAGCATGGATTATTTTAGGAACTATATTAGGTATTATTTTATTAAGTGCAGTTGCCATAGGTGGTGTGATTGCATATAAAACACATCAGGCAGATAATGTAGCTGACGCTTATCATGAAACATCGAAAAAAGCTGAAAAAGGAAACTTAGATTCGATTAAAAAGTTAAAAAATTCGGAGGACAGCATGAACAATCAAGATGCGTTAAATCAAATCGTTTCCAATCCTGATGACATATACGGTCAATATGCAGGTGTCGATAGAGTAGGTATTGATGATATTAATAATAAAATGTATGACGAAAATGGAAATATCAGTCAAAAATATAAAGATATTGTAGATAAATATTGTACAGGTCATATTGAAATACCATCATTAAATTTAAACTTACCAATTATTGAGGGTACATCAGATGACCATTTGTGGGCTGGTGCAACAACGTATCGTCCACATCAAACATTATCAAAAGGTAATTTTATATTACTTAGCCATAATGTAGGGTATGATAATATGTTATTTTCAGATTTACCTAAAATAAAAAAAGGTGCTGAAATTAAAGTTGTATCTTACGCTGAGGGTCATCGTCAATTACAAAATTATAAAGTAGAAGAAATTAAAATTGTAAATGAAAATGACGGTCATTATTTAGATAAAACAGATGATAAACGATTAACATTAATTACATGTGATGAACCAAATGAAAATGCAAAAAATCGTGTTATTGTTATCGCAAAACCTGTTTAAACTTTACAAATAAAAAACTAACATGTTATACTAAGATTATCCTAATCCATAGGGTAATCTTTTTTATTACGGTGTTGCGACATCGCGCACTGATATTACATTACGGTGTTCTTATCTGTAATCAAAGATATTCCTTTCTATTTAATAAAAAAGAACGTATTAAAGTGACTAAACCCTTATCGTGAGTAACACGATAAGGGTTATTTTTTTTACCAATTTATTCCAAAATAATATGTGAGTCGTCTAGCACGTAATAGTTTTTCTTTATTACTTTTCACGCGTGGTAATTCACGCATATAATCTTCATAATTACGTCGTTCCCAATCACTATGATGACCTGCAACAACTTTTAAAATATAACATGCATCATCATGAGTAATTGCACCTGTTACCTCAGCTCGTGCAAGTGCATGTAAGAATTGGAAAAAGTTTGACCAAATACTGAAATCTAATTTTTTATTCCGTTTTGCTTTAATATTATCACTTAATACTTTTAAACCTTCATCAATATCCTCACGCGTATGACTTTCTTTTTCACTTTCTGTTACAGGTACTTCAGGAACATAATAATTTTGTTTATATCCTTTTTTCTTAGGTTTTGTTTTTTCCCACAATGAATTATCAAGTGGTTTTGCGTCATGAGGTATATGGCAATTAAATGCATCTAATTGTTCTCGTGAATTGAAAACAGGTAAGTTAAAATTATGTGAGATATTGTAATTTCCTTCATCATTAGGATTAACACCTAATTGTTCTTCAACAAATGTTACTGCTTTTGCATATTCCATACCGTCCATAAGTTGACTTGTAAACATAACTGTACGAACACGTGGTTTAATAGGATAAGAATGAGTAGGATAAATGTATATAGGTGTTTGATATTTATTTGCAAATAAATAAAGTGCATTGAGTAAATGTTTTAATTTATCATCATCATCTTCGTTAAAATCCCAGTCAATTCCTATAAAATCTCTTAATACACCTCGTTGATTCATTTCAATTCTTGCAATGACAGAATCCTCATCTTCGTTAAAATCTTGAACGGTTGTACCATAGACAACAGGGGCTTCTGTTTTTTTAAGTTTTTTTCCTGATTCATACCGTGTTTGTGCCATTTGACACATTTTATGGAAAAACTTTAAAGAACTTATATCTTGATAACTCGCATATTTTTGATACATATTTTTTGTAAAATACATGATATCCCTCCTTTAATCAAAATGATTTTCATTAAATGATTGATTGTGACTGATAGCTTTTTTTAATATATCAGGTGTATCATCAATATAATCTATAACTTGTTTAACTAAAAAGGCAGGTGCTTTTTTAGAAAGTGTAGATTGTTCAGTTAAGCGACCTCTTGAAAATGTTTGTGTGAATCGATATAACTGATGATATGATACATCAATGAGTTCAGCCACTTGTTTTAACGTATGACCTTTAATAATCATACTCATTTCTAGCATTAAGACATCACCATAACTATAATAAGCATAATGAGTAAATGATGACGACATATTATAAGGTAATGTGTTGTAACGATGGTTATGTATCGTTTCATAAAAGGTAATGAGTTGTTGAGGTATATTACCTCGACCCTCCATATAATCAGTTACAAAAAAACGTCGCTTTGCTATTGTCATTTTTGAATCTCCTTTAGTAACAATGCTTCAAAAATAACATGATTTACTAAATTTATCAATTTTTATTTAACAATTCATGCCGAAAAAGTGCATTTTTAATTGCATGATAAAAAGAAACGTGATAAATTAGTAAAGGTAGAAGCGTGATATGACAAAAATGGCACGTAATAATAAAAGGAATAGAGGTAGATGAAATGAAATCAAATATATCTATGCAATATTCAAAAATGATTCGTTCAATGGCTGATGAATTGAATAATGCGTGTCATGAACAAGATAAGTTCAAAACAGTAACGGTTCACCGTAAGACGCTTATTCAATTAATCGAATTTATTGCAATTGAAAAAGATATGAAAGCAACAGATGTTGCTGAAGAAGTAGATATTGCAAAACGTACATGGCGTCAAATTAAAGGTGAGCCATCTACACAGGTTTCTATCCGAAAACAAACGATTTTAGGATTAGTTAATTATGTTTATACATTTGCTGAAAATGTAGAACAATTATCTTTTGTAACAGTGTAGGTGACAATATGGTAAAGTCAAAAGACAATGAAAAACCTGACATTCTTGAACAGGTTCAGTCCATTTTAGGACGTAAATAAATAATAAAAGTGTTCATTAATGTAACATTTCAAATTTTGAGGTGTTACATTTTATTTATGATTTAGAATACGTTTTAAATTCAATTTAAAGGGGGTTTTTAGAGAATGATTAAACCTAGAGGTATTTTACTTAATGAAATTGCAAAACGTCGAGAAACACTCGATTTTGAACAATTTGACTATGTTCTGTCATTTGATAATATAAATATTCGTTTTTACAAAGCCAATGGTTATCTTAAAGAACGTCATGAACATAAATCAATCGAAAATCATTATCCTACTCGTACGTTTCCGATACAACTTTCATTAGATTATTGAAATCAAAGAAAACTATGAATTTATTTATAAAATAAATTTTTGGTTTGCGATAGTTTTCATATCTTTTACTTGTTAAATATATTATACTTTCACTAATAAAAATGATATAATATATTTAGTGAAAGGTGGTGATTTAAAATGTTAGTAAAAACGATTAAGTTGCAATTATATCCTACAATTGAACAAATTGGATTATTTCGTGAAACACAAAATATCTTTACAGACGCTTGTAATTTTGTTTCAGAATATGTTTTTAAAAATGATTTTGAATTAAATCAACGTCATTTACATGATGCATTATATCAGATATTACGTTCTCAATTTAATTTACAATCCCAAATGGCTCAATCTGTAATTAAAACAGTTATTGCTAGATACAAGACGGTTAATACAACTATAAAACAAAAACCATATCAATTTAGGGATGTAAATACTGGTATTAAACATCATGTTAAACGTAATATGTACTGGTTAAAACAACCTATTCAATTTAAATCCAAAGTTGCAGTGCTTGTCCGTAATCGTAATTACAGTTTACTTAAAACAGGTAAATATTCTATTGCAACGCAACATGGTCGTATAAAGGTACCATGTGACAAATCTAATTTAGATTATTTACAACAATTTAATGATTATAAATTAGGTGAAGCTGAATTATTAGAACGTAAAGGTAAATGGTATCTTTATATCAGTGCTTCAAAAGAAGTTGAATCAGTAGATAATGATGAAATCAAACATGTTGTCGGTATTGATAGAGGACTTAGACAATTAGTTACAACATATGATGAAAAAGGACAAACGTTGTTTATAAATGGTCAGGATATTATTAAAAAACGTCGTCATTTTAAATCATTACGTTCACAATTACAGTCTAAAAACACAAAATCAAGTAAGAAAAGACTAAAATCAATAGAAAAACGAGAGAACCGTTGGATGAATGATGTAAACCATCAAATCAGTAAGGCACTCGTTGATAGATATGGTCAGAATACATTATTTGTGTTAGAGGATTTAACAGGTGTGACCTTCGATACAGTCAATTACCGTAAAAAAGAAAACCGATATGAACACATGTCTTGGTCATTTTTTGACTTAGAACAGAAATTAATTTATAAAGCATATCAAAATAAGTCAATGGTTATTAATGTTTCTGCTAAATATACAAGTCAACGTTGTCCAAAATGTGGAGCCATTCATAAAGAAAATCGTATAAAAGAAAAACACTTTTTTAAATGTATGCAATGCGATTATCAGTCAAATGATGACCGTGTAGCAAGTATGAATATTCAAACACTAGGAACGTGGTATATGTCAGGTGATATGCATCCAAAATTTGAAAGACTTGAGCCAAAATTAGAATATTGACAATAGATGTCTATAAGACTGTCTATTTACAGGGTGTTAGTCAACCACCCTCAGATGTTGTAAAAATGTTGGAGTCATAAGATGTTTGAACAACAAGTATTTTTTGCGACAAACTATCGACTTTAGTCGGTGGTAGTTGATATCATTCACAACATTTGCCTGTATGATGCATAAATGTGTGATATGATTAAAATTGTGTTCATGCACATATCACGCATAAAAAATGAATCATTCAATATTTTAATAAAATGCATAATTAGTGTAATAATATTAAAATATTGCTATTTTTGAAAGTTGCACTAATAAGGCAACTTTTTTTATTTTGTTAAAATTTATCAAAAATGCACAAAAGTGGCATTTTTGAATTGCAACATAAAAAAATAAATGCTAAACTAAGTGATGTCATTTTAGAAAGGAATGTCACAACGAGAAAGGACTGACCGTAATTGTCAATTGAGAATTTTGATATCAACCGTTTACCTGCAGAACAGTGGGCTAAAGAAATTAATAAGTTTACACAAAATATTAAGTATAGCGCTGTGATGCATGGTGATGAGGAATCAAACGGACGTGTATTAAAAAATATGGATGACCGTATTACATTTGTAGCCAATCAAATATTACATAAATTTGATGTTCGTTATGGACATATTAAATATAGTGATTCGCATAGTTTAAATGCGACAAAATCACTTATGATTTATAATCCATTTAGTTTTGTTTGGGTACCATATTCATCTGTGGCTGATACTATGACATCAGCTTTAAATAAGAACTTGAGTGCTGATTCTCATGTTGAGGCTCTTGCAGATGCTATCGCGTTCTCATTAGGTTCTCCTCGTCCGTCTGTTACAGTTCCTAAAGATTATACAGGAACACGATATCAATTATTTTTAAATGGAATTTATGATTTAACAGATGACGTATTTTATGATTTTAAAGATGATTTAACTGAGGATAGCGAACTATATATTAATAAAAGAGAAAAACGGAAAATGGCAAATATGGGTTTCACTGAAAAACATATCCATAACATTTTATTCGACATGAATCCTGATGAACCTGTATTTTATGATGCTTTAGAACCAGGTCACGAAGAGGGGGAAGATTGGGATTTCAGAACATGGTTGCTTAAATTAAATGGTAACGATAAAGACAAACGAGATTGGTTATTATATGTGATGGGATTATGTATATTACCTAATGTTAATATTGGTGCCAATATCATTTTACGAGGTGATAGTGGTAGTGGTAAATCAACAATTGGTACATTAATTTCAAAAATGTACACAGGTGGCGATTCAGGAATAGGACTTGAATATGATAGTTCGGCTGTTGGACTTATTAGTAATGAACATACTGCTGATACATTAAACGAGGATTTCCCGTTTCGTGGAACATTAACGCCAAAACTCAATTTCGTTCATTTAAGTGAAATGAATGGAACAAGAATGAGTGCGTTAGCTGGTACATTATACGATAAATTTGCCGATAATGATTTAGATGCTAAAAAATTACATGCACAATCATCTAAACTATCGCCATCACCAACGTTATTTATGGAAGGTACAAAGTGGGCAAATTTTGATACTGTAAAAAATGGTGTAGAACGTCGTACGCTACCCGTCGCACTTAGTCCAACACCTGACCTTAAATACTATACATCTATCGAACATGAGAAAAAAGATTTATTTGAACATGAAAAAATACTCACATGGTTAGTTAGACACTGTTTTAAAGCGATACGTAAGTTTCGTGATAAAGACAGATTACATTCTATTCATTTAAACCTCATGCGAGATGAACTCCCTGAATTTGTTAAAGAATGGCGTCAAGAAATGATGTCAGGTGGAGATGAAATTACAACATTTTATGATGATTTATTAGCAGATGCATTAATTGTTAAAAAACCAATTAGTATAGGTATGTTACATGACTTATACAATGAAAATTGTGATAAACGTGGTGTCAATCGTATGTATCGTAAAAATCGACATAATTTCCAAGAATCAATTGAGGCTAAATTTGAATCTAAAGGTTATAACGTTAATTACTATAATCGTAAATTTAAAGAACCTAATATTAAAAATATCGGTTTAGATTTAGACGTTATCTCACATAGTATTCCATTACCAACAACCCTTACACCATTGCTATACACTGAAGAAGGGTATGGACGCTATTACAATCTTGATTGGTTTGAATTAGAAAAAGTTAATGAGTGATATTGACATGCAAAAATATAAATGATATACTTAAATTGAATATAAAATGAACAAAAAGAGGAGTGTCACAAATAATGCAAACAAACATCCAACCTATTACATTGACTGATGTTGAAGAAAAGAATCATAATAAGATTTTAAAACATTCACAAAAAGTTATCTTCGCTTATACAAACGACACACTAATGCAATACTTTTTACCTATGATTAATAAGGAACAAGAGAATAAAGTTATTAAAGTAACAAAACGTTTTTCAAACAGTATTGCAAGTGACTTAACAAACGGTGATAGTGAAGTATCACAAATGTTTTTATATATTGAAAAATTAAAGGATAAGTCTAATGACTTAACACTTACACAAAATGAACGCGATTTAGCACATAAAGAAATCATTCAAAATTTAGATAATATCAACAAAAAAATTGATACAACTGTATTCAAATTTATTAAAAATGTAAAAGGTAGTATCTATCAAAATCAATTTGACTTCAAACGATTATTAAAAATTAAAAATGTAGGTTGGGTATCTCTATCAGACCTTTATTTAAGCATTAAAGGAAATGCATCGAGTGATGTGCCTTACGTTCAAGCATTTTTACAATATGAAATCTTTGAAAAAGAGGCTAATTCATATCAAAAATTATGGCTTACTTATAAAGAGGTTAGACGTGAATTATATGATTTAATTTTAAATGGTTTAATGGAAACTCAAAATGATTTAACTATTCATGAAAAATCACAAGAAATTGAACGTGTAATTAATGTCGTGCTTAATGATGAAACAATGGTTAGAAAAATTGAATTATCATCTTTACAAACAGGCGAGCCTGCTTATGCGAGTGAATATTATTTTTCAGAACTATTAAGATTTTTCAAACTCATTCAACACCGTATTAAAAATACTAAACCACTCATGAGTAATAAAGACGTTGAAGATGGTCGTATTGATGATATTATTAAGCGAGTTGAAAATGAAAAAGATATTGTTTTTACATTAGAACAACGTCAAGGTATTTATGCATCATGTCAAAATAGTGTATTTACATTGACTGGATTTGCTGGTACAGGTAAATCTACATCTGTAAAAGCAATCATTAATATGTATGAACAAAAAGGATATATTCCTCAACATATTTTTGGTACATCATTTACAGGTCAAGCCACTTATAATTTACGACAATCTGTTGATTTAGAACCAACACAATGTGCAACAATGCATCGTTGGATAGCATGTAATAACTTTTTACCAAAAGAGGCTATGCCAATGGCATCATTTGATGATGTAAAATTGGTTATTATTGATGAGTTTTCAATGGTAAGTTTAGAATTAGTCAATGATGTATTATATAGTTTGAAAGACAATGAAGATGTAAATATCTTATTTGTTGGTGATATTGAACAATTACCATCTATTGATGTAGGATTTGCAATTGATTTTATTAAAAGTGAAATCTCACAACGTATTGAATTACAACAAGTTGTACGTCAAGGGGAAGATAGTATCATTCCACAAATGGCAAATGAAGTTCGTGAAGGTCGTACACATCCAACACTTATTGACCCAACATATCGTGGTAAAAATTTCCGATTCATTTCAGAAATTGGTAGAAATAATATGATAGACCGTACGGTTCGTGCTATTTTAAGCTATGAGCAACGCCAAGTTGGTGAATTAAGTGGTATTCAAGCTATTTCTAATACCAATTCTGTGATTAATGAGATTAATGAAAAAGTTCAAGCCTTTCGCTTAGAAGATGGTCGTTTAGATAACGATGTATATTATCGTGATGAATATAAAAACATGTCTATTCATTTAGGTGATAGAGTAATTGTTAAACATAATATTACGATTGATGAAAATAAAACAGTATTCAATGGTGCTAAAGGCATTGTCATTGATATGAACTTTTTATATGACGACCATACTCATATGGTTGGTGAACTTGCAAGTATTACAATTGAATTTGATAGTGATGAATTAGGTGTTATTACGTTTGAACATGAAACTAATATCACAGGACATCTAGCATTATGTTATGCAACAACTATTCATAAATCACAAGGTTCAACAATTGAAAATGTAATTATGGTATTAGGTCGTGCTGATAATATGAACACACGTCAGTTATTATATACAGGTTTAACACGTACATCTGATACACTAACACTTATTTCATCACCAAATGTTATTAATCAAGCTGTTGAATATGATGCGTACAAAAATGCACGTACTATTTATCAAGATGTATTAAAAGAGTTAAATCGACAAACTGCATAAAGCGACAATATGTCGCTTTTTTTATTACATATATAATTCAGAAAGGATGTCTGTTAATGCAAGCCTCCGTTTTAGATAAAACTGATGATGCGAATGATATCGTAAAAACACATCGCTATTTCTATGATTTAGAGATTTTACGCCATAACTTTACTAATGCGTTTGTTAATTTAGAACATAAAGTTATTAGTGTTATGGTATTAGATGACTTATTTGATAGTACATCAGAATATGATTTTGATGATATTCACAAAGCATTGCAAGAAAATTATCCTGATTATACTGTTAGACCAATTATGGATATGAAACAAAATGATGTAGTATTACAATTTTTCACTGAATTTTCAGGTGCAACACGTCGTTCTGAATGGTTCGGTTGGAACTCAAAATCATATGATTTAATTATTTTAGCTACAATGATGGCATACTATGAACGTCATCGTCGCATACCTACTCCTAGAACAATACGCCGATGGTCAGATATGATTATCGTTGAAGGCGCACGTTCTATTGGTTTTTTCGCTAAACAATTACAAGTTAAAGATTATCCTGAAGATTTTGTCGAAGGCGTTAAACGTATGTATCGTTCACTTACAGCAACACAATTACATGTTGATGTTGGAGCGTTAAATGAAAAAAGTGGTGAGGACGCGAGTAAAACAAACTTTCCATTCCCGCTGAAAGTCATGCAATCTTATGTAGGACTTGACGTTATTGATGATGATTTAGTTAAAGGGGACGGAACACCTACACCTGAAATGATTGAAAAAGGATTTGTTCGTGAAAGTGGACTGCTTACTCAAAAAGGACTTATTCGATTACTTACATATAATATCAATGACGTTATTGCCACAGGGAAAATATTTGAGGAACCTGAATATAAAGGTGCGTTAGAAACACGAGATACATTACGTGCTGAATATCCATTTTTAACAAAACAAAAACATGAATATGGTTATTTATATCAACTATCACGAGATGCAACATCCAGTCAATATGCTGGTAAAATCATTCGTGGTAAATACGAGGCACGATTAGAAGATATTCCTGAGGTATCTTTCAGATTCCCGTTTGCTGATGGTAAATGGTACAACGTGTTAGATTATATTGAAAAACATGAAAAAAATATCAATCCACGCGTTGTTGAATTTTATCGTCATTTTGAAGGTAAAAACACCGCACGTAAAGAAGATTATGCGTTATTACGAGATAGTAGTTTAACAGGGAAATCAACTATCAACATACCTTACGTTGATGAAAACGGACGAGCGACAAGTGCCTATATTACGCCTTCTTTAGGTGGTTCACATGGTGGTATTGTATCTAATACATACGGGCGTAATATGTATGATGAACGTGATAAAAAATGGTTTGTTGATTTTGAAACAATGGCTATGAATAATGTTGTTGCCACAGTTGACGTTAAAAACATTATTCACGTTGACTTTGCATCTTATTATCCAACAATGAACATTAAATTAGGTATCTATAAAACAGGCGATACTGATAACTATTTTGATGTTAGAACAAAACGTTATGCACTTAAAGGAGCATTAACTGACGAACTAAGAGCCACAAATATTTTTAAATATAGTCAAATAGATGACCGTCAAAATGCGTTGAAACTTGTACTTAATGGTGCAACTGGAGCAAGTAACCAACATAACCCTAAAGCTGATTTACCATTAGATAATGCAACACTATCTATGCGTATTATTGGTAACTTACTTATTTATACATTAGGTCAAAAATTCTCAAATATTGGTGGATTAGTTATTTCAACAAATACTGACGGACTTTATGTAGCAAATATTTCAATGGAACAAGCAAATGAGGTTGTTAAAGAGTTTTATGATGTATATGGCTTAGAACTAGAACCTGAACACGTTGTAAGAATGATTAATAAAAGCGCCAATGAACGTATTGAAATTACTAAAAATAAAAAGACAGGTAAAGTTGGTATTACAAGTGTCGGTGGTAACTTAAAACGTTCATTGAAAAATCGTGTAGATTTATCATCTAAAATCAACTACCCACGTGCAAGTGGTAAGGCTGTACTTAATTACATTTATAATCGTGAAACATGGTTACAAGAACCTATTGATATGAAATATTTACGTGAATTAGTAAAAGAACAATTAGACGACTTCTATCCAATTGATTGGACGATTACTTTAAAAGGTAATAATGACCGTAAGTTCTTCATTGAGGACGTTGATAATTATGAGGTATCTAATAGTGATGTAATGTTTAATACACATGTTGTACCATTACAAAATACAAATCGTATTGTTATGGTTAAAGAAGGACATCGTATTATGCAAACAATGAAAGGTAAACAAGAAAAAATCACAGGTTTAACATCTACAAAAGTTAAGATTTTAAATTGGCAACGTGAATTAGAAGATGTCGATAGTTATATCAATGAATTGGATATAGATGCTTATACACAGTGGGCGTTCAATTTATTAGATACATGGCATAATACATCAGTTATACCTGAACTAGACGGTGTAGAAAAAGAATTACAAGAACAACTTACTTTAGATGATTTATTTTAAAAAGACGAGGTAACTCGTCTTTTTTTGATGTTGTCTTATTTTTTAATCAATGCTATAATTATCATGATTTTAAACAAATTGTTGAAAAGGAATGATAATTGTATGAACTCAAAAGAATTGCTAAAAGCAAGTATTTACGGTACTTTAGGTGCTATTTCTTATGCAGTTTTTAAACATTTACTTGAAAGAAAAGATGAAAAAGCAGACGCATTTACAGATGAACATTTTGAATATACATTAAACAAGTTCAAACAACTTAAAGAAGAAAAAGAAAAAGATGATTTAAATATAACATCACAAAAACCATTAACATTTTTAATTGGTTATAATCATGACAACACTCCACGTTATACATCATTACTTGATACAAAACATATGTTGTTATCAGGTATTACAGGTAGTGGAAAAACAATATTTATTAGACATATGCTTATTGATTTATTGTATCGTGCATTTAAACAAGGTTATTTAGTAGATGTAATAATGTTTGATTCAAAACGTATTCAATATGATGAATTAGAAAGATTAAATGATGAAAAAACGGTTCAAAATGATGATTATATTTCTGAAACAAAAGACATCTATAAAAAAATAGAAGAATTAAATCACTTAGCAGATGAACGTAAATGTATTTTCGATAAACACAATGTATCATCCATAGAAGAATATAATACATTATGTGATAAAGAACCTGATTTAGAAAAAATGGCATATAAAGTAGTTGTTATTGATGATTTAGGAAGATTAATGAGTGATTATAGTAATGCTGATGAATTAATTACAAATGTTATTAATAATAGTAAATCAGAAGGTATTTATTTCATTTTATTAGTTACTCATCCACATCCCTCAACAATTACTCCATTGTTAAAAGCAAATATTACAAGTCGCATAGGTTTTAAATCAGCTAATGAAACAGACAGTATAATAATACTTGATGAAACAGGTGCAGAACGTATTAGTAAATGTGGATTAGCTTATTTTGTAGAACATGATAAACCAAAAGAGTTAATTTCTATACCATACGTGTATTGTATAGAGCGTGATAATACAGGACATGCTGTATTTAAAAGTGTGTTTAAACATATTGAAAATAATTATATTGCACAAGAAGGGATTATCGTTAATTCTGAAAAGATTTAAAAATAAAACAGGTGACAGTAAATGTCATCTGTTTTATTTTACATATTTATATTGACACATAAAAACAATAATGATATACTTAATTTAAATTAAAAATAACAAATTAAAGGTAGGTTTTTAAAATGTTTCAAAGTGATGTGTTAAGACCATTAAATTATGCTCCAAAACATGTAGTATCTGTTAAATTTAGTGATTATATTGATATTGTTAAGTCAAAACAACTTATTAAAAATTTAGATGACCAATTAAAACAACCAGCGTCTTTAAATCAAATTAATTATATTGAGTATCTTGAAAATAAAGTAGGGTATGTTTACTTTGATGATAAAATAACGAAAAATGTATCAAAATTTGAGGCATCTGAACGTATTGGTTTATTACGTGCTATTCTCGATTTTGAAAGTCACAAACAACCTGATATTTTCCCACAAACTCAAATTCCATTTAAAGATATGTATTCACTTATGATTGAAAATGAAGTTGTTACTAATACTTAAAATATTATATAAAGATAAAAATAAATTTTATTTATAGAGGTGTTATTCACTATGGCTAAGAAAGTAGAATTACGACATAAACACTTAAACGACCTTTTTAACGAAGGTCGTTGTTTTCGTGATTATATGGTATTACGTCAATATATGAGGGATGTGTATAAAGATGATGCGACAATACAGACATTAAAGCACGATTTACGTGTATTAAAAATTCAATCCCTAATAAAACATAACAATCATAGCGAAACAGAACGTTATAAAAATATCTTAATTTCTATCAATAAAGCATATCCTAATAAAACAGTTCGCGAATATAAAGAATTGTTACGTTCTGAATATGATATTCATAAATCCATGCAATCTATCAATTATATGTTACAGGCATTAAATTTAAAATATCAACGTGAACGCAATAAGTCAGATATTCAACAACGTCGTCAAATTATTAAGGATATAAAACTAAAATATCCAAAATGTACAGTTTATGAATTGCAAAAAGAGGTTCACAAACAGTATGGAGAATTAGTATCAGTTGATAAATTATATTCTGATTTAAGAGCATTAAATATGATGCCTCTTAAAAAAACACAATTACAAGTCACTACAAGACGTCATATGATTTCAAACATTATTAAAGACCATGACAATTATATGTATGAAGATATTCAAAAAATATTAAAAAAAGACTATGGTGTATCTGTATCAATTAGTACCATTCGACTTGATTTAACACATATTCCAAATTGTATAGATTATAAAAGAAATCATATGACAAAACGTCAAAACATTTTACTTTATTTATATGGTTTATATCCTTATAAATCTGTACAAGACCTTAATGACTTATTAAAGTCACAATTCGACATACATATTACTAATGAATCTATTCGTAATGATTTATCTCAATTCAATATTGAAATAGATGATAATAAAATTAAACAACGCTTACAATATATTGAGGAAATCGTTCATACTTATGAGATTAATCATAAAAGAGATATTTTACCGATATTAAAAAAGGATTATGATACTGATATTAAATTAGCGACGCTATCAAAAAATATAAAAGATTTACGTCATACATATATTAATCATCTTGAAAATTATTTATCAGAAAAACAAATGCGACAAATCAAGGTTAATTATATTTTGAATACACATGTTATAACTAATTATAAAGATGTGGCTTATTACATGGCTAAATATTATGATGACTCAACATATTCCAAATCAAGTTGTTATAAAGATTTTGAGGCATTACGTGTCATTCGTATACAAGAACGTTTTTTAACACCTTTTATATATTTTAAATATTATCACCAAAATACACTTCCTAATACAAAATTAGAGCAAGAACTTATTTCTATTATTAGAAATAAAGTTATCACAACACGTATTAAAATCATAAACAATCTAATAAGAAATAACTTATACGTCATTCCAAATGACCTTAAAATAATATTAAATCAACTTAATATATTTAAAACATATGACAATAGTGGTTCTTATCGGTACACATATATGAATGATATTAAGGATTTATACATTGATAATGAATAATTATCAATGTATTTTTAGTTATTATACATTTCTCACGTATATTTATGATATAATAAAAACATATTAACTTTTAAGGAAAGCAGGTGACAACAATTGAAAAACATGAAAGAACGACGTGATTATATTCAAGCACTAATTTCAGCACATCCTGAAAAAGAGTATAATCATACAAAAATAAAAAAAGATTTAGAAAATGTTTATGATGTTAAAGTAACAATCCAAACTGTCATGAATGATTTAAACCATTTAGGACGAACTGATTTAATATATAGTAATAGTGCAATTAAAAAGAACAAACGTCGTCAAATGATAAAAGAAATCGTCAATATTGATACTGTTAAAACACTTGATGATATCTTAAACGTACTTCAAAAAGATTATGATATGAAAATATCCGAGGCAACGCTTAGAAGTGATATGAAAGCATTAAATATTGTTGTTTATAAAAAGCACATTCATAAAATAAATGGAACAACAGATGATGCAACCATTCAGACAGGTGGTATTCCAACTGATACTAATGACACAGGTGTATCACGTCGTCAACGTGCAATTATGGAAATTCTCATGCAACATAAAAACGCATCACAACAAGATATCAAAACATTACTCAAGAAGAACTATAATATTAATGTTACTCAAGCAACCATTAGTCGTGATTTAAATAAAATGCGAGATATTCTACAATCGGTTCATGAAGATGAATCCGTTCTAAAAGAATCAACTAGACATAAAACTATTTTAATGGTTTTAAATCAACATTCAATTTATGATATTGACGCACTACAAAAGGAATTAAGAACAACCTTAACGGTTACTATTCCAACAAGTGTATTGAAAGATGATTTAACAAAATTAAAAGTATTATGTACAGATAATCAACGCTTTATTACAGAATCACAATTTAATTTCTATGCTAATAATTTGTTTGATGTGTATGGTTATATCACACCTGTTAGAGAAAATTTTGTAATGTTTATGAATGATTTAAAATTATACTATGGTATTAATTTAAATTATGACGAGGCTGAATTTCATTTTGTTAAGATATGTGAAAAACGCTATGCTGAATTTGAATATAATCAATCAAATAAAGTCCAACATTTAAATCACTCAAGATACCAACAAAAGAAAGTGACAAGCCGACATGAACAAATTATCGTGCTGATTGAAAAATATCATATTACATCTCAAGAACAGCTAAAAGATTATTTAGAAAAAGAATATGATGTGAAAATCACACAGGGTACATTAAGTCGAGATGTTCAAAAATTACAGCTTGTGTATAGTAATGGAACATTATGCACGTATCGAAGTTATTTTGACCGTTTTTATAATGATGATGAGTTACTCACACCACTTCAAAAACTGATTTATAACATTGTTGATAGTCATGAGGTAAGAAATCAAAAAGAATTACTCGATTTAGTTAATGCTCAAGGATTTCACACCACACAAGCTACTATTTCAAGAACGTTATCAAGATTAAATATCACTCGTCGCGTGGATGATAAAGGTGATATGCACTATGTCAATATGAATACGATTCATGATGAGGTGATGAAGTGATGAAATAATAGACTAATATATCAATAAAATAATAAAACAGTTAAATAAAGATTATTAATAAAATAAGAAGAAATGAAAGGATTTTTAACATATGAGAAATAAAAATATTCCCGCAAGAATACCTAAAAAACAAGATATCATCATGGAAGATTTAACTTTTGATGAAAAATATAAAATTTTAGAAACATTTAATCAAATTATTGATTATGTGGATTTTGTAGAATATTCTTCTGAAGAAGAATCTATACAAGAACTTTTAGAAATTGTATCTGCTGAGATGGGATATGAAAAATATATTGATGAAATAATCGCAATATTAGTAAATGCTTTAACAACTGATAATGGATATCCTTGTCAATTGAAAGATAAACAATTTTATAATGAATTAGATAAACTATTAAATCTTGCAGAAGATGAAACAATATATTATAAAGTTCATCATTATATCAGTGCTTACAAATTAAATAATGAATTATCATCAAATAATAATACAAATGTAAGATTAATTAAAATTTGTGATGTTCAAGAAATGGTTATAACTCACATAGAAATGTTCACATAACTAAAAAAAAGGATGTGCAATAATGTCTAATAATAAAGAATTAAATAATTTTATCGAAGAGGCGGTAGGATTTGATGCTTTTCGATATTCTCGTACCATATATATGGTGAAAATGTTGCGTTATGTAAAACAATATTTCAAAACAAAAAATGTTGATATCCCAATTAAAAATAAACGACTTTCCTATTTTGCTATGGCACAATTTGAAATACGTTTTAAAGAAAAAGATGTTGATTTATATGATAGAAATGCTATTTTAACAGAAAGTTTTGATATATTTAAACATGTCAAAGAAGATGGCGATGAGTTTATCAAAACAATTGAATCTGAATTTGATAAAGGTTTAGAACCTTATAAAAAATTGAAAGGATGATTAATGATGGGTACAGTAAAAAAAATGCTAGAAGAAAGTATGTTATATTGTGACAACTGCCATTGCTTTAATGGTACAGAAGATGAATGTGTTAAAGATGGTGATGGTGGACTGTATTGTCCAATTTGTGACACGCTTGTTGGATATGAAACACAACCTGAGTATGCAAAAAATACTGGATTGAAATTCCAAGATTATATTGATTATTTAAATCAAAAAGATATTATAGAACACACATTAAATAAAACTATACATGTCTTAAAGATGAATGATGTATTATCCTTTGATAATTTCGATTCTAAAAATGAAAACCATATTAAAGAAATTTTAACAAAAGATATCAGTGATTATTTCGATGTTGGCAAACAAACAAAAAAACAAAGAAGAAAAATTGCTAGTTTAGAAGAATATTTTAAAGAATTATATCCAAGCGAAAACATGTTTAATCACAATATGATAAATCAATTAAATGACATGCAAGCTAGTAAATTGATAGACTTGTTAAGTTTAAAAATCAGAATGAAAGAAATGGCAACAATAAAGCAAATTAAATATTTAAATGATTTAGAAAATAAATATAAACATTATCACTTTTTTGATGATAAATTAAATTTAAGTTTAGCTGAAGTTTTAGATAACCGTACATTTGTTTCTAAATTTGAAATGTCTGAAAGAATCGGAGTCATGGTTGCTATCGAAGAATATGTAAATGGTATAACTAGTGACATTATTCCTGAAACTCATATTTTATATGACATTTTCATAGATAAAGTTAAAGAATGGAAAGGACTAAACAAACATGACGACTAAACGCACAAAAATGGCAAAGAATGAAGGTAAACGTCGCGTGTTTACTGGTACATTTACACGTATCGGTAAAAAACACGGGTCAAAATCAGGTGCAACCATTTTACTAACAAATGTAAAAAACTATCGTGGCGATATTATCACTGAGCATTTGTGGGTGAATTATACAAAAGGAATTGCTCGACTTGATAGTTTATTCCCTGGCGATGTTTTAAAATTCAAAGCACGTATTAAAATCTATCAACATGCTAAAGAGGGTATTCGTGATACCAAAAAAGGTGCGTTATTACCTGAAGATTACTATGAGGAATATGGTTTAAGTCATCCAACTGATTTTAAATTAGTTACCAAAGTGATACCTCCAAAAGGAAAAGAACGACAAGAGATTTCTTGGATGGCTGATAGACAAGACTTTCAATCAAGAATCAATAAGTTCGCAAAATGGTGGACATATTATTTAAATCGAGAAGAAAAGGGGTGATATAATGAACATGAATTTAGATATCAAAACCTATATGAAAAATCATCATATTGATGAAACAGATATTGCACATACTATTAATAATTTAACAAACGCCATTAATTTTTATAACGTTAATCTAGCTTATCATAAGAGTAACGAAACACTATTACAATGTTTAAAAGAAATTCATATTAATTTATTATGTATTGCATATCAGTTTGGTACTAATATGAACACGATACTAACTATGTATATGAATAAAGCAAATAATGAATTATCACAAATTAGTAAAGATAGTCGAAAACTATCCTTATTTAGCACAAGTCAAATCGGTATGTTAGCACAAAATACATTCAAACAAGTATCTGATGACGATATAATGTATGCACTAACTATTCTTTATATTATATATACCAACAAATATAATGAATTAAATCAATAATAGAAAAGAGGATTATTATGGAACCAGCAGTTAAACAATATATGATTGAAAACGATATTAAAATGACTGAAACAAGTAAAGTTGCAGAACATATTAATAATTTGATGAGTATGTACTTTGCGAGAATACAAGATGAAAAAATAAAAGAAGTTCGACGTATTGTAGTTGAAATTATTCTTTCAACTGAAGTGCTTTTAGAACAATACGGTTTTTCTTATAAATCTTTAGTTGAACAACATGAAAAATCTATTTTCGATAAAGTCGAATCTAGTAATGAAAACGAACAAAGTTTATTAATGTATCATTATAGTGGACAAATCGCAACATATCACTTAAATATCATATCCATGAGTAAAAATGATTTTGCTTATGCAGTATTATCACTTAATTTATTCTTCAGACTTATTCATATACGTATTAAAGAACTTGGTGACATTGCAATTCAAACAAAATAAATAATATACTTTAATTTAAAAAACAGGTTTAACCCTGTTTTTTTTTTAATGCTTATATTTACATACAAAAATATTAATGTTATACTTAATATAAATAAAAATAATAAAAAAAAAAGAGGTTTTATTTATGTATTTATCTACAAATAATATAAGTGGAATAGAACATGCTCGTAATTTTATGATGACTAAAACAGCACAATATCAACCTGAGTTTAATCCTAAATGTTTCAATTTATTTGTCAGACGTGAAAGTGATTCAGTGATTGAAACAAAAACAATTCTTGAACCATTACTTAAAACAGTAGACCATGTATATCTTTTAACACCTGTTCATGATAAATCATTTAACTATCTACTGTATCAACTAAAAAAAGATTATTCATTCAACTTACATTACTATACAACGCATAAAGATTTAGATATTGTACCAAAGGAAAACTCGATACTTATTATGAACCATTTTGAATCAATACCCGCACCTACAACAAAAACATTTAAAAAGTGCTTAAAATTTGCTAATCAGTTTGAACAAGTAGTTGGGTTACTTGAAGGTAATCAGTCACGATTCAAAACGATAACAATTATTCAAGCATTTATGCTATCAGGACTTATTAAAAATAAATCACAGTTTGCAAAAAAATATTATAAATATTACAGAAGATGGAATAAATCATTTCGTGCGAGAAATTATGATGAACGATTCTTCATTACTCAACAAAGGCAGTTTGACAGTTTTATTCAATATCCTTATACCGTAAATACTGACAATGCAAATGCGTTACATTTAGAAGAATTGTACATTCATTTAAATAATATTATCCATATTGAAAATATACCAATGACAATGGAGTGTTAAAAAAAAATGGAATTTAAAACAATTAATGAAAATAAGAAATTAAAAAGTATATTAGAATCTACACAAGAAGAACGTAAATCCATAGATTTTAATATTATTTTTAAAGTAACACCATTTACCGTTGAGTTAATGGAACATATTGCGAGTTACTATAAAGAACAAGGCATTCAATATGTTTATATCATTACTAACAACATTCAACGTGTAAATACATTTAAGAAAATGAACATATCTTATCTTAAAGTCGTTTATGTAAATACATTTAGACAAATTAAACAAATAGCGTCTAAAGATATTTATGATAATAGTTTACTTATCATTGATAATTTTGAAAAGTTGCATAAACCAACAACACAAACATTTAGAGAAGTAAATCATTTTAGCAGTCACTTTAAACATATTTTAGGTATTTCTCAACAAACACCATCTTACTTTACTACTAACCATGTCATGATGAGTATGATACTATCAAGATTTATTCGTATTCGCACTCAATTTATAAAACGTTATTATCGAAATTACGATACTTTTATAAAAGAACAAGAAACGTATCAAGCACAACCATGGAGACCTATCATTAAACATGACAAATTAATCAATCAAATGGTAGCACGTCCATATAATATTAATAATGATTACGTATCTCCTGAACATGCAAACGAACTCATAGATTTTATGAAACATCATATACATTTTGAAATTACAGATGCATTATAAATTAATACAAAACAAGTATTCTCAAAATGAGAATACTTGTTTTAATACATATTTTTAATAAGAAAAGAGGCGTATTTGAGATGTATTTCACAAAACATCACCATGATAAAGAAATTATTGAAATATTAGATAAAACGTATCAACATAAAGAAAACAATGAAACACATTTTAACTTATTAGACTTACATGATGACTACACAATTCATGTTATTACAAAAATTTTAAATCATTATGAACATTATGGCATTAAGTCCATTTATATCCTAACTAATAATTTAAAACGCGTAAATAAATTAAAAAAGAACCTTAATCTATCTATCGAAATTAAAGAAGTTGATTCATTTAGACAAGCAAAAAACATGAATCTTAAAAATATTAATAAAGATAGTTTACTATTCATAGACCGCTTTGATAATTTACCAAAATCAACAACATCTGTCTTTAAATCTATTCAAAAGGTAAGCAATCATTTTAACTTTATTTTAGGAATAACAAGCAATCTAAAGGATTATTTTTCAATACAAACCGTCATTCAATGTTCATTACTGTCAAAAGCATATCCTAGTCAAAATCAATTTTTAAAACATTTTTATAGCAAATACACAGAAAGAGAAGATGAAATATTTGATAGTGACCGTGATACATGGATGATATTAAGTAAACATGATGATAAAATAATTGAAATGGTACAATATCCTAATTGTATTAATTCACAATATGTAAATCATAAACATCTAAGTGAATTAGAGAATTTCATCACAAATACTATTCATACGGAGGTGGATGAATGATATTTTTACTTTTAATTGGTTTATTTTTAATCATGTTATTTCCAATTATTCGCTTTTATGACTATACAACACAAACCCGTAAAAAAACCCGTAAAATAGCTTATCTTTGCTTAATTATAGGGGCTTTATGTATCATTTCATTTATTATTATGATTATGGTACAACAAGGGTATCACCCTAAAGCAATGTAATAAAATGAAACGAAAGGGCTGAATAAATTGGGTATAGATTTCACATCACAGTCAACCCGTATGGTTGCAATTGAACTATATAACAGAATGATTGAAAAAAATAGTAAATATCAAAATTTAGTTTTAGGAACAGGTCAAGGTAAAACAGCAATAGGTGTTGCGACTGCTGGATTATTTGCAGTCCGATTTAAACAAGATATTAATGTGTTTGTTATTGCACCTCGTTCTAAAATAGATGAGGCATCTTGGAACTGGACAATTGATGAATATAATAAAATCGCAAAATACAAACTCAATCTTATTGAGGCAACAACACCTGATATGCTTACCGTTGCTAAAAAAAATGATAAATTACTTAAACGAGAAATCAAAGCAATGCCACCGTCAAAACAGAAAAAATTAAAATTTCTAAAACAATGGTATAAACAATCCGTAGAAAAACCCACTGTTTTTTTAATTGATGAATCACATAACTTTAAGAATCCAACTTCTAAACGAAGTAAAGCATTACAACAATTAATTAAAGGTGGTATAGGTGTCGGTTTAACTGCAACACCTATGACAAATGGTATGTTACAGGATGGTGTTGCATACCTCATTTACAATGGATATTATAATAGTCAACAAGATTTCCGTAATCAACACATCCCACCAATGAATTACAATAAATTTCATCAACCTGATGTATTTTTAGAAAATGGTGACATCGACCCTAATCGTTTTTATGAATTAGAACGTTTTGAGTTTGAAGTATCGGAAACAAATTATGCACCACAAGTACCGATTGACTTTGATATGCCACAATCGGATGAATATAGTTTGTCTTATGATTTATCAAATGAAACAATTATAAAAATGAAACAATTTCATAAAGATTACCGTAAACGTCGATATGACAGCTATATGAAATACTTATCAGACCTACGTAATGCAATTGGTAGTGATATGAACCATCGCCGTATGTTAGCACGTATTTTACTTTCTAAAAAACCACAGCAACCTCTTATTTTCTATTACACGGATGCTGAATATGAAAGTATTGTATTCACATTAGAAAAATTAGGGATGCGTTATTCTAAATTAAACGGACATAGCGATTCTGATACTATGGCAACCATAGACCAAAATGATACAGAACAAGCGATTGTCATTCAATATAAATCAGGTGGTACAGGGAATGAGTTTAAAAATTCACATATGAGTATATTTTACGGACTTCAATACTCTTGGGGAGAAACAGAACAAGCGATGGGACGTAATATGCGACGAGGTATGCCGAAAGATTTAATTGTTGAACAAATCTTTTTAGTTGCAACAAATCCTCATGATGCAAAAGTATTTAACGCATTACAAAACAAACAAAAATTCACCGAAAAATTTAAAGAAGCGATTGCTGAGGAAATCATGGTTGCAAGTTTAGAATAAGAAAAAAAGGATGTGTGAGCATGTTAAAACGTATATTAGACCATCAAATTGCTGAACAATTTGATGGTTATAAACCGTATAGAGTTCGCGACGTTAAGCCAAAACATATCATTACTGGAATATTTTATTTTATTCTTTCACCGTAATTGTGCATATATTAAAAATTAGAGATACTATAAATATAACAACATGAGGAGTGATTGAATGAAAGACCAAAACATTAAACAAGTTGCAACAAAGTTTGAAAATATTTTTGCTGATGAGTTAAGATTATCAGAAGAATTTCAAACCTATCAAAGTAATGTCTATGATGATATTATGAAACAAGCCTTAACAGATGAAGGATTTCCAAAAGAGGCTAATGCATCAAATGTAACTAGTCATATTATTATCAAACCAAGTGTAACACCTGAACGTTTTGCTGAATTATTATTAGAAGAAAAAGATTTAGAGGATGCAGCACATCAAGAAATTGCAGGAGTATTAAGTACAGATGAACCATTATATGAATTTACATTTAACCATTTAGAATTACTTAATTTTGAGGCTCATATTACACAAGACCTTGAAGAATTTTATGAGGAAATGGACTATCCACCTCAAGATTATTTTGAAAAACAAGCCTATAAATTATTTGATGCTGATAAAATGACAGATATTTTAAATCAAGATATCGCTTATGTTGATTCTGAATATCGTAAGGCTGTACTTGATATATTCCCAACACCTCAAGAGGCTCCTGATGGTGTTGATTTAATGAAATTACCATATCACGTATCTAATGTTAAAGTTACACCTAATGGTATTGAACGCGGATATTATAACTTTATTACAAAAGGTGGTATGACCGTGACAGAATACTTACGTCATGATTTTTATGACCATCTTTTAAGTAATGTAAGTTATGATATTAATTTTGATATTACAATTGATATTGACCCTGAAGATTACATGAATGAGGAATAAAATCATGGTGATTGCACATACTATCTACATTTAGCATAATGTAGATAGTATTTTTAATTTCAATCGAAAGGATGACACAATATGGCAACAATTACAAAAACAAACAAAGATAAACTCGCACAAGCCTTTAATAGTCATTTTACAGATAGCAAGCAAGATTTAGTTGCACGATTTAAAGAAGATGATGAGGCAGTATTAGATGAAATAGTATCATCTAGTTTACGTGAAAATGGATTTCCAAGTGATGCAAACTATTTAAATACAAAATACGATTTAGAAATCACATCAAATATCGAACCAAGTGAGTGGGCTGATGATTTCATTGAACACGAACAACTTGATAATGATGATGAAGTATTAAGTATAATTGATAACGAGGCTAAACAACAATATTATATTTTAAATGATAGATTAGACGCAATTAGTTTTAATGTAACACCACAAGTTGAAGTATCAGAATGGTTAGAGGAAAATGGTTCTGAAGAATACATTTCACGCGCAATGGAAAAACATTATGAACCAATTGTATTTGCTGATGAAGTGTTAGCTGTTAATAAAAACAGTTATGTTATGGAACAAGTTAAACAAGCACTCATTGATGACGGATTCCCTGAAAGTGTCAATCCAAGTGATGTCAATTTCAGTTTAAGTAATGTACAACTCACTAAATCATTTGATGATTTAGCAACCGAAAAAATTGATGAGGTATATCAATATAACACTGTATCTGATTATATTGATACTCAATTTTATACAGATTTAGAAGAAACAAACGCATACACGTTTGATGTAGATATTTTAGATGACCCTGAAGATTATAAGTAGGTGATAGATTATGAAGAACACACATCAAGCATTGGAACACGCGTTTGACCGTGTGTTCCATAATCATGAAGAATTAGAGGCATTTATGAAAGAAGGTTTTTATGACCTTTATCGTGAACATATTAACAACGCAATTACACAACATCATTTGCTTATTGAACAAAATGATACTCGGTTTGATGATTATATTCATATTATCGTTGAACCGAAAACAAATTATCGTGATTTAATAGATGAAATAGACCCGTCTGAATTTAACAACTTGTTAAACAATGATGATTTAATTCGCTCATTTATTTTTGAATTAGAATCCATGTTAGTTTATAACTATGATGTATATAGTACGATTGACAAAGCAATTGATAAAACACCTACGGTTCCTTATATGGAAAAATTAATAACTGAAACATTATCAGACCGTTATGCTGTTTTATCAAAACTCAATAGTCCAACTATTGTCATGGAGGCTGTTAAAGAACAATCACGTGAATTAGGTATTACATCAATTAATGATATTAATATGAATGATGTAACTGTGATTGATTTTGAATTGGCACATAGTATTGAACATCTTGCAACACAGTTTATACCTGATACTAATGGTTTAAAATATGTTGAAACAGAACTTATTTTTGATATGTATGAACAAGGCTCTATTTTAGTTATCTTAGATATAAATACAGATGATGCATTATCAAAACAATTTATAAAACAAATTGATGATGCTATCCATAGTCGTTATACATTACGTTCACAATTAATGTTTAACATGACCGATAATAATGATTTTATTCATTATGTTAAAGAGGTTGCACGTCATGATGGATATAATTCTGAATATTTAAGAGAACACTCAATATCAGATTTAGGGCTTATCATTGATAATATTAATGTTACGATGTCGGCTGAAACAATTTTAAATAACATCATGACCGCTTCTACAAATGAACGTGATATTAACCATTTTATTGATGATGAGTTAGCTGAATTTTTATTTGATAATAACGCCATAGAATTTAACTTAACATTTAGTTTAGAACCGTCCGAATCCTATGATGGTTATGATACGTTAAATTATCAAGACGAAGAACAACTTGCTGAGGATATTGAGGTAGAACTTAGAAATATCAACGCAATTGAAAAAGAATTGATATATCTATTAAATACAAATCAAATAGATAGTAACAAACTAAAACAACAAGCCATTCAAGAAGGATATCCTAAATCACTTGTAGATGATGAGGGACTTGTTTATATCGAACCACACATTAAAAATGTCACACCTGTTGTATCTACACAGTCAATGATTGATTATCTAGCACCTAGATTTAATACAAAACATTCAATTAATAGGTTGCTAGAAGAAGAATTAATTTCTATTGCTTTAAAAGAAGCATGGCTTGATATTGATGTAGAATTTGCACTTGATTTAGAAGAAATTTAATTTATTTGAAAGGATGAGTGAACATGGCTCAATTTATTAAAGAATTAACTGATGCATTATACGATGCATATGATGAAACGGAATTTGGAGAATTTATAAAAAAAGAACGTTATGGACTTAAAGATGCAATTGAAGAAACATTAAAAGATGAACAAATGACAGTACGTCCTAATTTTGATGACCAAAATGTAAAGATTACAGATATTCGTTTCTACACAACATTAGAAGGTTTTAGTGAGGCTTGCGAGTCGTATGTTAAAGATTCAGGTGGTATTAAAAAATATATTGAAAATGACTTTTATCCTGATTTATTATCAAATGTTGAAAGTTACAGTGTTATTATCCCTGAAGAAGAATATTTACCTCAAGAAGCGTTTATATTACGTGAAATGATTGAAGCAGTTGAAGGAGAATTTGAAGAGGCATATCAAGTAGGTAGTTCATTTATTAATGATTATAAAACAACATCTCATTATGATGAATCAATAAAAGACGCGTTACAAGATGCTGGATTTGATAATGACGTAAATCCTGATACTGTTCGTTATGAGGTTTGTGTTCAAAGATTTAATGAATCACCTGAAAAAATAGCACATGATATGTTAGGTGGTTTTAAATCAACGGATAATCCATATCCTGAACATTATGTAAAACAAAACTTCTATCAATATGTGATTAGTCACTGTGATATTGAATTATATATTAATATTTTAGATGAACCTGAAGATTTACTTGAAGATTAAATAAAGGAGGGATATTAGTGACAATTTATGAACACCTCGACTATGAATTTAATACATTATTTGAAGATGAAACTTATATTATGAGTGAGGTAAAAAAATCCGATTATCCACTTTATAAAGGTATTGCTTATACAATGCTAACAGAAATTGGATTTCCTGATGATATAGACGTTTCTGATTATGATTTCCTTATTTCAACAACTTGTCGAGTGAATAGTATAAGTGATGCATTAAATATTGATAACCCTCAAGATTACTTAGGTAATAGTGAAAAACAAATTAATATCATTATGGATAATCTCGATAAAGTGCTTGATTTCAAAATAGACATTCCTGATGAACCACAAGCAATGTTAAATGAGATACCGACATTATCATTTTATCATGATGCATTAAGTGATATATCGCTAACTTTATTAGAACAAGATATCAATAGAAATAAAGATGTTAAATTAAAATTTATGGAAGAGGCTGAACGAGATTATCATGAATCATATGGTGAGAAATTACAAGACGTGTCAAAAATACACATCCACGTAAAACGTTTAGCCATTGCTAAAGAAGATTTAGCAGAGCGAACACTAAAACAAGTCCGTCAATCACATGATATGGCTCATTATATCAATACAAATATTCCTATATATCTTGTTGATAATAACTTATTAGATTATCGTTTTGACTATCGTGCAGGTGCGGGATTTGGAATGAAAGAGATTGCACGTAACTTTAATGAACATGATTTACGAGAATACATCATACAAAATGATGACCAATTTAAAGAAAAAGTACGTGCTTATTATCAAGATATGCCTGATGTAGAACAACGTGACTTATTTGATGGTGAACATGTTGCATTTGAAAATGTTGATATTAACAAATTAAATGTAGATATTGTTAATTTAAAGTATCATAACGTTGAACGCGTGGCAGAAACATATCACACATATCAACGAGGTAGACGATTAGATGTCAATGAATTATATCAACATATGTTAGATAAAAATTTAGTAAAATATGATGTTGTGATTAAATAGTATTCTATCTTCATTGTGATTGCGAACATAATAATTGTTCGTCATAATGAAGATAGATTTTTTATATCTTCGAAAGGACTGGTATTAATGGTTAAAACAAATGATATCTTAAATACAATTAACGATATATTAAATGATTCCGACATATTATTTAATAGCTTAATGGAAAACAATCCTGAATTTATTTTAACTGAATTTGAAACATTAAAACGCAAACAAGGAATGAATAGTAATGTTGATTTTGAAACACTTGATTTTAGTGCTAACATCACATCAAAAATTAGTCCTGAGGCATGGTTTGATTTATATGAAAAAGACGTGCCTGATGACCAACAAAGCACAAACATTGAAGATAATGTATTAACGCTCATTTCAAATCACACTGAACATCTTAATTTAGATTTAGATATTTATGTTCCATTTATTTCAGACGAGGATTCAAATAAATTGGAATCTATTGCATCTGATTTTCTATCAAATCCAAAAGCCTTTATGGAAACAGAACATAAATATGGCTTATTAAGAGATGTTCAAGAGCAATTATCAACATTAAATTATCCACAGAGTTTAGCAATAGAGGACGTGTATGATGTTGAAATCAACACTTCTACAAATGCAGTCGTAGATGAGGTTGTTGAAAACTTTAAAAATATTTATCCATCATTTGATGCAGTTAAAGAACGTTTAGGATTTTCTAAAATTAAAAATGTAATTTCAAATAAATTATTAGAATATACAAAAGTAGTTGTAAACGAAGAACGTGTAAATGAAATCATTGCTGAAAGTGATGATATTGCACAAAGTTCTTATGCGTATAGTCAATTCTTTGAAGTGGATAGTGATTGGTTTAATTGGGAAGATTTCATAGACACTGCTAAAGATATTTTAGAAGAGGATATTAAAGAGGACATCGAAATTCAAATTGATAACAAATTAAATTCAAGTTTATTTAGTGAAGAAGCGATTAATGACTTTATTGAAGATGATGATAATATCATATATGAAACAACACCACCAACTGACTATTCAATTATAGAACGAGAATCTCTCAACTTAATTAATGCTAAAGAAATCATATCTGACGAACAATTTAAAGCATTAGTACTTGATACAGGTGCTTTAGAAGAACGCTTAGGAGATTGTGGCGATTTTTATGCTATTGACGGGGGAAGTAATCAATTTAGCATTATTCCAATTGCTAAAGATGAGGCGTTAAATGAATTTAGTCGTGAAAATAAAGAATCTTATCAAGACTATGAAGATATGGAGGAATAATTATGAAACTCACTGATTCCTTAAATGAAAAAGTAGCAATAGCACTAGAAGAATATGCTCAAGATAATACAGATATGACAATTTTACTTGATAATAGTACAGGATTGTATAAAAATTGGCATGAAGATGTTGTCATATTAGCTATGAAATCATCAGATTATGTTATACCTGATGATTTCGATGTTCATGATATAGACCATACGCTATCATTTCAATTAAACTTTAGTTATTCAGATTTAGCACTACTATATATCAGTGATATGGTTCCAATTGATAATTTAGAAAGTGAACTAGAAATATATCCTTATATTTCTGTTCAAAATATAGAAGATTATATTTCTAAACATTTCGAGTTTTTTAATATATCCGTCACACTCAATGACAACCCTTATGATTGGAATGACGAACATCCAACAATTGAATGGTTTGCTGAACGTATTGATGAATTAACAGAACTTGATGATATTAAATCATATCTTTTAGAATCAATGGACATTATAGAAAGATATCGAGAAGAGTTTGAATCACAATTTGGATATACACCATCATCTGATGAAATGGAGTATCCTTATGAGATTAAAAATTTATCCATTAAAAGCGGTAACGTTATTGCACCAAAATTATTTAATACAATTAAAGGTGATACCTTTAGATATGTTCAAGATGATGAGTTCTTTAAACACTTATTAGATAACCAACTTATAGAGTTCGATATGGTTATTAATAAAGATGATGATGAAACACTCAGTGATAAAGGTCGTTCTGATTTAATAGGATATGTTCGTTTAACATTATATGAAATCAAAGAAGATTTAGACACTGTATATTTTGAAGAACTTATTCAACCTGTATTAAAAGAATTATTACAAGATGAGGGCTTTGATATAGAGCCTAACTCATTAAAACAACATGATTATGAGGCGGATATCACATTAACAGAAAGTGATGCTGAAACAATGACAAACGAGTTTATGACAAGTGCTGGTATTTCAACAGACACTCAAGTTTATCATTATATTAGTGGTAGTGGACGACGTGTTGTTGATTTTATCATCCAATACATTAAACGTCATAATAGTTTGAATGTGAGATTAAGAGAAATAGTTCCAACTGACAATGATGAAATATCAGACGGTGCATTTGATAATTTTGTTGCCTATGTTGAAGGTGATATGATGGATATTCATGAATATGTTGAATATACATTTTACTACACACACGTTTACCCACAACTTAAATTACAATTACATGAAGAGGGTATAGATGATACGTTAGCAGATGAATTAACAAGTAATGACTACACGCTCACACTCGATATGTCTGAAAGTGATGCACCACAAATCGCAAAGCATATCATATCTCGTCTAAAAATTACAGATGACGAAGATTTATATAATGTAATGAACGACCATCAATCAGATATCACACATGAGTTTGTACATTGGCTAACAGTAAATGATAAAATCCATGTTGAAATTAAAGATATTGAAAGTTTAAAAGAAGAATTATAATATACCATATGAACCATTTTGAAATTTCTAAAATGGTTCATATTTTTTATAGATTAAAGGTCAAAAATAGTCAGAGAGTTTGACCTTTACACCAAAAAATACCACCTAAAAATTGGTGAATTAAGTACATTTCAATTATGCTAAATTCATTAAAATTTTTATTGAAAATTTACACATTACTAAAGTGCCAAAGTGTAGTATTACACCGAGTTTTCACCATAAGGGACAACTTATTAAAATTTGCGGAGACCGGATTTGCAAATAGCTTTTGCAA
>ERZ1029878.56-NODE-56-length-33207-cov-41.733138_pt1 | contig 33207 bp, 30 predicted proteins | sample MGYA00519234_ERZ1029878 | MGnify/ENA primary metagenome ERZ1029878 (study PRJEB33666, sample SAMEA4610928) | skin metagenome | biome: Human-associated habitat; feature: Malodor aspect; material: skin | place: Philippines | collected 2015-08 ... | reverse complement strand
GAGGAAGTCCTCGAAGCGCTGGGCGATTTGGTGGACGCGGGCTGCGACATCATCACCATCACCCAGTACCTCCGCCCGGGCCCGACCTACCACCCGATCGACCGCTGGGTGAAGCCGGAAGAGTTCATCGAGTACCGCGACGCCGCATACGAGATGGGCTTCGGCGCCGTTATGTCCGGCCCGCTGGTGCGCTCGTCGTACCGTGCCGGCAAGCTCTACGTCGAGGCAATGAAGCACCGCGGCCTCGAGCTGCCGGAGAACCTGAAGCACCTCGCGGAGACCTCCCAGGGCGATACCGCCCAGGAGGCTTCGACGCTGCTGCAGAAGTACGGCGCGTCGCAGGACCACCCGGTAGAGACCCGGTAGGCGTCTTTGGTCTGTGTCTTGGCCGTGGCATACAGTTAGGGCCATGGCTAAGACGCAGGACAAGGCAACGGCAAAGGCCGCGAAGAAGGAAACGCGCGCCGCGAAGCGCGCCAAGGGTAAGGCAACGCGCTCGCAGCTCAAGCAGGCGTTCGACATCCAACGCAAGCGCGATAAGACGCTCATCCCGATCATGATCGCCTGCGTGCTCGGCGGAGGCCTGTTGTTCTTCCTGCTCGGCATGTGGTGGGGCTGGAAGTGGTTCTGGCTTGTCATGGGCCTGATCGCTGGCGCTGTGCTCGCGATGTTCATCTTCTCCCGTCGCCTGGAAAAGTCGATGTACGACGAAGTCGGCGACACCCCGGGCGCGGCCGGTTGGACGCTGGAGAACATGCGCAACACGATGGGTATCGTGTGGCTGACCAAGACCGGCGTGCAAGCGAATACCCACATGGACACCGTCCACCGCGTCGTGGGCAACCCCGGTGTGGTGCTCGTCGGCGAGGGCGATCAGAACCGTCTGAAGTCGCTCATGGCCAAGGAGCACAAGCGCGTCGACCGCCTGCTGGCCGGTGTGCCGATCTACGAGGTCTACGCCGGCGAGGGCGAGGGCCAGGTGCGCAACCGCGACCTGCAAAAGCACCTGTTGAAGCTGCCGAAGAACTACCAGAAGAACGAGGTGTACAACCTCTCCGCGAAGTTGGATGCAATGGATTCGCGCCAGCGTCCGGGCCAGATGGCCGGCCTTCCGGGCGGTCCGCTGCCAAAGCAGGCGCAAAACATGTCGGGCATGAACCGCAAAATGCGCCGCATGCAGGAACGCAAGGGCGGTAAGTAGCACGTCCTATACTTAAAGGCTGTGAACACCAATTCTCAGCCCAATCCGGACCTTGCCGCCGGGGCGAACGCGTGTCTTCGCCTCGGCGTTTTACTGTTGTCCTCCGGTGCGGCCGGCTACCGCGTCATCCGGGCCGTGAAACGCTGCGCCCGCTCCCTCGGTTTTGACCGCGCCGACGTCCTCGTCGGTTTCAACACCATCAGTTGCACGTTCCACTACCGCGGCGACTTCCGCACTGCAGTCTCCGACGTCCCGCTACCCGGCGTCAACGCCTCTCGCATTGAGGCGCTGGAGACCTTAAGCCACTCGATGCTGCAGAGTTACCACACCCCGGCCGAGGTCAACGCGGCGCTGGACGAGATTGTGCAGATCCCCACTCCCCGCTGGGGCATGGGCGTATCGACGATCGCAGCCGGCCTCGCCTGCGCCGGCTTCGCCGTCCTCAACCAGTTCGGCTACCTCGCAGCCGCCTTCGTGTTCGTTGCCGCGGCGCTCGGCCAACTCGCCCGCGTGAAGCTGCACCGCGTCCACTTCAACATGCTCGGTGTGACGATGGCGGCCGCCCTCGTCGCCTCCACGACCTTCTTACTGCTCACGGAACTTATGCCGTCAGGCGAGCAACTCTCACCAGGCTTTATCGCCGCGGTGCTGTTCCTCATTCCGGGCTTTCCGATGTTTAGCTCGTTTGTGGATTTAGCCCGCTTCGACTTCACCTCCGGCATCCCCAGATTGTTCTTCTCTCTTGAGGTCATCGTGGTGATCATGCTGACCGTCTCAGTGGTCGCGATGGTCTCGGATACGCCCGAGGCGGTTGCTCTACCGGTGCCGTTGACATTCGAGTTCCTCGCCGCGGGTGCCGCGGCCAGCTTTGTCAGTGTGGGCTGCTTCGCGCTGCTGTTTAATTCGTCGCGACGCATGGCGCTGATGGCCGCAGGCCTCGGTGCGGTGGCCAATCTTGCCCGGCTGGTGATGATGGGCGCTGGGTTGGTGCCGTTCATCGCGGCGTTTGTGGCGGCGCTGCTCATCGGGCTCGCGGGAGGCTTGATTGGCTCGTGGGCGAACATACCGCGCGTGACGGTGACCATCCCCGCTTCCGTGGTGATGATCCCGGGCACCACGATCTACGCGGCCGCGCACAACTTCGCCGTCGGCGACATCGCCAACGCGCTGTCGCGCTTTACCGAGGTGTCGTTCGTGGTCATCTTCATCGGCGGCGGACTTGCAGTCGCCCGCATGCTCACCGACCCGACGTGGGCATTCTTCCGCTATATCGACTTCGACTACGAACTCGAAGGCAAAGAAATGCCGATTAACGACTAGGAGCGGATCACGGTCGTGGTGGTGGCGCGGTCGTGCATGCCGCGGCCGTCGGCGTCGACAAGCGCTGCCGGCAGCACGAACCCGGTCAGGATGGTGCGCACAGCGGCGCGCCAGAAGCCGACCGGGGCCTCTTCGTCGACACGCGCCACGCCCATGCCAAGCACCGCCATGCCTGGGGTGCGGGCGAACAGCCACCCGCAGATGATGCCGAGCACGATCCACAGCAGGTAGGTCAAGGTGTAACGGTCGCCGAGGGCGTCGGTGTTTGCCACGATGAGCGATGCCGCGACCGCGCAGATCGCCCAGTCGATGAACACCCCACCCATGCGGCGCAGCACCGACGCCTGCGAGCCGGGGCCTTGTTTAGGCATGCCGAGGAATTCGCCCGGATAGGACGGCAGCGGATCCTCGCCGGTGAATTGATTCGGGATTTCGGGGCCGTTGCGCCAGTCAGATCGTCGATTAGCAGCCATGGTTCATGAGCCTAGCTGGGCGACGGTCTACACTTGTAACTGCTTATGACAGTCAATCGACGAGGAGTACCACCCGTGGCCTTCGACAACATCGAAGACGTTAAGAAATTCATTGCCGACGAGGGGGTGGAATTCGTTGACGTGCGCTTCACCGACGTGCCCGGCATCGAACACCACTTCTCCATCCCAGCGTCGATGTTCGACGAGGATGTCATGGAAGAAGGTCTCGCGTTCGACGGCTCGTCGATTCGCGGCTTCACGACGATCGAAGAATCCGACATGACCCTCTTGCCGGACCTCGCCACCGCCCGCCTCGACCTGTTCCGCGGCACGAAGACGCTGAACGTGAAGTTCTTTGTCAACGACCCGTTCACCCACGAGCCGTTCTCCCGCGACCCGCGCAACGTGGCCAAGAAGGCCGAGGAGTACCTGCAGTCCACCGGCATCGCGGACTCCTGCTCCATCGGCGCCGAGGCGGAGTTCTACCTGTTCGACTCCATCCGCTACGAGGTGGACGGCCACAAGTCCTTCTTCGAGATCGATGCGGAAGAAGGCTGGTGGAACCGCGGCAACGAGACCGACGTCGACGGCGGCCCGAACCTGGGCTACAAGAACCGCTGGAAGGGCGGCTACTTCCCCGTCCCGCCGCACGACAAGACCGTCGAGGCGCGCGACGCGATGGTGCGCAACCTGGATGCCGCCGGTTTCGAGATCGAGCGCTTCCACCGCGAGGTGGGCAACGGCGGCCAGCAGGAGATCAACTACCGCTTCAACACCCTGCTCCACGCGGCAGATGACCTGCAGGACTTCAAGTACATCATCAAAAACACCGCCACCCAGTTCGGCAAGACCGCAACATTCATGCCGAAGCCGCTGGCGGGCGACAACGGCTCCGGCATGCACGCGCACATGTCCCTGTGGAAGGGCGGCGAGCCGCTGTTTTACGACGAGTCCGGCTACGGCGGACTGTCCGACATCGCCCGCTGGTACATCGGCGGCCTGCTGGAGCACGCCGGTGCGGTGTTGGCGTTCACCAACCCGACGCTGAACTCGTACCACCGCCTCGTGCCTGGTTTCGAGGCCCCGATCAACCTCGTGTACTCCCAGCGCAACCGCTCCGCCGCGATCCGCATCCCGATCACCGGCGCGAACCCAAAGGCCAAGCGCGTCGAGTTCCGCGCACCGGACCCGTCGGGCAACCCCTACCTCGGCTTCGCGGCCATGCTCATGGCGGGCATCGACGGCATCAAAAACCGCATCGAACCGCACGCCCCGGTGGACAAGGACCTCTACGAACTGCCGCCGCAGGAAGCCAAGGACATCCCGCAGGCGCCGACCTCGCTCGAGGCGTCGCTGGCAGCGCTGGAGAAGGACCACGACTTCCTCACCGAGGGCGACGTGTTCACCGAGGATCTGATCGAGACCTACATCAAGTTGAAGTACGACAACGAGATCACCCCGGTGCGCCTGCGTCCGACCCCGCAGGAGTTCGAGATGTACTTCGACTGCTAGACAGTCCTCTCACTCGGCGGTGACATGGAATCCACAGTAGGCTGACAGCGTTCGTAGTTGTCGAAACTTGTAAGGATTCCCATGTCCACCCCGAACCAGTGGGGCAACAACCAGCCCCAAAACAATCCGCAAAATCAGTGGAACGCGCAGCAGGCGTGGTCTGCGCAGCCGGCCGGCGGTCAGCCGGGCGGCCAGCGGCCAGGCGGTGCGCCGAAGTCCGTTAAGTCCATCGGCTGGCCGGTGTGGTGCTACCTCGGCGCCTTCCTGCTGACGTTTTTGACTAGCTTTTTCAACACAATCCAGGCCAAGCTGGATTACGTCATCGGCTCCGCTCGATTCGGCGTGAACTGGTGGGGCAGGTTCTCAGCCGTCGGGTCCGCGTTCGGCGAGTCGGAATCTTACGGCGAATACGGTGGCCCAGGTTATGTCCTCGTTACCCTAATCATTCTCGGTCTGCTTGCCGCAGCGACGTACTTCGCGTTCGTCCGCAATGACAAGCTCACCGGCGTCCTGGGACTAGTGGCGGCCGGCGTCCAGTTACTCGCAATTGCAGTCAAACTGGTCCAAGTGTTTGGCGAGAGCTTCCTTCACACCGGCGCCGGCTGGTGGTTGTGGCTGCTGATCTCCCTGGCCACCCTGTTCGTTTCCCTGCAGATGTTCAAGACCGGCCGCGCTGGTGTGGAGCAGAAGTTCAACGCCGCACGCACCGCCGCCCAAAACAAGCAGCAGCAGAACCAGCAAAACTCCTGGGGCCAGCAGGCTCCGCAGCAGAACTCCTGGGGTCCGCAGCAGGGCCAGCCGAACACCTGGGCACCGCAGCAGCAGGGCCAGCAGGCTTCGCAGCAGCCGCAGCAGCAGCCGCCGCAGAATCCGCAGCAGCAGAACTGGACCCAGTGGCAGAACCCGGGCCAGGACGGCCCATCCAATCCGCCGGCTTCCAACTAGCCAAACCGGTTCAAGGTTGCTTAGCCTGAACTAACTTTGTATAGCCTGACCTGCGAAAGGTCAGGCTTTACTTGCTTGCGCAGGGAAAACATTCCGGTCATCATGGCTTCCATGACCGAGACATTGAACCGCCCCGACTCTTGCTCAAACGACTGCCCTGCAGCCGGGGCCGCTGTGGAACCCGGCACCGGCGAGCGCCTGAACCGTCTGCGTGCCGCCGTGCTTGGCGCGAACGACGGCATTGTCTCCACCGCCGCGGTGGTCGTCGGTGTCGCTGGCGCGACGGCGAACCAGACGACGATCGCGATGTCGGGTCTCGCCGCCGTGGTTGGTGGCGCGGTGTCGATGGCGCTGGGCGAATACGTTTCGGTGTCGTCGCAACGCGACTCGGAGCGCGCCATGGGCATGGCCGAGCAGCACCAGGTCAACCCGTGGACGGCAGGCATCGCTTCGTTCCTGTCGTTCCTGCTCGGCGCGGCGCTGCCGTTTATTACCGCGCTGGTCGCGCCGGAGGCTGCGCGCATCGTGTCCATCTTTGTGGTCACGCTGGTGGCTCTGGCACTGACCGGTGCGCTGTCGGCGAAGCTTGGCGACGCGCCGGTGGGTCGATCCGTCAACCGCATCGTTATCGGCGGTTCGTTGGCGCTCGCGGCGACATTCGGGGTCGGCACACTCTTTGGCGCGACCGCGGTGTAAGGGGTAAATACACAAGTCCACACAAAGTACACAAGTCCACACAAAGTACACAACTCCACACAAACCACACATCTCCACACAACGTGGGTACAGTTTGTGCCATGAACGTCCCTACCAATCCTTTCCGCGCGTCACTCGGCACAAGTCCGCCGCTGCTCGTCGGTCGCGACGAGATCCTCGACGACTTCCGCCTTGCGCTGGAAGAAGGACCTGGGGCGCACGAACGGATCTCCCTGCTCGTCGGTGCGCGAGGTATCGGAAAGACCGCCCTCCTCAACGAAATGGAAGACGTGGCACGCGATGCAGGGTGGCTCACCTTCTCCGAGACAGCGACTGAAGGGTTCGTCAGCAGCCTGAAAGATCAGCTTTCGGATTTCCTGCAGCAGGACAAGTCAGGTCGGACCTCGTGGCAGCTGGGCCCCGGGTTCTTGCGTGTAAAGCGCGAAGAACAAAGTCAGTCCCGGCAGTCGACGTCGCTGCGCGCGATGCTTACCGCAGTGCTCGACAAACTCTCCGACACGGAGCGGTTCAACCGATCGGGCAGCGGGGTGCTCATTACCGTCGATGAGCTTCATTTCGTTCACCACGACGAAATCGTCGAGTTCGCCACCGCGATCCAACATCTCGTTCGCGAGAATCTCGACGTGGCAGTCGTGCTCGCGGGCATCCCGAGTTCAATTCGGCCCCTACTCGCAAGTGACGAAGGGCGCAATCCAATTACGTTTCTGCGACGAGCCAACCGGGTAGACCTCGGCCGGCTCACCGACAGTGAGGTGAGAGAAGGTCTTGCGGTTCCGGTAGCTCAAGCCGGCCGCGACTGGGATGAGGCAGCTCTCGAAAAGGCAGTACACGCTACCGGCGGTTATCCCTTCATGATTCAGCTCATCGGAAACGCCGCATGGAGATTCGAGCGCGGCGAGCAGATTGGCGAGGCATCCACTGACAAAGCCATCACCCGCGCCCGGAAGAAGTTGGGCCAACTCGTCCACGAGCCCGCACTCAATGACCTCTCCGCTGAGGACCGCAGATTCCTCGCTGCAATGTCGCTGGACGAGGGCCCCTCAAAAATCACAGACGTCGCCCAGCGACTCGAGGTTAGCCACCAGCAGGCGTACAACTACCGTCGGAGGCTGTACGAAGCGGACATGATCACCAACGAACGGGGAACTGCGGACTTCGCTTTGCCATATCTCCGCGAGTATCTCCGCGACCATGTCGTCTCCGACATTCTGCGCGTCCCGGTAGACGAGCCCTAGAACCGACCCAACTCGGCACTCCGGCTGGTAAGGGATTACCATGCGCTGAGTGACTGACAAGTTTCGCCAACTGCCCCCACCCGGCCCGGCGTGGGGTGGCAGCCTCATGGGCACCTCGATTGTTTCGCGACTCCTTGTGGAGAAGGATCTCCTTGTCGGCGCCGGTATCTTCGCCGCGCTTGCTTCGGTGATCTTTGTCGCGCTCGTTGCCGGGTACGCACGCTACCGCCACCCGCAGTTTCGGCGTACCACGATGGCGGAATGGTCGATGTTTTTCATCGGCATTCTCGCCCTGGGTGCCGCACTGTCGGGTCTGACGGGCTCCGGTGTCTACCGCCTGATCGGCTTCTGGATCGGCGCGCCGGTCACCGTGGTCACGTGGGCAATCCAGCTCACGCGCTTCGACGGCAACCCGCGCTTCACCTGGGGCTTGCCTTTGGTCGGCCCGTCCATTTCCGCGTCGGTGGCCGGCTGGCTGGCGCGCGACTACGGCAACATGTACCACACCATGGGCACGGTCTTTTTCGTCATGTCGATCCTCACCGCGGTGCCAGTGTTTATCGGCGTGTACTGGGCGGCATTCCACGGAAAGGTGGATCTTTCCGGCGCGAACTCGGCCACCGCGTGGGTGCCGCTGGGTGTGATCGGCCAGTCCACCACCGCGATGCAGATCCTCTACCCGGGCAAATTCTCGGTGTACTACGGTTACGTCGCACTCATCATCGCGATCCCGCTGGCGCTGTTCGCTATGCGCACTTTCTACCCCAACGTCGCACGCTGGGTGGACTACTCCCCTGCATGGTGGGCGTGCACCTTCCCGCCGGGCACGGTGAGCATGGGCGGCCACCAGGTAGCGTTGGTTAACGGATCGCACTGGCTCGACGTCATCGCGTTGACCATCCCGCTTCTGCTGCTCGCGCACTGGACACTGTGCTCGACACGGTTTATCGGCTGGGTGTTGGAGGGCCGCCGCGGTTCGGTGACACTGCTTTAACGCAGCAGTGACGCGTTAGCGCGCCACGTTCAAATCCACCTCGATCCCGCCGACGCACCCGCGGGAGGTGAACTGCCACACCTCCGGCTTCGGGAACCCGAGCGGGCGCGGCCACTTCCCTAACCGCTCCGGCTGCGTGATGGCGTTGCGGCCCCACTGCGCGAGCCACAACGCCCCGAACTGGGCGGGGCTGGCAAGGCCCATGTGGCGGCGCCAATACCAGGCGTTCGTGTACACGCCAGCCACCTCTATGCCTGCCTGCTGAAAGCACGAGGCGGCCACGTGGACGTCGTCAAGCGAAAGCCCTGCGGGCGATTCCACGTCGATCCACATGGGCAATTGCTTATCGACGGCCCCCTCACACGCCACCTCAACCTGCTGTGCAACCGTCGTGCCCTCCGAGGGGGCGCGCAGGAAATGGTAGGTGGCGATGTCGCAGCCGGCGGCGGTGGCGTCGGCAAGCAATTGCGCAAAGCACGGGTCGCGGTAGGTGCCGTCGGTGGTGCGGATGATGGCGAAGTCGAAGCCGGAAAAGTCGAAGCCGCGTTGGTGCTCGGAGACGTCGACGCCGAGCCTCACCGCTTGGTCAGCCCAAGGCGCGGGGTGAAACTTGCCGGGTGGCGGCGCTGGGCGGCGGCGTCGGCGATCGCGAGGCGCCACTTCGGGTCCGTCACTGGCATCCGCGAGATGGGGAACCAGCCGACGTCGGTGTTTTCGTCGTCGCCAAGCGTGGGCTCGGTGTCGTCGACCAATTCGCAGCGAATCTGCACGGTCATGTAGGAGGCTTGATCGCCGTTGTCGTGCGTGACCGGGCCGTGGGAGCCGACGCCGAGCAGCGCCGCGGGCTCGGTACGCAGGCCGGTTTCCTCGTGCACCTCGCGCACCGCCGCGACGTGCGGGTCCTCTCCTGGATCCGCGATTCCGGTCACGGGCGTCCACTCGCCGTTGTCGGCGCGGCGCACGAGCAGCACCTCCGGCACTGCCCAATCGGAGGTGTCCGCGGAGTCGCGCAGCACCACGGCGCACACGGCCGGCACCCACATCAAGTCGGTGCCGATCTTCTTGCGGGTTTCCACGATGAACTCGGGGATAGGCATGGCAGCGAGTGTACAATCCGATTCGTTATGAGCACCGTGGCAACCGAATCACCGCAGGACACACGCCCCTTTGTACAGCGTGTTCCCAAGCCATTATTCGTTGCGGTGTACGGGACGCTCCTGGTCCTCACGGTGGTGGGCGCGGTGTTCGCCGTCGGCTACACGGCGGACGCGGAAAGCACGCCCGAGGAACTTCCGCAGCCGGCGCGACCGTTCAACCCGGCGCCGGCGGACCCTGCAAATGTGGCGGCGAGTGTGCGCCCGCACCTGATCGAAAATCTCCAGGTTGGCACGACCAAAACGGGCGTGATGGCCCGAGGCGACATGACGGAGCAGGCGGTGGCGGACCCGACCGAGTTCGCCGGCCACGTCTCCCGCTTGCTGGAGCAAAACTGCCTGGACACGCTCACTCTGACCACCCCGGACGGCATGCGCCTGAACTTCTGGGGCTTTTGCTTTGCGACGATCCCCGAGCAGACCATCTACGACTTCGTCCGCTTCGCCACCACCGAGGAGGCGGATGCGGTGTCCTTTGCCAAGTTCCCGGCGCAAAAGGGTGTGCAGTACGCCAAACTCACCTGGATGGACGCCGACAGCACCGGCAAGGACCCGAGGGCACTGAAACGGACGTGGAACCGTCTGCAGCGCCCGGAGGAGATCGACCGGCTGACGTTCTACGGCTACTACCCCGACGAGGTCGTCGCCATGACCAACGACGCGGTGGACGGCAAGAAAACCGAGTCCTCCCCCGCCGGCGAGGCGTTCAACGAGAAGTGGGGCCTTAAGCGCTAACTACCAGCGCTGTGGCACCAGGTCGGCGTCGGGGACGACGCGGTTGATCACGGTCATGACCTGCTCGATGTTGGAGTAGCTCATCAGGAGCGGGTCGTCCATCCCCTCGAAGCACTCCTCCCCCGAGCGGCCGGCTTCGGTGCCGGAGACCACGCCGACGACGGTGGCGCGGCCGTTGATCTCCGTGAACACGGGCCCGCCGGAGTCGCCCGAGGCGGCGCAGACGGACGCGATGTCGCCCTCGGTCTGCGCCTCGGCGTCGCCGTCAAGGTTCACAATCTGCACGCGTTGCGTGGCGACGAACTCCCCACACGTGTACCCCGTCGTCGCACCGGTTTTGCACACGCGCTCCACGTCGTGCGGATGGTTGGCAATACCGGTCGGGATCGGCTTGCCGATGACATCCATGGTGCGCTCGCGGTCGGTGATCTCCACGATGCCGATGTCGATGCCCTCGGTTGCCTCGTCGGCGTCGCCGTACATGCCGGAGTAGATGAACTTGCCCACCTCACGCGTGTAGTCGTAGGCGGTCGCCGCGTTTGTGGGCCACACTAGGTCTCCTGTGCGCCCGCAGTGGCCGGCGGTCACGGCGTAGGCGCGGCCGTCTGCACCGGTGAACGAGAACGCTGCCGTGCACGACTGGGCGGTGAAGTGCTCGCCCGGCGACGGGTAGTGGTCCGTGGACTGGATCTTCGTCCCCGGCGCCCACGGTGCGAACGCGGGCACGAGCACGTTCGATTCGCCCTCCGCCGCGGGTGGGGCGTCCTTCGGGGTTTGCACCTGCTCGAGCGCGTTGCGCTCCTCCACCGTCGCTGTCGGCACCTGGCTGGCGTTAAGCCCTAGCCACACCACAACAGCGACGAGCGCAAGCGTGGCGACGATGACCGTGATCCAGCCACCCGTCTGCAACCCCGTGCGCTTGCGCGGCGCAGTCTGCGGTTGGGGCACCGGCTGCATCTCCGGGAACTGCCACTGTTGGCCGTCCACCGGCTGGTAGCGGCGCGCGGAATCGCCACCGTTATTGTCGGGAAAGGTCAAGCGGGGACCTTACTCGGCGGTTTCGTCGGCGCTGTCGGCGTCGTCTTCGGCCGCTTCCTCGGCCTGGATCTTGATGTCGCGCAGGAACTTCTCCGGGTCAAACTCGGTGTAGTGCTCCGGGCCTGCGAACTGCTCTTGTGCCATCGGGAATGTCCTTTCCTACACGTCCGTGCGATCGATCGCATCGGCAATGAATGCCTTGACTGTATCGGCATCGTTAGGCAGATCCACAACGTGGCGCTCAGCGTCCATGATCGTGGCGAAGCGCTCCGGCACTTCCGGCTCGCGGCCCGTGGACTCCCTGATCGTGTCCGCAAACTTCACCGGCAGCGCGGTTTCGAGCACCACGATCGGCGTGTCTACCTCGTCCGCGAATTGCTGAGCGACGAACACCCCGTCCGCCGTATGCGGATCCACCAGCACCCCGTAGTCGTCGTCGACCTGCTTGATCGTGTCCACTCGGTCAGCGTGGGTCGAGGTGCCGGAGGCGAAACCGAAGTCGTGGGTGATGTGGGACAAGGTGTCGTCGTCAAGCGAAAAGCCCCCGTGTTTGACCTGGGTGCCGAATAGGTCGCGGGTGGCATCGGCGTCGCGACCGAGCGCGTCGAAGATCATGCGCTCGAAGTTGGACGCCTTGGAAATGTCCATCGACGGCGACGACGTCGCGTGCGTGTCGGCGGCCCCGCGCGGGCGGTAGTCGCCGGTGGTGAAGAACTCGTGGAGGACGTCGTTCTCGTTCGTCGCCACGATGAGGCGGTCGATCGGCAGTCCCATCTGCTTGGCGATGTGTCCTGCGCACACGTTGCCGAAATTGCCGGTGGGCACGCAGAACGAAATGCGCTCGTCGTTGTTTTCGGTGACCTTGAGGTAGGTGGCAATGTAGTACACCACTTGGGCAAGCAGGCGCGCGAAGTTGATTGAATTCACCGCCCCGATCGAGTACTTCGACTTAAACGCCGCGTCCCCGCTGACCTCCTTGACCACGTCCTGGCAGTCGTCGAACACGCCATCAAGCGCGATATTGAAAATGTTCGGGTCGTTCAGGCCAAACATCTGTGCCTGCTGGAACGGGGTCATGCGTCCGGCCGGGGTGAGCATGAACACGCGGATGTTGTCGCGAGCACGCATCGCGTACTCGGCAGAGGAGCCGGTATCGCCCGAGGTCGCGCCCAGGATATTGATCTCCTCGCCGCGGCGGCCGAGCTCGTATTCAAACAGCTCGCCGAGCAGCTGCATCGCCATATCTTTAAACGCTGCGGTCGGGCCCTCGGACAGGTGCGCGATCTGCAGGTTATCGGTCAGGCGGGTGACCGGGACGATCTCCTCGCTCGCGAACACCGGGGTACGGTAAGCCCGCTTGGCGATCTCCTCGAGGTCCCTTTCCGGGATGTCGTCCACGAAGAGTTTCAACACCTCGGCGGCAAGGGCAGCGTAACCGTCGTTGGCTAATAGGGTGCGCCACTCGTCGAGAAGCTCCGGCGTAATCGACGGGTACACCGCCGGCATGAACAGGCCGCCGTCCGGGCTTAGGCCGGTGAGCAGGATGTCTGTGAAGGAGCGTGCCTTCGCCGTTGCGTCGCGAGTCGAGATGTAATCCACCCCGTGAAGTCTACGTCATCGCCTCCGCAACCCGGCCGGATCGCGCGGAATCCATTCGTATGCAGGTCTCGATATGCGTAATCCCTGGTCACGACGTTTTCACAAAAACGGGGCGATTTTCCCAAAAACGTCCTGACCTGCAGTTACGCATATCGAGACCTGCACATAAACGTTTCGGACCCGTCCCTACCGCCGCGGCGGGTCCTGGCGACCGGTGAGGATGTCCACCACGGAGCGGATCGCGGCGTCGCCAAGCGGCGGCACCGTGCGCTCCTTCTGCTGCTCAGGCGCACTCGCCCGGCGCGGGGTGGTCGGCTCGACACTGATGCCGAGCGTCGCGCCGTCCAGGTCGAGTTTGGTCGTGGGGTCGATGCCGGCGACGCGGGCGGCGTCGACAAGCGCAACCAGATCCGCAAAGGTCGCGTCGGTGAGGTCGATAGTCATGTTCACAGCCATGCGCACGAGCATATTGCTTATCGACGACCCCACGCACCTAGTCGAACTCCAGCGACTGCTCCTCGCCCCAGAACACCTGCTCCACCACGCGGTGAGCTCGCCGGGTGATGCGCAGGTAGTCCTCGAGGAAGTCCTGCTGGTCGTCGGGGTCGTATCCGGCGGAGCCTGCAACCTGCGCGAGTTGGGGTCCCGGCGCGGGGAGTTGGTCTTCGCGTTTGCCGGTGACCAGCACGATGGCGTTGCGGGCGCGGGTGGCGGTGAGCCAGGCAGTGCGCAGCACTTCCGCCTGCTCGGCGGAGACCAACGCTGGATCGTCTAACTCAATGAGGAAATCGAGCGCGTCGAGCGCCGACGGGGTGCGCAGTTCCTCGTAGTGGTGGGCGTGCGCCATGGTGATGAGCTGGACGGTCCATTCGACGTCGGCAAGCGCGCCGCGCCCGAGTTTCGTATGCGTAGCACGGTCGGCGCCGCGGGGTAGGCGTTCGTTGTCCACGCGGGCTTTGATGCGGCGGATTTCGCGGATATCTGCGGGTTTCGCGCCGCCGGCCGGGTAGCGGAACTCGTCGATCGCCTCCAAGAACGCGTCGCCTACCCCGCGGTCGCCGGCGACGACGGTGGCGCGCAGCAGCGCCTGGCGCTCCCACACTTCTCCCCACTCGCGGTAGTAACGCTCGTAGGAGGCCACGCTTCTCACCACTGGCCCGGAGCGGCCTTCGGGACGCAGGCCGAGGTCGACTTCCAGCGGCGGATCGCCCGACGGTTTGGACAGACGCCGGCGCATCTGGTCGATGATCTTCGCGGCCCACGCGATGGCTTCGGCCTCGTCGGTGCCGTCAGCAGGCTCGGCGACGATCATCACGTCCGCGTCCGAGCCGTAGCCTAACTCCGCTCCCCCGAGCCGGCCCATCCCGATCACGGCAATGCGCGCCGGGGGAGCATCGCTTGCCGACGACTCCAGGTCCGCAACCACCTCCGCCCGAAGCGCCGCCTCAAACACGGCTTCCCACACATAGGTCAGTTCCAGGCAGACTTCACGCACGTCCATCAGGCCGAGAAGATCGGCGGCGGCGATGCGGGCGAGTTCGGCTCGTCGCAACGAACGCGCCACAGACACAGCCTTGTCGGGGTCGGACTGGTGGCGCTTCGCCGACGCGACGATTGCCTTGTGCACTTGGTCGGGCGCGGCCTCGAGCAGGCGCGGCCCGCTGGAGCCGTCGCCGAGCAGTTTCACCACGTCGGGAGCAGAAATGATGAGGTCGGAGGCGTACGGCGAGGTGCCCAGGATGTGCATGAGTCGCTGGGAGGCCACGCCTTCGTCGCGAAGCATGCGTAGAAACCAGCTGCGGTCCACCGCCGCGTCGGAGAGTTTGCGGTAGTTGAGCAGCCCCTGGTCGGGATCGGCGGTGTCGGCGAGCCAGTGCATAAGGCTCGGCAGCATGATCGCCTGCAGTTTCGCCTTGCGCGAGGTGCCCTTGACCATCGCGGAGAGATGGTCGAAGGCGCGCGCCGGGTGGCGGTAGCCCAGTGCCGCCAGCTGCGCCTTAACGGCGTCAGCGGAAAGATTCGCCTCACCCACGGTGAGGTCTGCAACCGCGTCGAGCAGCGGCCGGTAGAACAGGCGCTCGTGCAGGTCGGCGACGTTGCGGCGCACGCGTTTGAGTTCGCGGTGCAGCGCCTCGGGTGCGGTGTCGCGCGGGCCTGCGGAAAACCCAGCGGCGCGGGCGAGCCAGCGGTTGCGTGGCTCGTCGTCCGCCTCGGGCAATTGGTGGGTGCGCTTGAAGCGCTGCAGCTGTAGGCGGTGCTCCAGCAGGCGCAAAAACTCGTAGGCGCCGGTGAGCACCTTGGCGTCCTCGCGGCCGACGTAGCCGCCTTTCGCAAGTGCCGCGAGGGCTTCGAGGGTGTTTTGGGCGCGCAGGGTGTCGTCGATACGCCCGTGCACGAGTTGGAGGAGCTGGACTGCGAATTCGACGTCCCGAAGCCCACCGGGGCCGAGTTTGAGTTCGCGGTCGCGCATGTCAGCGGGCACGTTTTCCAGCACGCGCCGGCGCATGGCCTGGACGTCCTCGACAAAGGAATCGCGTTGCGAGGCCTCCCACACCATCGGTGCGAGTTTCTCCGAATACGCACGCCCCAGCTCCATCGTCCCGGTCATCGGCCGGGCCTTGAGCAGCGCCTGGAATTCCCAGGTCTCGGCCCACTTGTTGTAGTAGGTCACGTGCGAATCCAGGGTGCGCACCAGCGCGCCGGAGGTGCCCTCGGGGCGCAGGTTGGCGTCGACGTCGAAGAAGCAGGCCGAGCCGATGCGCATCATCTCGCTGGCGGCGCGGGTGATCTTGGCGGTGGCGGGCTCGGCGACGAAGACGACATCCACGTCCGAGATGTAGTTCAACTCCCCCGCGCCGCACTTGCCCATCGCGATGACGGCCAACTCGGCGTCGAATTCGTCGTCGCCGTAAACGTCGCGCATGGCTACGGCAAGCGCTGCGGTCAGTGCAGCGTCGGCCAGGTCGGTGAGCCGATCCGTGGTGTACGCGTACGTCATCGGCTCGCCCTCGCCGAAGCCTTTCACGGCGGCGAAGGTGCCGGCAAGATCCGCGGCGGCGACCTGCATCACCAGGTTGCGGTGCGCGGTGCGAAGCGCTTGCTTAGCGACGACCACCTCACCGTCGCTCGCCCGATACAGCCCCGGCTCGTCCGCGTCGACGCCGACTGCGGCGAGCATGGTGCGAAACATTGCGGGCCGGTCGGGGATGTCGTCGCAAAGCAACCGCCATTGCTCGGGGTTGGCGATGAGGTGGTCGGATAGAGCCGTCGAGCCGCCGAGCAGCGCGAAGAAACGGGTGCGGAAGACGGGGTTTGACGTCAGTTCGTCGAGCAGCGGCGCCCAGGAATCCAGCGCGTCGTGGAGGCGGTAGGCGTTGTTCAGCGCCAAATCCGGGTCAGCGGCGCCCGCGAGTGTGTAGGCGAGCTCCTCGGTGTCGAAGCCGAGCTCGGCCAGATCGTCGGCGGCGCGTGGGCTGGTCAGGCCAAGTTTTGCGGGTTTCACTACAGGTCAATCCCGGTGTCGACTTCCCAGGGGGTGATCTGGGCGGTGTAGTCGTGCCACTCCTGCCACTTGGCGCGCAGGAAGAATTCGTAAACCTGCTCGCCGAGCACCTCCGCCATGAACTCGGAGCGCTCGAGGTTGCGTAGCGCCTGGTCCAGCGAGTTCGGCAGGTCCCGGTACCCCATCGCGCGGCGCTCCCGGCGCGTGAGCGCGAATACGTCGTCACGAGCCGGCTCGTCGAGTTCGTAGCCCTCCTCGATCCCCTTCAGTCCCGCGGCGAGCACGGCGGCGAACGCGAGGTACGGGTTGCAGGCGGAATCCAGCGAACGGACCTCCACCCGGCGCGACTCGGCCTTGTGCAGGCGGTAGGTGGGCACGCGCACCATCGCCGAGCGGTTGGAAATGCCCCAGGTCGCAGCGGTGGGTGCCTCGGAGCCGAACTGGAGACGCTTATAGGAATTGACCCACTGGTTGGTCACCGCGGAGATCTCGCTGGCGTGCTCGATGATGCCGGCGACGAACTGGCGGCCCGTCTTGGACAAACTGATTTCGTCGTCCGGGTCGTGGAAGGCGTTGGAATCGCCCTCGAACAGCGAAAAGTGCGTGTGCATCGCGGAGCCTTCGAGGTCGCCGAAGGGCTTGGGCATGAAGGTCGCGTGCACGCCGTTGATCTCCGCGACGGTTTTCACCAGGTAGCGGAAGGTGAGGATGTTGTCCGCCATGGTCAGCGCATCCGTGTGGCGCAGGTCGATCTCCTGCTGGCCGGGCGAGCCCTCGTGGTGGGAGAACTCGGTGGTAATCCCCATGTACTCCAGCGCGGAGACTGCCATACGGCGCAGGCGCGGCGCCTCGTTGCGCTTGGCCTGGTCGAAGTAGCCGCCCTTGTCCGCCGGTTTCGGCGCCTCCCCGTCCGCGCCGGGTTTGACCACATAGAACTCGATTTCGGGGCTGGCCTGAAACTCGAAGCCCATGTCGCGCGCGTTTTGGATCTGCCGACGCAGCACGTGCCGTGAGTCGGCAAACAGGGGCCCGCCGTCGGGCATGGTGATGTCGCAGAACATGCGCGCGGTCTGCAACCCGGAGTCCTCGTCGAACGGCAGCGGCTGGTACGTCGACGGGTCCGGCCGCAGCAGGGTGTCCGACTCGGAGATGCGCGAAAAGCCCTCGATGGACGAGCCGTCGAAGCCCACGCCCTCCTCAAAGGCAGACTCCAATTCGGACGGCGACATCATCACGGTTTTCAGCGATCCGAAGATGTCGGTGAACCAGAGGCGGAGAAAAGCGATGTCTTGCTGCTCGACTAAGCGCAGCACGTTGTCGGTTTGGGCACTCATGGCAATCACTGTAGCGGTCGTGACGACATCAACTTTTCGCCCAAGTCCGTGTCGGCGGCCACGCTAGAGTGGGTAAGCAACGATTAAAGGAGGTCACAGCACCATGGCTGAGCAGCAACCACAGAACTTCCTCGAGGTCGAGGTGAAGTTGGCTGTCGACGAGAACACTGGCATGCCGGATCTCACCCAACTTCCCGGTGTGGAGGAGATCGCGGGCACGCGGGAGCACAATCTTTCCGCGGTCTACTACGACACGGAGGATCTGCGCCTGACGCGCTCCAAGATCACGCTGCGCCGCCGCACGGGTGGCGCGGACGACGGCTGGCACATGAAACTGCCGCAGGGCAGCGCGCGCAAGGAGGTGCGCATGCCGCTCGACGACCCGGCGCAGGTCCCCGAAGCACTCCGCGCCCAGGTTCGCGCCATCGTCCGCAACGAGGAACTCGCACCTGTCGCGCAGGTGGATAACCGCCGCGTGGAGATCACCCTCGCCGGCGAGGACGGACCTGTTGCGGAGTTTTGCGACGACCACGTCACCGCCTGGTCTCTGCTGCCCGGCGGCGAGCGCACCAACTGGCGCGAATGGGAAATCGAGCTGACCGACGCGCTCGCCGGCACTGAGGAAGGCAACACCCTGATCGAGCAGGCGTCGTCGTTCCTCATCGCAGCGGGCGCGCGCAAATCATCTTCCCCGTCGAAACTCGCCACCGCGCTGGGCGATGCCGTCAAAACCGCGCCGCTTCCGCCACATATGCAGGGCTCGCTTGACGACGACTCCCCGGCGGCGGCCGTGGTGTCGTCGCTAAGCAAACAGCGCGACGCGATTGTGGATTGGGAACCGCGCGTGCGCGCCGACGAGTGGGATTCGGTGCACCAGCTGCGCGTGTCCACCCGCGAGATGCGCTCGCTGCTGGAGACGTTCGAGGGCATTCTCGAGGGCGAGGAACTGGACCGGCTGGAGGACGAGTTAAAGCACGCCGCGGGTGTGCTCGGCGTGGCGCGCGACGCTGAGGTTGTCGAGGAGCGCTTCGCGGAGCTGCTCGACTCCGACGAGTCGGGGTTGATCGACGAGGCCGCGCGGGCACATATCGCCGGCGACATGCGCCGCGATTACAACGAGGCGCACGCGGACATCATCGCGATGCTGGACTCCGAGCGCTTCATGGACCTGCTGGATTCGATCGACGCGCTATTGGCCGAACCCCCGGTAGCCAACGCCGACGATTCGAAGAAGGAGGAGGAAAAACAGTCGAAGGAGGTGCTCTACGACCACCTCAAGCGCGGCTACAAGAAACTGCGCAAACGCCACGAAAAGGTCGGCGACCACTACTACGACACGGATCTGCCGCTGCACGAGCGCGAAGATTACGTCCACGACGTGCGCAAGGCCGCGAAGAAGTTGCGCTACTCCGCCGTCGCCGCCCAGGATGCGGGGCTGAAAGCGGGCCGCCTGGCGAAGGCCTGCAAGCAGTTGCAGAGCCAGTTAGGCGACTTCCAGGACGCGGTGACCTCGCGCGACCGCATCGAGCGGCTTGCCGACGAGGCCCGCGACCGCGGTGAAGACACCTTCGCCTACGGCATTCTCTACCAGCGCGAACTCGCCCGCGGCGAGGAGGCGCTGCGCGGCTACGACGACACCGTGCGCGAGGTGCGCAAGGCGTTTAAGAAGGTCAAGCCGTAGGTTCTTCTCCCGGCCCTACTTCTCCCCCTACTTCTCCCAGGACGGGGTCTCGCCCCAGTTGTCGTCGGCCTCGTCCTGGTTGTCCGCAGTCTTGTTGCGCTGCGACGCGATCTGGATGGCGTTCTCGGCCTCCTCGCGGGTCGCGTACGGGCCCATGCGGTTGTCCCAGGACGCTTCCTTGCCCTGGGTGACCTCGCCGGTGGACGGGTTGTAGTAGAACTGCTCGTCAGCCATGGCAAAAGCTCCTTATTCGTTGGGGTTATAACCGGGCTCTACCCTACCGGCAGGCTTGGTAGTGTGGGTGCGGTTAAGGAGCGTGTACATGGCAGTTTTTCAGACCCCCAAAAAGTCACCTGTCGAGCGCGTCCGCGCTGCTCACCCGGGTGGTGGACACGTTGCGTCGGCGCCGGGAACGTGGGTGCTCATCGGTGAGAACGTCGACCACTTCGGCGGCGTGACGCTCGTCGGCACGGCGTCGCTGCGGGTGGCGGCCGCGGCGAGCCCGCGTGACGACGACACCATCGCCATCAACGCCAGCAGCCCCCACAGCACCTTTGCTGCGGAAACAACCCTCGCGCAGCTCCACGACGACTCCATCACTGACCCCCTCGCCCGCCGCTGGACCGGCCTGGTGCAAACCCTGATCCAGCGCCAGGTGCTCTCGCGGGACACCGCCGGCCTAGACATCACCGTCGAATCGGATGTCCCCCTCGGCGCGGGTCTCGGTGCGATGTACGCCGCCGACGCCGCGATCGCCCTGGCGCTTGCAGGCGGCCACGACGATATCGACACCGCCCCGTTTCGCACCCGACTCGCCGAAGTCTGCTCGCACGCCGTGGCCACCTACTCGAGCCTTGCGGTGGTGCGCGCCCGCCACTCGGTGGCCCTGCGCGGCGGTGACGGCGTGAGCGTTGTCGACTACGCCGACGGCTCGCTGACCCAGGCACCACATCCGACCCGCCACGGTGTCCGCATGTTCTCCCTGGCCCAGGAGTTGGGCACGCCGTACAGCAAGGAAAACCAGGCGATTGCCGAGCACCGCGCGTTCATCGACGCCGCCTGTGCCAACTTCGGTGTCGAATCGCTGCGGCAGCTTCCAGACGCCGTCAACCGCGTCGTCCAGTGGGTCGAAGCCCGCCGCTCGGTCGGCGACGAGACCGCCCCCGACCCGGACACCGCGCGGCGCTGGGTGCACTTCTGCGAATCCGAGACGCTGCGCTCGCTCGCCGCGGCCAAGGCGTTGCGTTCCCGGCGCGCCAACGACCTGTTCACCCTGCTGAATTCCCCGTCGGAGCCCCACAACTTGGCCACCCCCGAAGCCGTGGTCTCCCTGGCACGTGAGCGCGGCGCCATCGCCGCCCGCCCCGCCGCGACCGGCACGTCGAACGCCGTGATCGCGTTCGTGCCGGTGCAGGAGGCCGATGCCTTTGTGGAAACGATGGCCAAGGATTTCGAGGTCGTGGAAGTCACCCCGGGCGAAGTCGCCCGCCTCGAGTCGTAGGGGCTAGTCCGCGGGCCAGGCGAAGCCGACCTCGCGGGCCTCCGGGTCCGCCCGCACGAGGGAGAACTTCGTCTCCGCGCCTTCCACGGGCGCGCCGGCAGACGGGGCGAGCACCGGCGGGTCGACGATGAACACGCGCGCGGTGTCGTCCCCGCGTTTGAGCACCACCCCGTCGAAGTTGTGGCCCACCCACGGCTCGAGCACCGTCGCTTCAGTCAGGTGCAGGCAGGCCTTCTCCACCGTGTTAGCTAGCTGCGACGACCTCCCCATCGTCTTGAGCATCCGCGCCGCGTCGCGCGTCACCCACTCCGGCACCGGCTCGTCGGCGCAGATGGCGAGGCAGACCTCGGTGGCGAAGCGGTCAACAAGCCTGCGCAGCGGCGCAGTCACGTGCGCGTAGTGGCCCCCGATGCCGGCGTGGACCTCGGGTGCGTCCTTCGACAAGTCCACATAGCCGGCGCCGCGCAGCAGTCGTTGCGCCTCGCGCATCACCGCCATGCCGCGCGGGGTGTCGGCGTCCACACCGACGAGAAACTCCCCGATATCGCCGGTGACGTCGAAGCCTAAGTTGCGCGCCTCGCGACGGAACTCGGCCTCACCCTCCGCCGACGCCGGCCCCAGAGTCCGCAGGAATCCCACGCCAGCGTCGACCATCATGCGCCCGGCGACCATGCCGGTCAGCAGTGAGATCTCCGAGTTGTAGTCCATGATCGGGTGACGCGGTTCGATGACCAGCTCGTAGTTCTCCCCATCGCCGACCACACGCACCGACGGCACACGTAGGTTGATCGCGCGCCTGCGTAACGACGACTTCTGCCGCAGCCTGCCCACCTCCGGCAACAACTCGATGGAGGGGTGCACGGTGCCTTGAGCAAGCGAGGCGTGCACGCCCTCGTAGTCCAATCGAGCAACCGAGTGCACGAGGGCGCGTTCGACGTGGGCATCGACGACCTCGCCGTCGTCGTCAAGCAAAAATGTCCAAAGGACCGCCGGCCGGTCGACGTCCGGCAGCAACGACGCGGAGCCCTCGGACAACTCCTCGGGATGCAGGCGCGCCGGCTCGTCGGGCAGATAGATGGTCTGGCCGCGCTTGAGCGACTCGGCGTGCACCTCGGAGTCGACGGGCACAAACGCCGCCACATCCGCAATCGCGTAATGCACGGTGTATCCCCCGCCCCCACGCTTTTCGACGTGCACCGCCTGGTCCAAATCCTTCGATCCTTCGGGGTCGATGGTGACGAAGGGGATGGCGCGGGCGTCGATACGCGAACCCGCGAAGCGGTCCTCGAGGCCTGCCGCCTCCTGGTGCAGCGACGGCGCGAAATCGGTGCGCACGTCGAACTCGCGCGCGATCGGGCGGAAATTTAATGGCGCGGCGTAAAGCTTCATAAAACGCCATCGTGCCACGAAGTGGGCGAATGAGTCGGCCTGTGAGCCGGATTCTGTACCCCGCACGCGGGGCGGCGACCATCCATCTGGGCCACCCATCGCTGGGCGCCTCGAGCAGCTACCTTCGGACTGGGCAGGCAGCCTCATCGCGTCCGACGACCTCCGCCGTTTCGGGCGGGGGCTCTTGCCTTGCTCCCGGTGGGGTTTACCTGGCCGCGCGTGTTGCCACGCACGCCGGTGCGCTCTTACCGCACCCTTTCACCCTTACCCCGTTGCCGGGGCGGTCTACTCTCTGTTGCACTTTCCCGCGGATCGCTCCGGGTTGCTGTTAACAACCACCGTGCCATGTGGAGTCCGGACTTTCCTCGACGTGCGCCTTCCCCATGGTTGGGGTGGTTCGCGCCGCCGCGGCCGCCCGGCCGGCTCATTCGCGGGGTACAGCATACGCGTTGTGCGGGTCGGAACGGAACTGCCGGGCAGGGTCCGACCGGGTCCGGTCCAAACCCAAATGTGAGGGGCAGGATGTGAGGGGTTCGAGTGATAGCGCTCTCCCCGATTTCGACGACGTCGAACCCCTCACATCCTCCCCCTCACAAGTAGCCGGGGTTCACACCCTGCCCCCTCACATCTAGCGGCGGAACCTATCGGAACCTACCGGTGATGGGCGACGTCGTTGACGCAGCGGACCACGCCGTAGTCGCCGTAGAAATCGACCACTGAAATGCTGGCGAGGTCCAAAAACAGGTGCTTGAACAGGTCCGCATTCACACCCAGCGCCTGGCGGACGATGGACTTCACCGGCGTCATGTGGGTGACCAGCAGCACCGTTTGGCCTTCGTAACGCTCCTGCAACTTCAGTCGCGCGCGGGTGACGCGGCGGTGGAAGGCGGTCAGCGACTCCCCCGACGGCGGAGCGTTGTTCGGTGAGGCCTGCCAGGTCTCGAAGGCCTCTGCGTCCTTGGCTACCACCTCATCGCGGGTCAGGCCTTCGAAGTCGCCGAAGTCCAATTCGCGTAGGCCGTCATCGGTCGCAATAGATAGCCCCAGCGCTTCGGCCGCGTACTCGGCGGTTTGTTGGGCGCGGGCTTGGGGGGAGGCCACGATGGCGTCGATACGCCCGAAGCCCTGCAGCGCCGATGCAGCACGTTTTGCCTGTTCGCGGCCGGTGTCGGTGAGGTCCGGGTTGGACGTGCCGGAAAAGCGACGCTCGGCCGAATGCTGTGTCTGCCCGTGGCGCAGCAGGATGAATCGGGTGCGCGGGCTTTCGTGGCCGGCCCAGTGTGCGGCAGCATCGCGCTTGTCGACGACCGCCTCCCCGGAAGACCCCGAAGAAGACCCAGAAGACCCAGCCCACACCCCGGTACCCTTCACAATCCCCGGCTTGTCGCCGCGGGCGGCGGCGTCCATGGCCACGTTAGACAGTTCGTCGGCCTTTTTGTTCTTCGCGCGCGGGACCCAGGTGTAGGTGACTTTCTCAAACCCGGAGGCCAAGTCGCGGGCCTGGCGGGCGAGTTTTTGCATGTCCGGGTGCTTGATTTTCCAGCGGCCGGTCATTTGCTCGACGACGAGTTTGGAGTCCATGAACACGTCGACACGCGTGGCCCCCACGGACCGGGACGCCTCGAGGCCTTGGATCAGCCCGTGATATTCGGCGACGTTGTTGGAGGATTTTTTGCCCACCACGTAGGCGATTTCGCCGAGCGTCTCACCGGAAGCGTCGTAGACCACCGCGCCGGAGCCGGCGACGCCCGGGTTGCCGCGGGAGCCGCCGTCGCAGTACATCTTGACCTGCATTTACGCCTCTTCGGACGGCGTGACGCGCACGAGCAGCGTGCCGCAGTTCGGGCAGTGAGGCAGAGTGTCCTCCGGCTCGGCCATCACCTCGGCGCGCTCGGCGGGCGGCAGCTGGATGAAGCAGCCACCGCAGGCGCGGCCGTTGAATTTTGCGGCGCCGATGTCGTCGTAGGCGTCGAGCACGTCGGCCGGCAACTTGGCGCGCAGGGCGTCGGTGTCCACGACCTCTTCTTCCGGCAGCGCGTCGACGGTGCGCTGGGCGGCGTCGACTTTGCGGTTGATGTCGTCGACACGCGCGGCGTGCACGTCGCGGTTGTTGCGTAGCGCGGCGATCTCGTTGTGCGCCTCCTTCAGCTCGGAGAGCAGATCGGCTATGCGCGACTTCGCGGCGTAGCGGTCGTGCTCGAGATCCTTGCGACGCTCCGGGTCGGTCTCCGCACCCAGTTGGCGCTTGTCGTCCAATTCGCGCTTTTTCAGCTTGCGCTCGTCTTCCTGGATGCGCAGGATCTCCAGCTCCATGTCGTCCACGGCGAGTTGGGCGGAGGCGGAGGCCTCGGTCAGGCGGGTGCGCTCGTCGAGAAGCTTCTGCAGCTCCTCAACTTCGGGGCGGACGCGGGGCTGGGACTTGGAGGCGTCGGCAAGCGAGAGCTCCAGGAGGACGGGTTGCAGGTTGTTGGCTAATTGCATCGGTACTCCTTTAGTTCGCGGGGTGTGCGGACACTGTCCAGGGATCGGTGCGGATGTGCAGGATCTCGGTGTCCACGCCTAGAGGCGCCACGATACCCTCCGCCTGCTCGGTCCACGGAAATTCGCTGGCCCAGTGCGCGGTGTCGATCACGGCCGGCCCGCCCGCGCGCAGGTGCTCGTCGACGGGGTGGTGGCGCAAGTCGGAGGTGACGTAGACGTCCACGCCGAGCTTGGCGACGTCGGCAAGGAAGGAATCGCCCGAGCCAGAGGACACCGCGACCTTGTGCACCATCTGGTCCGGGTCGCCGGCGGCGCGCACACCCCACACAGTTTCCGGCAGCGCGTTGGCGACCTGCTGAGTGAATTCGCGCAGCGTCATCGGCTCCGGGAGCGTGCCGATGCGGCCGAGCCCCGTCGCCTGGTCCAGGTCCGCGGTGTGCTCCACCTGCACGATGTCGAACGCCGGCTCCTCATAGGGGTGATTCGCGCGAAGCGTATCGACGAGCCCACGTCGCAGCCTCGCCGGCGCCACGAACTCCACGCGCACCTCGTCGGCGGTGAAGTGCTCGCCAACAGCGCCATCAGTCGGGTCAGCGCCCTCGACCGGGGTGAACTCGCCGGTGCCCTCGTAGGAAAACGCGCACTCGCGGTAGTTGCCGATCGCGCCCGCGCCGGCGTCGAAGAGCGCCTGCTTCAACAATGCGGCGGCGGATGGCGGGACGTGGACGCCCCAGCGGTCGGTGGCGCCCAGAAGCACCGGCTTGATCGGGCGGCCGGGTTCGATGCCGACGAGCTCGGCGAGTTTGTCGGACACGCCCGGGCGCGCCGAGTCGGCGTTGGTGTGCGCTGCGAACAGGGCGCAGCCGCCTTTGAGCAGCGTGTGAATGACCTTGCCCTTCGGGGTGTTCGCCGCCACCGAGTGCACGCCGCGCAGCAGCAGCGGGTGGTGCACGACCAGTAGCTGCGCCCCGGCGGCAACGGCGCGCTCGGCCACCTCCTGGGTGCAGTCGAGCGCGAAGGCAACCTTGGTCACCTCGTCGGCGGGGTCGCCGCAGATCAGCCCCACTTGGTCCCAACTTTCGGCCAGCGCGGGCGGGTAGGCGGCCTCGAGCGCGCCGACAACGTCTTGCACAGTTACAGCAGTCATGGCAGCCAGCCTACAAATTTGGAACAGTGGGCAGGCGTGACCACCACATTGCTTTTCGACGTCGACGGCACCCTGATCGATTCCTTCCCCGGCATCCGCCACGGCTTCCTGGTTGGCCTGGATGCTGTGGGCTGGGAGAAACCGGACGAGGAGTTCATCAGACGCATCCCCGGCCCGCCGATGCCGGAATCCATGCGCGCGCTCGGGATGAACCCGGAGACCGTGGACCAGGCCATGCGCGCGTATTCCGACTACATGTCCACCGAGGGCTGGCAGCGCTTCGAGGTCTACCCCGGTATGGCGGACCTTGTGGAGCGGCTGCACCGGGAAGGGTTTGAGGTGGTCACGGCGACGTCGAAAAGCCAACGCTTCGCACGCGCGGCGCTCGAGCGGGCAGGAATGCTCGGGCACATCGACTTTCTGGGCGCCGCCTCCAACGACGGGGTGCGCGCGAAGAAGGCCGACGTGATCCGCTACGTGCTGGACAACGTGGCGCCCAAGCGGCCGCTGATGATCGGCGACCGCACCCACGACTACACCGGCGCCGCCGCGTTTAACATCCCGAGTGTTGCCGTGACCTGGGGCTACGGCGCCGAATCCGAGTGGGATGAGGCGGACTACGTAGCATCGGACGCGACCGAGTTGGAAAGGATCATCCGTGCTGCATATTGATTTCGTCTGCACCGGCAACATCTGCCGCTCCCCGATGGCGGAGGTCATCGTGCGCTCCAAGTTGGAGGACGCGGGGTTGGGTGATGCGGTGCGCGTGTCGTCGTCAGGCATCGGCGACTGGCACGTCGGGCACAAAGCCGACGAGCGCGCCCGGCGCGAACTTGCCGACCACGGCTATAACGGCGAGGCCCACCGAGCCCAGCAGTTTGGCTACGAGCAGGAGCAGGCCGACCTCATCGTCGCACTCGACACCAACCACGTCTCCGAGTTAGTCGTGCGCGGCGTGCCCGAGGACAAGGTGCGGCTGCTGCGCTCCTTCGACCCCGCCGCACCGTCGGGAGCCGGCGTTGCGGACCCCTACTATGGCGGGCCCGAGGGTTTTACCGTGGTGCGCGAACAGATCGAAGCCGCCGCCGGCGGCATTATTGCCTGGGTGCGCGATCGGTGAGCCCCAGTACGAGACAGTCCGCCGAAAGTTCTCCAGTGGACGCGAGCTCATCGAGAGGGTTAAGCCACCCCGCGAGCAGGCCCAAGCCTACTGTGCGATCGCTGACGAGGTCGAAACCGAGACGGGTGCTGAGGCTGATCAGCTCAACTCAGAGAGCGTCAGGCAGAGGGTATCGCCCGCGCGAAAGCCCGTAGCGTGTACAAAGGGCGGGCGAGGGTGCTCACCGGCGTCTAGGTTGCGCAGACCAAGTGCACCCCAAGGCAGAGGTGGCCCACCGGCTCGGGATTGGGCGCACGACGTTACGCAAGCACCTGTCATAAGCGGAGGGAAAATCCTCGATCTGCTGTTAGCCAACCTCGGAGATTGACGATACCCCGCAGCTCGAGTCCTTACACGCTTCACTGTGGTAATCGAAGATTGTCAACGGTTTCTCCGGGGCGTTCCAGCTCCTCACTTCAATTTTCCCGCCCTTTTCCAGTGCGAATTTGGGGTCGAAGCCAGCGGAATTCATGGGAATGAACTGTTTTTCGGAAAATCCCTCAATCGTTCCCGTTAACTCGGGATCTGCAGAATCCCTTCTATTGATAAACACTCTGCCTTCTCTGTCAATGAACCCGTTCTCGCCTCGTGGCAGGGTGCGAGTGACAGCAAAATCTTCATGGAGTGTCATGACGTGCTCGGTTACTTGCTCAATGTCGAGCGTGTCGTCCCCGCTTACTCGAACTTCGAAAGCCGTGAGAAAAGTTCGGTTTCCCTCCACTCGTCCCTGGAGAATCTCGAAGAGCCCATCCCCCAGATAGTTGACGTGTGGATACTTAAAATCAGGGGAGTTGACTTCGTAGCCGTCTGGAAACGTTATTTCCCTGCCGTCTCCCTCGGCATCTAAGAGAAACATTCTTCTGTCGCTAGCTGTTCCGGTTGGCGTATATCCGATTACGATGGCATGTTTTTCACCGACGGCGAGCGAGTGTGGAACTAACGGGAGGTCGTGAGTTGAATTGGTCCCATCTTCCTTCAGAACGATCGCTTGATGTGCGAATTTGGCTGATTGCGATGAGTTGACAATGGCAACCGCCATAGATCCTTCGGGAGAAAATCCGAAATACGTAATGGGGGCATAGTCTTGGATCTCAACGGAACCGTTGTACAGACCTTGTTGTTGTATTGAGTCGGCGAAGTAGAGATAGCTCCCCCCGTTTGTCGGGAGAGCTACCGGAGTCCAGCTACCCGAGCCTTGCACGTGGGCAATCTCTTGGCCTTTAGGTTCATAGAGGTAGTAGCTGTTTGAACTGTTATTCCCAAAGGGCTCAAGCACCGGGCCGTAAGAGACAATGTAATTACCTGACTCCGACCAGTCCTGTGCCGTCGAAGCAGTTGGACTTGCATCTTGTGTTGGCGAGCAACCCGCCAGCAGAGCGGGAATTCCCGAAAAAACCGCGAAGGTAAAAACAGCCTTGATTGTCGTCGCCGCACGCATACCTTTGTCTACCACACTGTGACCCGTGGCCTCTGGCCGGCTTAGGTGGGCATTAACCTGCTTAGCGGCAAAGCCCAGTGCTTGTGGCTGATTAACCCTGTCTACGCAAACGAGTCCGGCACATCGCAGAACATGGAGCTTCTAGCGGCCACGAGCCGCACCTTGGTTGGGTTCTTGGATCAAGATCCGAACTTTGCCCACCGGTTTAGCCGCAGCCCGTTCTACACCGGGGATAGCCCGGATCGCTATATCTGTTATCGACAGCATCACCGCAATGACCGACTGCCCAAACTCATCAGGGAGGTGCGCTCTGAAGCGACTAGACTAACCCGGCATGAGCGCCAAGAATCAGACGTCAAAGCCGTGGTGGCGCCAACTGCTCAACCCCGGCTGGATCATCGCGGCGATCGTCGTCGGCATCTTCTCGTATTTCGCCTTCACGTTCCTCGCGCCCTGGCAGCTCGGAAAAAACGAGCGATTGGTCGAGCGCAACGAGCATATCGCCGCTGCGTTCGATCGTGACCCGGAGCCCATTTCGGAACGCCTACCGGGCTCGTCGCTCGACCCGGACGACGAGTGGTCGCGCGTCATCGCCACCGGCCAGTACGCCGGCCCCGACGTGCTGCTGCGCCTGCGCCCCGTCGACCGCACCCCCGCATTCCAGGTGCTCACCCCGTTCAAACTCGACGACGGCCGCACCATCATGATCAACCGCGGCTGGGTCCCCGCCGAAGAATCGACCCAGGTCCCCTCGATCGACTCCGCCCCCACCGGCGAGGTCACCCTCACAGCGCTCTTGCGTGCCGACGAACCCACCCACCCCACAGCCCCCGTACACGAGCAGGGCTACCAGATGGTCTACTCCATCAACTCCGGCCAAATCGGCTCGCTGACCGACACCGACCTCGTCTCGCCGTACCTGCAGTTGCTCTCCGACCAGCCCGGGGTCATCACCCCGATCCCCATCCCCCAACTCGAAACCGGCAACCACCTCTCCTACGGCCTGCAGTGGATCCTCTTCGGCATCGCCGCGCCCGGCGCACTCCTGTACTTCCTGTTCGCCGAGTCTCGCGAGCGCCGCCGCTTCGCCGAGGAGCAGGAGCAATTGCTTAACGACGACCCCGTGTCCGCCCCTCCCACCCCCGGCCCCTCTCCCGCTGCCGGTTCCGATGCTGCCGGCTCCGCTGATGCTGCTAGCTCCGCTGCCCCGTCTTCTGCTGCCCCAGCCCGGTCGCGCCAGCGCTACGGCTCGTCCCGCACAAACCCGTGGGCCAAGGCATACGATAAGGAACAAGAACGCTAGGCCTTTACCGGTAAAGGGGTATCGATGCAGTTGAAGTCCGCCCTGGACACACTTGAATCCGCCGGCGTCGTGCTGGCGCCCGGGGTCGAAACCGCCGACATCGACGACGCCGTCTTCGACCACGCCACCCTCTTTCGAACCCGCCCCTTCGCTACCCTTTCTTCCATCGCCGGTCCCGACGGCGATCCCCTCTTCGCTCTGGCCTCCCCTGGTTCGTTGGCGTCCCGGGCCGGTCTAGCCTGCACCGCCCTCGGTGCCTCTCTCGTTGACCTGTCCGCCGTCCCCGACACCCCCAACTCCAACACCGGCTCCGCCCGAGTTCAGTTCTCGGAGTGGGACGTCGCCGACGTGGAATTCGACGCCGACTCCCCCATCTTCGAGTTGGGTATCCTCGCCGCGATCGAAAACCGCGCGCTGTAGGTTCCAGCCGCTGCCCTCCCTCTTTCACCGGCCGCCTCTCACCGACCCCCTTCCGCCCTAAATGTGAGGGGCAGGATGTGAGGGGGTCGAGTAATTCCACCCACCCCGGTTTCGACGACGGCGAACCCCTCACATCCTGCCCCTCACATTTGGGCTCGCCAGCCGACGATGCTTACTCGTAAACGCTTATTGCTCGAGTGCGCTGCGGAAAATACGTCGCCTCTCGAGGAGTAAGCGTCCTGGAGTAAGCATCTAGGCCCCACCGACACGAAAAAGACCCCTCCGGGGAGGGGCTTTGACCTGGTGCGCCATGACGGGCTCGAACCGCCGACCTACTGGGTGTAAACCAGTTGCTCTTCCAGCTGAGCTAACGGCGCGCGTTGCTGAATTACTCTAGCAAACCGGTCGGCAACAACGAAAACTACCGCTTGGGGGCGGCAAGGCAGGAGCCCTGCCAGTCGCCGAAGCGGTCCGCCTTGGTCGAAATAAAGCCGGCCAACTGGGCGGACTCGGCGATCACACCGGCAGGCACCACGCCCGGGGAGCCAGCGCCGGGGGTGAGCAGCCACACCCGGCCGCCTGGGCTTAAGTTTCTGGAGGCGTCCACGAGTTCGTCGACAAGATCCCCATCGCCGTCGCGGTACCAGAGGAGGACGACGTCGCAGGGGTCGGTGGTGTCGTCGTCGAGAAGCAATGCCCCAATGGCATCTTCGATGGCCTCTGAGATGGTCGAATCGGCGTCCTCATCCCAGCCGATCTCCTGCACGACGTCGTCGGGTCCAACCCCGAAACGGTCCGCGTAGGTGGCACTCAAGTGTCTTGATCCTCCAGTTGTCGAAATATGAATGCCGACATCTTAGCGCCGAAACTCGGCGGGCGCTGGCAAATGCGTGATTAGTCTCACCAAATGGGTCCTCTATGAGAAGTGCAAAGCGAAAGGACGTATCCTTGATGTCGTATTGCCCAGATGGACCCAGGAGGTTGAAGTGGCCGAGAAAGAAACCAATATGGAAGATGCTCGCGTGAAGAACGCGTCGGAGGTCGACACGAACATTCTCTCGCTGCGCGAGGGCGTAGCGTCCTACCTGCACGATGCGGATCCGGAAGAGACCCAGGAGTGGATGGATTCCCTCGACGGTCTGCTCGAGGAGTCCGACCCGGAGCGCGCACGCTACCTCATGCTGCGCCTGATCGAGCGCGCCAACGCGAAGCGCGTTCCGCTGCCGGCGCTGTCGTCGACTGACTTCGTCAACACCATCCCGACGAAGCTCGAGCCGGAGTTCCCGGGCGACGAGAAGATCGAGAAGCGCTACCGTCGCTGGATTCGCTGGAACGCCGCGATCATGGTGCACCGCGCACAGCGCCCGGGCATCTCCGTCGGCGGCCACATCTCCACCTACGCTTCCGCAGCTGCGCTCTACGAGGTGGGCTTCAACCACTTCTTCAAGGGCAAGGACGCCGAGCAGGGCGGTGACCAGATCTTCTTCCAGGGTCACGCCTCTCCGGGCATGTACGCCCGCGCCTTCATGGAAGGCCGCCTCAGCGAAGAGGACATGGACGGCTTCCGCCAGGAGAAGTCCCACCCGGGCGGCGGTATGCCGTCCTACCCGCACCCGCACGGCATGCCGGAGTTCTGGGAGTTCCCAACCGTGTCCATGGGCCTTGGCCCGATGAACGCGATCTACCAGGCACGCTTTAACAAGTACCTGCAGGACCGCGGTATCAAGGACACCGACAAGCAGCACGTCTGGGCATTCCTTGGCGACGGCGAAATGGACGAGCCGGAATCCCGCGGCCTGATCCACATGGCCTCCCTGTACGGCCTAGACAACCTGACCTTCGTGATCAACTGCAACCTGCAGCGTCTCGACGGCCCGGTGCGCGGCAACGGCCAGATCATCCAGGAGCTGGAGAGCTTCTTCGTCGGCGCCGGCTGGAACGTGATCAAGGTCGTTTGGGGCCGCGAGTGGGACGAGCTGCTGGAGAAGGATGAGGACGGCGCACTCGTCCACATCATGAACACCACCCCGGACGGCGACTTCCAGACCTTCAAGGCCAACGACGGCGCCTACGTCCGCGAGAACTTCTTCGGCCGCGATGAGCGCACCAAGAAGCTCGTCGAGGACATGTCCGACGAAGACCTGTGGAACCTGCGCCGCGGCGGCCACGACTACCGCAAGGTCTACGCCGCATACAAGCGTGCGTTGGAGACCAAGGGCAAGCCGACTGTCATCCTCGCCCACACGGTCAAGGGCTACGGCCTGGGCCACAGCTTCGAGGGCCGCAACTCGACCCACCAGATGAAGAAGCTGACCCTCGACGATCTGAAGCTCTTCCGCGACAACCAGCAGATCCCGATCTCCGACGAGGAGCTGGAGAAGGATCCGTACCTGCCGCCGTACTACCACCCGGGCGAGGACGCCGAGGAGATCAAGTACCTGAAGAAGCGCCGCGAGGAGCTCGGTGGCTACCTGCCGCAGCGTCGCGAGCAGTACACCCCGCTGTCCCAGCCGGACTTCGAGAAAACCTTCAAGGCCCTGTTCAAGGACTCCGGCAAGCAGAAGGTCGCCTCCACCATGGCGCTGGTGCGCACCTTCAAGGCGCTCATGCGCGACAAGGAGCTGGGCAAGCGCGTCGTTCCGATCATTCCGGACGAGGCCCGCACCTTCGGCCTGGACTCCTGGTTCCCGACGTTGAAGATTTACAACCCCAACGGCCAGAACTACGTGCCGGTGGACCACGACCTGCAGCTGTCCTACAAGGAGGCCACCGACGGCCAGATCCTGCACGAGGGCATCAACGAGGACGGCTCCTCCGCATCCTTCGTCGCGGCATCGACCTCGTACGCCACCCACGGCGAGCCGATGATCCCGATGTACATCTTCTACTCGATGTTCGGCTTCCAGCGCACCGGCGACAACTTCTGGGC
>ERZ1029878.55-NODE-55-length-33247-cov-47.277898_pt1 | contig 33247 bp, 34 predicted proteins | sample MGYA00519234_ERZ1029878 | MGnify/ENA primary metagenome ERZ1029878 (study PRJEB33666, sample SAMEA4610928) | skin metagenome | biome: Human-associated habitat; feature: Malodor aspect; material: skin | place: Philippines | collected 2015-08 ... | reverse complement strand
CGTGTTGTCGATGAAGCCGTAGTCCGCCGGGTACGCCATCGGGGTGAACAGGTAGCGGTCGAGGAAGACCTTGCCGGTCTCGTGGTCGACCTCGTACTTGTTGCGCGAGCCCTTCGGGATCTCGATGATGACCTCAATAGCCATGTGAACTCCTTCGTTCGGTGCCTGAATTTGGTGATTGTCCGCAAAACATCATACGTGGGCTACGCTTTTGGCCGATGAAGGTATGGACTTGGGTCGCGGGCACACTCGCGCTGGCAGCAGTCGGCGGTGTGGCCGGTTTCGGCGTCGCCGCGCACGAGCAGTTGAGCCAGATCGAGCACGCGCCCGCCTACCGCTTGGAGCAGGCCCCCTTCCCGTTGGTTCCCGCGGAGCCTTCGCTTATCGACGACACCACGCTCCAGAACACCCTCACCTCCCTGGCCGAGAATCCGGGGTTGGGGCAGTTCCATGGGCAGGTGTCGTCGGCAAGCGGTGGTGTGGTGTTCGACCGTGCGTCGGAGGAGGCGCTGCGGCCGGCGTCGGTGACGAAGGTGCTCACCGCGGCGGCGGCGCTGCTCACGCTGGGGCAGGACGACACGATCACGACGCAGGTGGTGCGCGGCGTGAACCCGAACGCGGTGACGATTAAGGCCGCGGGCGACGTCTGGCTCGACGCGGAGGCGCTGGACGATTTGGCTGGGCAGATCGGGTCGGCGGACGAGGTGTACATCGACACCTCCGCCTGGGACGGGATGCCCGAGATGATGCCGGGCTGGGATCCGGTGGACATCGACGGCGGGTTTGTCGCGCCGCTGCAGCCAGCGATGTTTTCGGGCGGGCGGCTCGGCGGCGAAACCACAGGCGACGTGCCGCGCTCGCACACCCCGGCGGAAGATCTCGCCCGGGCGCTCGGGGAGCGCGTCGGTGCGAGTGTGGTCGCGGTGCAGGACGCCCCACCCGAGGGGGAGGTCGTCGCCGAGGTGGAATCGCCGACCTTGGTGGAGCGGCTCGAGATGATGATGAAGGAGTCCGACAACGTCTACGCAGAGGCGATCGGCCGCGAGGTCGCGCTCGCACGCGGAACCAAGGACGCCCCGTCGGCAACGCTTGCGGTGTTGGACGAGCGCGGCTTCGACACCTCAAACGTGACGCTGTCCGACAACTCGGGGCTGTCCACCGACAACCTCATCCCGCCGGCGGTGTTAGATGCTGTGCTTATCGACGCTACGAGCAAACCTGAACTCCGCCCCCTTTTGGCCACCCTGCCCGTGGCCGCCGGCGAAGGAACTCTTCTGGACCGCTACGGAGATCTGCCAGGCCGCGGGTGGGTGCGGGCGAAAACCGGCACCTTGGACGGTACCGCCGCCTTGGCCGGCACCGTGACCAGCGTGAACGGCAATGTGTACACCTTCGCGCTGATCTGCAACGACGCCGACGTGCTCGAGGCGCGCCGGGCGATGGACGAGTTCACCTCCGCGCTGCGGGAGTTTTAGTGGAGCCGTTCTGGCCGCGCCGCTCGCCGCACTTCCTCGCGTGTCGGCGGGCCGTGCGCCCCTTCGATGGGCCGGCGGTCATCGGCCTGTCCGGCGGCCCGGACTCGTTGGCGCTGGTCGCGGCGGCCGCGGCGGAGGAAAAGGACGTCTCGGTTGTGGTGGTCGACCACGGCCTGCAGCCCGGATCGGCCGAAGTTGCCGAGCGTGCCGCCAAAGCCGCCCGCGAATTCGGGTTTTCCTCGACGGTCGCCAACGTGGCGGTAGGCTCCGGCAACGTCGAGGCCGCCGCACGCGAGGCGCGGTACAACGCACTGCTGGAACGCGGCGTCGATGTGTGGGTCGCGCACACCGCCGACGACCAGGCGGAAACGCTGTTGCTCGGTGCGCTGCGCGGCAACCCCGCCGGCATGCCCACACGAAACGGCAGGGTGATCCGGCCGTTTCTCACCATCCGCCGCGAGAACACCGTCGGCGCGTGTAAGGAGCTCGGCCTCGACCCGTGGCACGACCCGATGAACGACGACCCGTCGTTTCGCCGCGTGGCCATCCGCACCAGCATCATCCCGGCGCTGACCGATCTCATCGGTGGCGACGCCGTGCCCGCGCTGGCCACGGCTGGCGACCGGATCGCGGAAGACCAGGCGCTCATCGAGCAGCTCACGGACCTCACGCCGACCACATCGTGCGCGGAGCTGGGGCGGGATGCGGGGGCGGTGAGGCGTCGTCGATTAGCAAAATGGCTCTGGGATGAAGGAGTGCGCGTCCAGGGCGACCAACTCGCGGCGATTGAGGCGCTGGTGACCGACTGGCACGGCCAAGGCCCGATCCCTGTCGGCGGCGGGCGCGCGGTGGTGCGCGTGGACGGGGAATTGGCCCTTGTGCGGTAGGGGGCAGGCGTATATATTCCGTGTCTATACGAAATTTGAGGAGGCTGGACATGGAACGAGTGACATCGCGTGTGTTTAAGTCGGGAAACAGCCAGGCAGTAAGAATCCCGGCCGGGTATCGGTTTAATACCGACGAGGTGACCATTGAACAAGTCCCCGAAGGGCTATTGCTCAGACCTGTGGAGGAATCCATGAGTGACGTCGTTCGTCGCCTTCGGGAATTTCAAGCTGCTGCGGGGATTGAAGGCGGCATTTTGGAGGATCCCGATGAGTGGCTCGAGGATGAACTCCTGAGCGATGACGAAATGGGTATTCGCTGATGTACCTGTTGGATACCAATGCCTGGGTGGACCTCGAGCGGGGAAACCAAGAAGCCGTGACTGAACGTTTTCTAACAGTCCTTCCGAGTGCCGTGCGTGTATCTACGGTGGTCCTCGGAGAGCTGCTGCTCGGGGCTGCGCGTTCCCGGAACCCGGAACTCGCCCGCCAAGCGGTGGATAACCTCGTCGGTGGTTTTAGCCGGTGCGGTGTAGATGCCAGTGTTGCTAGCCACTACGCTGAAATTACTGCTGACCTGGCCCAGCGGGGAAATCTTATCGGAGTCAACGACCGTTGGATAGCCGCACAGGCATTAGCCGAGAATCTCGTGCTCGTCTCTGCGAACACCAGCGAGTTTTCGCGGGTGAAGGGTTTGCGGCTTGAGAACTGGCGCCTGCGCTAGCGCAAACCTCCCAGGTGGTTGTGCCTTCCTTGAACGAAGTGGCAAGATGTGGAAGTTACGCGCACGTGAACAGCGAAAGGGAAGGGCCCGCCCATGACTGAGTTGCACGACACCAAAGACTTCTACGTTCCGCCGAACCGCTACGGCGAGGATGTGGAGGCGATTCTGATCGGCGAAGAGGTGCTGCAGAACCGCATCCAGGAGTTGGCGGACATGGTCTCGGAGAAGTACCGCGACTCCGAAGAAGATTTGATCCTGGTGTGCGTGCTCAAGGGCGCGGTGTTTTTCCTCACCGACTTCGCGCGCAAGCTGTCCATCCCGGCGGAGATGGAGTTCATGGCGGTGTCCTCCTACGGCAACTCGACGACGAGCTCCGGTGTGGTCCGCATTCTGAAGGACCTGGACAAGGAGATCGCCGGCCGCGACGTGCTGGTGGTCGAGGACATCATCGATTCCGGCCTGACCCTGTCCTGGCTGCTGCGCAACTTGCGCAACCGGAACCCGAAGAGCCTTGAAGTCGTTACCCTTTTGCGGAAGCCGGACGTGCAGACCGCGCAGATCGACTTGCTCGATATCGGGTTCGACATCCCGAACGAGTTCGTCATCGGCTACGGCCTGGACTACGCCGAGCGCTACCGCGACCTGCCGTATGTGGGCACGCTTCACCCGCGGGTCTACTCGGACGCTGAATAACTAGAACAAAGGTTTATGAGCAAAAATAAAAACATCATGCGGTGGGGCATCATCGGCGCCACCGCGCTCATCGTCCTCTATCTGCTCACGCTGATCGGGGACGATTCCCGCGCGTACCAGAGCGTGGACACCTCCGTGGCCATGGAGCAGCTCCGCGACCACAACGCGGAGGAAGTGCAGATCGACGACCGCGAGCAGCGGGTGCGCATCGACCTGCGCGAGCCGATTACTGTCGACGAGCGCGAGGGCATCGAGTCCATCTCCGCGCAGTACCCGGCCCGCACCGCCCCGGATATCTTCCAGGCGGTGCGCGAGGCGGACGCCGACTCCTACGAGACGAACGTGACGCAGGATTCGTTCCTGATGTCCATGCTCGGCTTCATGCTGCCAATGATCCTGGTCTTTGGCCTGCTGTTCTTCTTCATGTACCGCATGCAGTCGGGCGGTGGCGGCCCGTTCGGCATCGGCGGGTCGAAGGCAAAGCAGTTGACTAAGGACAACCCGACGAACACGTTCGCCGACGTGGCGGGTGCCGACGAGGCCGTCGACGAGCTGCACGAGGTGGTCGACTTCCTCACCGACCCGACCGTCTACGAGAAACTCGGGGCGAAGATCCCACGCGGCGTGCTCCTTTACGGCCCGCCGGGCACCGGTAAGACCTTGCTCGCCCGCGCTGTCGCTGGCGAGGCGGGCGTGCCGTTTTACACCATTTCCGGCTCGGACTTCGTGGAGATGTTCGTCGGTGTCGGCGCCTCCCGTGTGCGCGACCTGTTCAAGCAGGCACGGGAGAACAGCCCGTGCATCATCTTCGTCGACGAGATCGACGCGGTTGGCCGCCAGCGCGGCTCCGGGATGGGCGGCGGCCACGACGAGCGCGAGCAGACGCTCAACCAGCTGCTGGTGGAGATGGACGGCTTCTCCGGCCGCGAGGGTGTCATCCTCATCGCGGCGACGAACCGCCCGGACATCCTCGACCCGGCGCTTTTACGCCCGGGCCGTTTCGACCGCCAGATCCCGGTGACCAACCCGGATCTCGCCGGCCGCGCGCAGATTCTCAAGGTGCACGCCAAGGACAAGCCGCTGGCCAAGGACGTCTCCCTGGACGCGCTGGCGAAGCGCACCGCCGGCATGTCGGGCGCGGACCTGGCGAACGTGCTCAACGAGGCCGCGCTGCTCACCGCCCGCATTGGAGGCAACGTCATCACCGCCGACGCGCTGGAGGAGGCCACGGACCGCGTCATCGGCGGCCCGCGCCGCTCCAGCAAGGTGATTTCCGAGCACGAGAAGAAGGTCACCGCCTACCACGAGGGCGGCCACACACTCGCCGCGTGGGCGCTGAAAGACATCGAGCGCGTGTACAAGGTCACCATCCTCGCCCGCGGCCGCACCGGTGGCTTCGCCATGACGGCCGACGAGGACGACAAGGGCATGTACACCCGCGACGAACTGTTCGCCCGCATGGTCTTCGCCATGGGCGGCCGCTCCGCCGAGGAGTTGGTCTTCGGCGCGCCGACCACGGGCGCGTCCAACGACATCGAGCAGGCAACGAAGATCGCGCGTGCGATGGTCACCGAGTACGGCATGACCTCCGCGCTCGGCCCCGTGAAGTACGGCCAGGAGCAAGGCGACCCGTTCTCGGGCCGCGGCTCCGGCGGCTCGCTGGAGTACTCCCCGGCGGTGGCTGCGAAGATTGACGACGAGATGCAGGCGCTTCTCGACGAAGCCCACAAGGTCGCATACTCCACCCTCGAGCGCTACCGCGACGAGCTGGATACGCTCGCCTCGCAGCTGCTGGAAAAGGAGACGCTGCGCCGCGGCGATCTAGAGGAGATCTTCGATTCCATCGAGCCGCAGCGCCCGCCGCTGCCGTCACACGACATCCGCTTCGGCCGCCAGGCCGGCCGCGAGCCGGTGAAGACCCCGGTGGAGATCGCCAAGGAGCGCGGCGAGGAGCCGCCGAAGCGCTTCTCCATCCTGGAGGCATCGAAGGCGACGCGTGAGCGTCGTCGTCAAGAGCGCGAGGCGGAGCAGAACCAGCAGAAGGGCTCGTCGCGCTGGCAGCCGCCGAAGGGCAAAGCCCCGCAGTACGGCGGGCCGAAGCCGCCGGAAGGCTGGACGTACCCGGGCCAGCACCCGGGCGCGCAGAACTACCCGGCGGGTCAGGAACAAAAGACCGAAGAAATCGGCTTCCAGTTGCCGGAGCACGAGCGGGAGCCGAAGCACAGGAGGAGCGAGGATGACGACGTCTAAGTTCGACCGCGAGCGCGCCGAGGCCGCCGTGCGTGAGCTGCTCATTGCGGTGGGGGAAGACCCGGACCGTGAGGGGCTCGTCGAAACGCCGGCGCGTGTGGCGCGGGCCTACGAAGAGGTCTTCGCGGGGTTGCGCGAGGACCCGGAGATCCACCTGGAGAAGTCGTTCTCCGAAAACCACCGCGAGCTGGTGCTGGTGCGCGACATCCCGATCTACTCCACCTGCGAGCACCACCTGGTGCCGTTTTACGGCGAGGCGCACATCGGCTACATCCCGGGCCCGGACGGCAAGGTCACCGGGCTGTCCAAGTTGGCGCGCGTGGCCGACATGTACGCGAAGCGGCCGCAGGTGCAAGAGCGGCTGACGGCGCAGATTGCGGATGCGATCGTCGAAAAGCTAGGGGCCTCCGCGGTGATCGTCGTGATCGAGTGTGAGCACCTGTGCATGGCGATGCGCGGGATCCGCAAGCCCGGCGCGACCACGACCACCTCGGCGGTGCGCGGGGGTTTTCAGAACAACGCGGCCTCGCGCGCCGAGGTCCTGAGCCTGATCAGGGGGTAGCCGATGACCACCGTCGCCGACCTCTCGGTGCCCGGGCGCACCAGCGTGATGGGCATTGTCAACGTCACGGAGGATTCGTTTTCGGACGGCGGCAAGTGGCTCGCCGCCGACGACGCGATCGCGCATGCCCACGAGCTGGTGCGTCTCGGCGCGGACATCATAGACGTCGGCGCGGAATCGACCCGCCCCGGTGCCACAAGAGTGCCTGCGGAGGTGGAGGCCGAGCGCATCCGCCCGGTCATCCGCGCGTTGCACGCCGACGGGATCCGCACCTCGATCGACACGATGCGCGCCGCCACCGCCCAGGCCGCGGCGGAGGAGGGCGTCGATTTGATCAACGACGTTTCCGGCGGCCTGGCGGATCCGGACATGTACCGCGTGATGGCGGAAACCGGGCTGCCGGTGTGCCTCATGCACTGGCGCGCGGACGCGTTTGTCAACGCCTCTGGTGCCGCCGACCACGGCGGGGACGTGGTGCGCGACGTGCACGAGGTGCTCGCCGAACTCGTGGACAACGCCACCGCAAAAGGAGTAGCCAAAGACCAGATCACCCTCGACCCGGGGTTGGGCTTTGCTAAGACCGCGGCCGATAACTGGGCGCTGCTTAACGCGCTGCCGGAGTTTATTGCCGGCGAGTTCCCGATCCTGGTGGGCGCGTCGCGCAAGCGCTTCCTCACCGAGATCCGTGCGGACCGGGGCCTCGAGGCCACACCCGTCGATGCCGACCCCGCCACGGCCGCGGTGACTGCGCTGTCCGCGCAGGCCGGCGCGTGGTGCGTGCGGGTGCACGAGGTGGCGGTCTCGCGCGACGCGGTGGATGTGGTGGCAAGGTGGAGCCATGGCTGACCGCATCGCACTTAAAGGGCTCACGTTCCACGCCAACCACGGCGTGTTGGAGCACGAAACCGAATTCGGCCAGACGTTCTCGCTGGATATCGTGTGCTGGCTCGAGTTCGCGGACGCCGCGCGTGACGACGACCTCACCAAAACCGTCAACTACGCCGAACTGGCCCAAACTGCACTGGACATCGCCACGGGCACGCCGCGACAGCTCATCGAGACGGTCGCAGTCGAGATCGCGGAGACCGCCATGCGCACCTACGATGCGCTGCACGCCGTCGAGGTCACGCTGCACAAGCCGCACGCGCCGATCCCCGCGGTGTTCGACGACGTCGCCGTTGTCGCCCGCCGGTCCCGGAAGCGGATGTGACGATCATGCGCGCCGTGCTGTCATCCGGGTCCAACATGGGCGATGCGCGTGCGCACCTGCGCGCGGTTGTCGACGAGTTCGTAGGCGAGGTCGTCGCTAAGAGTTCGCTCTACGCCACCGCGCCGTGGGGCAAGACGGACCAGCCGGATTTCCTCAACCAGAGCCTGATCGTCGAGGTCGACCAGACCCCGCGTGAGTTGCTCGCTCGCTGCCAGCGGCTCGAGGAGGAAGCCGACCGGGTGCGGGTGGAGCGCTGGGGACCGCGCACGTTGGACGTGGACATCGTGTTCATCGACGGGTACACCTCTGATGACCCGGAGCTCACCGTGCCGCACCCGCGGGCGCACCTGCGCCAGTTCGTGCTCGAGCCGTGGTTGGAGATGGATCCGACGGCGGAGTTAAACGGGTCGTCGATACGGGAGCTGCTCGACGGCCTGGAGGACCAGGGGGTGCGCAAACTATGAAGCGCACGCCGATCGAGGGGCTCATCGCCGCCGCCGGGTTTTTCGCCGCGGCGGCGCTGATTCTCGTGCGCCGCTTCTACGGCTGGCTGGAATCACTGGACCTGGTGGTGCCGCTGTCGCTGTGGGGGATTGCCGTGGTGGCCGGGTGGCTCGCATATGTGGTGCGCAAGCGCCGCAAAGATGGCCTGGTCGGGCTGGACCGCAGCCAACTCAACCCGATGCAGGCGGCGAACTTCATGGTCTTTGGCAAGGCGAGCGCCTGGGCGGGAGCGATCTGCGGCGGCGCGTACGCGGGCGCGCTGATGTACGTGGTGCGCAAGTTGGACGTGCTCGCCGCCGCCTCCGACGATGTCGTGCCGCTCACCGTGGGCGCGCTCGGCGGGCTGGCGCTGTGTATTGCCGGGTTGGTGCTGGAGAAAAACTGCGAGGTGTCGCCACCGTCCGAGGGAGAGGGCGTTGGCTAGAGTGTTGGGCATGAGTGCCAAGAACACGTCCCGGGACAGCGCAAACCTGTGGGTCATCATCCCGTTCGTTGTCGCCGTGATTGGCACCGTGGTCATGCTATTTACCAACTCCGCCAACGCGCTGAAGGTCGCGCTCATCTTCGCGCTGTGGGCCGGTGCCGCAGGCCTCATCCTCAACTTCCGCAATCGCAGGGAGCGTGACGACGCCACCCGCGACGCCGAAGCCGCCCGCGAACAGATTCGCGAGCAGGAGGAGCGCCACCAGGCCACCCTCGCAGCGCTGCCACAGGGTGGCGAGGCCCCGGTGGACATGGAGGCGCTTCGCGCACTGCAAGACGAGATCCAGGCGCTGCGCGAGCAGTTGGAGGAGCTCAACGGCCGCGTCTTCGAATACGAGCCGGCCGCCGTTCGCGCATCTGCCCGCCGCATCACCGAGATCGAGCGCACCCCGGAACCTGAACCCGCACCTGAACCTGAGCCGGAGCCGACCCGCCCGTCGCCGTCGACCGACGACACCGTGGTGATCAGCCGCGTGCGCCCCACCGGCGCGCCGAGTTCGGATGCGATTGCGGGTCGGATCGGTTCGCAGCCGTCGGCTCGCGCGACCCGCAACCCACTGTCGGACCTCATCAGCGAACGCACCGCCCAGGCTGAAGCAGAGGCCACGCAGGAACCGGAGCCGCAGGAGGAGTCGCGCCGCTCCGGCCGCCGTCGTCGCGACGAGCGCGAGGATTCCATTTCCGTCGCCGAGCTGCTCGCCCGCCGAGGCAAGTAGATGGCGCCACGCCTGCTCGTAGGCGCAATCCCGGGGCACAGCCCGCTCACGCACGAACTGCAGCGCGCCGGGCACACGGTGCGCCCGATCGACGTCAACGAGGACCCGGGCGCCATCGCGCACGTTGACCTCGTGCTGCTGGAAGGCCGCGCGGGTGATATCCGCGCCGCCGCCGCGCTGCTCGCGGCCCACGCCCGGCCGCGCCAGATGTTCCTCCACACCGCGCTCGAGGAGGGCCCGCAGCTTCTCGACGACGTCGAAACCGCCCAGGCCATCACCATGTGCGCCCACAACCTCTTCGGCGACATCTGGGTCACCTCCGCCGCCGACGAGATCGGCGAAACCGTTGTCGGCCTGCTCATCGCGGAAATTGGCGGCACGAGCATGCGTATCGACGACCACATGCGCCCCCGAATCGCCGCTGCCCAGGAACTGCGCGCGCTGGAAATGACCGTGCGCGACGACGCGCTAGAACTGCTGAGCAGTGCGATCCCGGACTTCGACGCGGTGGCGGATGCGTTTCTGGCGGCGCCGGCGGGTCGTCGTCAAGCCAAAAGCCCTGGCGAACTCGACCGGCTGTTGGGCGCGCTCGAGGAACCGGGTGTGCGCAGGCTGTTTGTGGATCTGCAGCGCAGGCGCGGTGAGATGGAGCAGGACACGGATACCGAGCTGTGGGTCATTGAAAAATACGAGGGAGGATAAATGGCGTTTGAACCAGGAAACGCAGTGGTGGTCACGGACGAGGCGCTGTTGGCTACGTACGGCCGGGCGTTTCGCAAGATCGGCAAGTCGGTGGTCGTGGTGCCGCTGGGCCGCGATGTCCACGCCGGGCACATTGAGTTGATCCGCGCAGCTAAGTCTCTGCTCGGCTCGTATGTGGTGGTGACGTTTACCGGCGACGAGGTGCCGGACGTCTTCGCTGCGGAGAAGGTGGACGTGGTCTTCCACGGCGCGCTGGACACCAAGGTGCGCGTCGATTCCGGTGTCGCACCCTTGGAGGATCCGGAGACCACCCAATGTGAGGTGGCGCGAATCCTCGCGGCGGTCAACGCCACCCACGCGACGGATCTGGTGTTGGGGGAGAAGGACTTTGAGGTGCTCGTCGCCACGCAATATGCGGTCTCTGGCTTGCGAATGGAGGTCAAACTCCACAGCGTGCCTACGGTGCGCACCCCGGACGGGCTGCCCGTGTCGCTGCGCAACGCGGACGTGCCGGAGGACAAGCGCGATGCGGCGCTCGCCCTGCCAGCAGCGCTGACCGCCGGTGCCCACGCGGCCGAGCACGGCGCCGACAAGGTGCTCGAGACGGTGCGCGGCGTGCTCGCCTCTGAGGGGCTGGAACCCGCGTATCTGGAGATCCGCGACCTGGCGCTTCGCGAAGCGCCTGAGCGTGGCGACGCCCGCCTGCTCGCCGCCGTCGACTTGGACGGCGTGCGCTTGATCGACAACGTCGGGCTGCCGCTGGGGATTGGTTTCAAGCACATCGAAGAGGACAGGTAGTAGACTTCGGCGCATGTCTGTGCCCAACATCGCCGGAATCCTCGCCGACCGCTTCGGTTTCACGTTCACCCCTGAGCAGGTGCGCGAAACCGGACGCACCGAAACGTCCACGCTGTACACCGCAGCCGACGACAAGGGGCATGCAGTCGAGCTCGAGCTTTTCGACGCCAACGTCGCTGAACACCTCGGCGACGACGTGAACACGCTGAATTCCCGCCTGGCGCTGGCGGCGCACCCGGGCGCATTCCAGCCCCGCAGCGTGGGCACTACCGATGACGGCCAACTTTTTGTCCTTCGCGAGGCCCCGACCGGCACGCCGCTGGCGGATCTGATTGCGAAGAAGGGCGCGACGTTTACCGACCAGGAGGTCCGCGAGCTGCTCGCACCTGTCGCCGAGGCGATCGACGACTACGACCTCAAAGGTCTGTCCGGGTTCGTTTCCCGCTCGATCTCCCCGGAGCGCCTGTTGGTGCAGCCGCAGTGGTCCGCCACCCCGGTGAAGCTCACCCTGGTCGGCCCGAGCACCGACGCCGCCGGCTCCGACGAGGAGTTGGCGAAGGCGAACGTGGACAAGTTCGCCGGCGTGGTCTCGCTGATGACCGGCGCACCGGCCCGCGAGGGCGCGCGCACCTGCTCGGACCTGCTGGGCCTTGCGCCGGCGCAGGACAATCAGGACGCGCAGAACGCCTCAGTCGCCCCGAACCCGGAGGACGGCTACCGCAAGCGCCCCGAGCCCTACGCCTACGGCCCGGACGGCACCTACACCCGCCCGACGTCCACCGCGCAGAAGAAGAACCCGTGGCCGTGGATCATCGCCATCCTCGCACTGTTGCTCATTGCGATTGCCGCGCTGTGGTACTGGACTGCGAACCGCGGCGAGGAGTGGACCGGTGCCGAGGCGCAGATCGCCGAGGAGTACCCGGACATCGTTGCCGACAAGGCCGGCAAGAAGGGCTGGAAGGACCTGCGCTGTGAGCAGGGCACGCCGGATCCGGACCAGGAGGGCAAGATCCGCTGCGCGAACGAGGAGTTGGGCGTGTCTGTGGTGAAGTACGCCGACGAGTTCGACCGCGACGACGCCGTGCCGGATCCGCGCGAGGCGGTCGTGCTGGGCAGCGGCGAGTGCACCGTGAACTCCTACGAATTGCCGGACGCGAACCCGCCGGCGTATGTGATGACGCCGCAGGATAAGCCCGAGTACCTCATGATCATTAACGGTCTGAACTCGGAAGAGCAGCGTCTCGATCTTCCGCTCTGCCAATAGACTACGATTGACCGGCGTGAGTACGCAGGATTTTTCAGAGCAGCAGCAAATCCGCCGGGAGAAGCGGCAAAGGCTTATCGACGAAGGCCGCGACGCCTACCCCGTCGAGGTCGACCGCACCACCTCGCTGAAGGACCTGCGCGGTAAATATCAGGTCGTCGGCGAAGGTGAAGGCGACAGCGTGACCCGACTCGAGGCCGGCCAGGAAACCCAGGACGTGGTCGCCGTCGCCGGCCGCATCATGTTCCAGCGCAACACCGGCAAGCTCTGCTTCGCCACCCTGCAGGAGGGCGACGGCACGCAGCTGCAGGTCATGCTCTCGCTCGCCGAGGTGGGCGAGGAGGCGCTCGCGCAGTGGAAGGCCGACACCGACCTGGGCGACATTGTCTCCGTGCGCGGTCGCGTGATTGCTTCTCGACGAGGCGAGCTCTCCGTCCAGGCCCAGTCCTGGCACATGGCGTCCAAGTCGCTCAACCCGCTGCCGGTGGCGTTCGCGGAGATGAACGAAGAGCAGCGCGTGCGCCGCCGCTACACCGACCTGATCATGCGAGAGGACGCCCGCACGAACGCCATGACCCGCATCAAGGTCATCGCCGCGGTGCGCAAGTACCTCACCGGCCTGGACTTCGTCGAGATCGAAACCCCGATGCTGCAGACGCTGCACGGCGGCGCAGCTGCACGCCCGTTCGTGACCCGCTCCAACGCGCTGGATATCGACTTGTACCTGCGTATCGCCCCGGAGCTGTTCTTGAAGAGGGCCGTCGTCGGCGGCATCGAGCGCGTCTTCGAGATCAACCGCAACTTCCGCAACGAGGGCGTGGATTCCTCTCACTCGCCGGAGTTCACCATGCTGGAGACCTACCAGGCGTGGGGCACCTACAAGGACGGCGCGGCCACCATCAAGGGCCTCGTCCAGTTCTGCGCTCAGGAAGTATTCGGCTCCCAGAAGGTCACGCTTGCCGACGGCACCGAGTACGACTTCGGCGGCGAGTGGAAGATCCTGGACATGTACCCCTCACTCAACGAGGCATTGCAGCGCAAGTTCCCGGGCCAGCCCGAGGTCACCATCGACACCGACGTGGAGACGCTGAAGGGCATCGCCGAGACAATCGGTCTGAAGGTGCCGGACAACGCCGGCTGGCTGCACGGCAAGCTGGTCGAGGAGATCTGGGAGGAACTGTGCTCCGACCAGCTCTACGAGCCGACCTTCGTGGTCAACTTCCCGGTTGAGACCTCACCTCTGACCCGCGACCACCGGAGCAAACCCGGCGTGACCGAGAAGTGGGACCTCTACGTGCGCGGCTTCGAGCTGGCCACCGGCTACTCCGAGCTGGTCGACCCGGTCATCCAGCGCGAGCGCTTCGAGGACCAGGCACGCCTGGCCAGCGCGGGTGACGACGAGGCCATGCAGCTCGACGAGGACTTCCTCGCCGCGATGGAGCAGGGCATGCCGCCGACGGCCGGTACCGGCATGGGCGTGGACCGCCTCCTGATGGCCCTGACCGGCCTGGGCATCCGCGAAACCGTACTGTTCCCGATGGTCAAGCCGGAGGCGTAAGCGACGATGCGACGTTGGCTCCTTGTGGCGGCGCTACTCGCCACCTCCCTCGCGGGGTGTTCCACCGAGACCGAAGAGGACCTCGCCGAACCGACCGTGAGCCTTGATGCGACCACGACGACGAAGCCGACCACGGAGTCGTCGTCAAGCACCAGCTTCGCGAAGCGCAAGGACTCGCCGCCGGACTGCTCCGACGAGGCGCTGCAGGCCTCGCCGGGGTTCGAGAATTTTCAGTTCTTCGGGGACTGCGCCGGCGGGTTCGGGCATCCTGGTGTGCCACAAAGTGACGCCAGTTCGCTGGTTAAGTGGAACGGCAAGCATTGGGAGCAGGTGGAACCCGACGGCATATGGGATGGCATGGGCATGCAGAGGCCGTGCTACAACCCCGGGCGACTGGAGGATCTCGGAGTACCCGAACGCTTCGCGGATAAGGAACCGCGCTGCGGCGTTTACGGCCCCGGTGAGGAGCCGTATCACATGCAGTCGACTCAGGCTGCACCGTCTAGGACGAAGACGAAAGACCCGAACTGGGGAGTCAAACGTGATAGTGACGGTGTGATCGTTGAAGCTAACTTTGAAGGTTTGACGCGACAAATTTCAGCTCCGTCGTGTGATGGTCGAGGGATCCTTATCCTCGATTCCGTCATTGACGAGGGAGATGTCGGGCACACGCATTCGCAAATCGCTTTCGGCGTTGCCTACTTGGGGGACGGCAATGCGGAATTCACCTACCCCGGACAGTGCGCATCATTGCGCAAGCAGGTTGACGGTAAAAACATTTATCCGATTTACATGGACTTTGGCCACGACACGGATGCGCTGTGTGCGGCGAAGGCGAATTACGGCGGCAACGCGCGTTTGCTGAACAACAGTGGGGAATATGTCGACCCCTGCTAATTGTGTCTGGTGGTTATAACAAACTAACCTTTGGTGTGACCAACCATTGTGGTTGAAAGGAGCACCAGCATGGCAACCACCAAGGCGAGCCTTAGCGATCAGGCCGCCGACATCCTCGCCGGCATCGGCGGGGCAGACAACATCGTGTCGATGACGCACTGCGCGACCCGCTTGCGCTTCGAGCTTCACGACGCTTCCCTGGCCGATAAGGACCGCCTCGAGGCGAACCCGAAGGTGATGGGTGCCGTCCCGCAGGGCGGCAGCCACTACCAGGTGATCGTCGGCGGCGATGTGGCCACCGTGTACAACGCGATGAACCGCCTGCCGGAACTGGCGAACCGCGACGTGTCCAACGAGGACTTGAAGGCCCAGCAGCGCGACAAGGCCAAGGGCAAGGTCCCGTGGTTGGACGCGTTTTTTGAGTACCTGTCGGACTCGTTCCGCCCGATTCTGGGCGTGCTGCTCGGCGCGTCGCTGATCATCGCGTTCGCGGCGGTGCTCGACGCGTTCAACCTCGTGGACTTCCGTGCAGAGGTAAAGAGCCCTGGCTGGCAGTTCGTCGACGCGATGTGGAACTCCGTGTTCTACTTCCTGCCCATCGCGGTGGCGTACAACGCGGGCAAGAAGCTCAACATCGACCCGTGGGTGCCCACGGCGATCATGCTGGCGCTGTTCACCCCGGATTTCTTAGGTCTGGTGGAGCACCCCGAGGCGCGCGTGGTCGAGCTCTTCGGTGAGCCGACTGACGTCATCGACGTCTTCGGCCTGCCGATGATTCTCAACGGCTACGGCGGCAACGTCTTCGTCCCGCTGATCATGGCGGCTGTCGCAGCTGTTGTGTACAAAGCTCTGCAGAAGGTCATCCCGTCCGCAGTGCACATGGTTTTCGTGCCGTTTTTGACGATGTTGGTCATGATCCCGGTCACCGCGTTTCTCATCGGCCCGTTCGGCTACCTGCTCGGCGCGTGGATCGGCACCGGCCTGGCCTGGATGAACGGCAACGCTCCGTTTATCTTCGCCATCCTCATCCCGATGCTGTACCCGTTCCTCGTGCCGCTTGGTCTGCACTGGCCGCTGAACGCGCTGATGCTGGTGAACATCAACACTCTCGGCTACGACTTCATCCAGGGCCCGATGGGTGCGTGGAACTTCGCTTGCTTCGGCGCGACCGCCGCGGTGCTCGCGATTTCCATCCGTGACCGCGATCCGCTCATGCGTCAGACGTCCGGTTCGGCACTGGCCGCCGGTTTGATGGGCGGTATTTCCGAGCCGTCGCTCTACGGCATCCACCTGCGCTACAAGCGGATCTACCCGCGCATGCTGGTGGGCTGCTTCACCGGCGGCCTGACCATTGCGATCCTGGGCACCCCCTTCGGTGGCGTGAAGACGGACGCGTTCGTGTTCACCTCGCTGCCGACCATGTTCGTGTTTGACCCGATGTGGGTCTACATGATCGCTATCGCGGTGGCGTTCTTCACCTCGTTCTCCATCATCTTCATCACCGACTACCGCACCCCGGAAGAAAAGGCTGACGCCCTCGCCCGCGCGGCAGCGGCGCGTGAGGACAACGCCGAGGAGGAAGAGGAGCCGGTCGTGGTCGCAGGGGAGTCGTCGCAAAGCACGGTACTCGCACCCGTTGCCGGCGAGGTTGTGGCGATGGAGGCGCTTGACGACGACGCCTTCGCCTCCGGTGCCCTCGGCCAGGCCGTCGGCGTGGTGCCGGCGAACGCGAAGACCACCGTGGTTGCACCGGCTGACGGCAAGGTGATTTCGGTGGCCAAGACCGGCCACGCCTACGGCATCAAGACCGCCGATGGCGTGGAGCTGCTGGTGCACATCGGCGTCGACACCGTGAAACTCGCCGGTGAGGGATTTACCCCGCTGGTGGAGAAGAAGCAGGAGGTCCGTGCGGGAGAGGCGCTCGCCGAGGTGGACTTCCCGGCGATTGCCACCAAGGGCGTGAACACCACCGTGATCACTACGGTGGTCAACTCCAAGAAGCTCGGCGGTGTCTCAGACGTCGCCGACGGCACCGTCGCCGCCGGCGACGCGGTGCTCGAGGTCAAGCAGCCCGTCGAGGCCTAAGCGTTTTCGACCACCCACACGTACTGGTCGCGGTCGTCCTCGACCAGTACGGCAAACGAGTTGCTTTCCATGTCGGCGTCGAAGTCGTTGCCGCACAGGCGCAGGTCTTGGGACTCGCCCTCTTTGAGGGTGTAAGTGCGGTGGTCTTCGTCGTAAAGCGGGACGCGCTGGCCGTTGGGGAACAGCGCGATGGGGGTTCTCGGCATGTTGAAGCCGTAGGTGTACTCCTTCGCCTTTTGGCCGAGCGTGAAGGTGCCGTCGACGCAGACCTTTGAGTTTTTGGCGTAGTCGACGTCGCCGCCGGTGATGGTGAAGGTGGAGCCGTTGTAGTCGCTGTCGTCGACCTCGAAGGTCTCGTCGAGCGGCAGTGCGGCCTCCTTCGCCTGCTTGTACAGGTCGGTCTCCACCTTCGGCGTGGCCGGGTTGACCTCGAGGTAGCCCGGGCTGGAGAAGTCGAACAGGCCGTGGTCGGTGCGCGACCAGTCGTACTGCGTCTGCAGGTTAGTTATCTGGCGCGCCACCGGGTACAGCGCCTCGCACGGACCGTCAGCGGCGAGCCAAAAGTTGCCCAGAATCGGCTTGTTGCCCGCCATCTGGCAGCGCAGACCGTCGCCGGAGCTTGTGACGTCGTGCAGTGTTGCCGGGATGTGGCCGGCAGGGTCGGCGGACTGCTTCCAGCCGACGAGCGCCTCGTCGCCGGCGGCCGCAACGTCGCCGTTCGGGCCACCTTCCGTGTGGATGCGCACGGGGAACTCGTTGCCGTCAGCGTCTTTGGCCTTGCCTTCGCAGGCGCCTTGCTTGAACACGATGTCGCGCAGGCCGACAGACTCGTAGAAGTCGTCGCCCAGGTCGCAGTCTGCGAGCCTGCCGCTGTCGAGCTTCGACGCCAGCGTTGCGTCGTCCCAGCCGAGCGGGCCGTTCTGCGCCGGGCGCTGCTTTTGCAGGAACCACACACTGGCCAGGGCAACGATGACGACGGCGACGATCGCGAGCAGAATCTTCACCAGCCCTGGCAGGCCGCCTTGGCGTTTCGGACGTGGGGCAGCGGCGTTTACTGCGCTTGTGCCTCCCCAGTTGTAGTTTCCGTTGCCCGGTGCGGTCATATTTTCCTTCTCCTTAGCTGGCGAATCCATGGGCCGAGTCCAGCGTTCCCCCAGAGACTTTGGCATGATATTAACAACTTCGCACCACCTATCCATGAGAGAGATAGAGAGGGACTTTCCAGGACATGGCTCACTACAACCTCTACGAATCGCTCGGCCTCGACCGCGCGAAAGACCCGGTCACCATCGCTGGCGAGCTGGATGAGCGCATCAACTCCGGCGTTGCGACGAACCCGGGCGGCATGGAGGAACTCCAGATCGCACGCAATATCCTCGGCGATCCGCAGCGTCGTTCGCTCTACGACCAGAAGCTTGACGACGACAACGCGCCCGATATCAACATCGCAGCTCTGCGCGACCTGTCCAACGCGAACCTCGGCGGCGGCGCCCAAAGCCAGCCCGCGCCCCAAGGCGAGAGCGCCTTTGTCAAGGGCCGCGAGTCTTTCTCCAACTACTCCAAGCAGGCCCAGGAGCGCCTGAACCCGGCGGTGCAGAACGCCAAGTCGGAGATCGCCCGCTCCTCCAAGGGCGTCATCGCCGGCACCGCGATCGTCACCGCACTGGCGATGCTGCTGATCTTCGGTCTGTTTTCCCTGTTCGGCGGCGACCGCAGCGCAGGCAAGGCGGAGAAGGTGGTCAACGAGTTCGTCGGCCTGCGCACCAACGAGGAGACCGAGCGCTGGCTGATCGACAACGCTTCCGGTGACTCACGGGCTGATCTACTGAAGGCACTGGACGTCAACGATGGTTTCTCGGGCGTTGACAACTACCTCGGTGCCTCTGACCCGAAGGCGGGCGATGCGATGAACCTGAAGGACTTCATGAAGTTTGTCAGCGAGTGGGATGAAGAGACCTACTACCGCGCACTGAATAACGCAGGCGCCGAGGAGGCCTACGTGGTCCAGGTGCTCAACGGCAACGGTTCGTCGGCTGGCGCTTCGGTCATCGTCAACATCGAGGGCGGCAAAGCCCGCATCGCAGACTTGGAGACCGGCCTGCCGAGCGCAAACGACTTCGATTACCTGTTCTAGCGGCTTTTCACGAGGTAGACCATGGCTGACCCCCAACTTTCCCAACTCCTGCACGACAAGTACGCGCTGACCGAGACCACCGAGACCGGGACGACGGCGACCTCCACGCTGCTGTCCGCGTCGAACACGTGGGGCACGACGGTGCGCGAGGTGGAGGTGTTCAACGATCCGGTTGCCGACGGCGCCGGCGAGCACATCGCACAGATCGCACAGTCGTTGTCGTGGCTGCAGGACCAGGCCGTGTTCAACGTCGAGGACTGCGGCGTGACTGATTCCGGCACCCTGTACGTGCTGCGCGAGCCCGCGCAGGGCCAGCCGTTGCGCTCGCTTATCGACGGCCGCGTGACCTGGGGCAGCCCATTTCCGATCCAAGAGGCGGCGAACCTCGTCGGGCCAGTGGCGGAAGCCGTGGACAAGTACATCGCCAACGGGCGCGCCGGCTTCCTCGGCCGTTCCATCAACACCGACACGTTGCTTGTGCAGCCTGCCGGTGTGTTCCCTCCGGTGAAGGTTGCCCTGGTCGGTCCCACTGCCGCCGGTAACTCGGTGTCCGACAGCGTACTGCGCCGCCAGTTCGCGGACGTCGTCGCCGAGCTGACTGGGCAGCCTGTCGACGAGGCCCTGCTCGAGCAGACCGGCTCCGCCACCGAGTACCTGAAGACGCTGATCAACCCCGCCCCGGCGCCGCAACCGCAGGAGTGGGAGACCACCCAAATGCCACAGCAGCACTTCCCGGACACCGACCCGAGCATGCCGGACGACTACGCCCAGCCCGACTTCGCCGCGCCGGCGAAGAAAAAGAAGCCGGTGTGGCCGTGGGTCGCCGCCGGTGTCCTATTGCTCGCGGGTGCCGGCGCGGGTGGCTACTGGTACTGGCAGAACACCTCGACTGAGCCGTGGGGCGACACGGAGGCCGAGATTGCCCAGGCGTTTCCAGACGTCGTCTCCGACGAAGAGGGTGGCCGCGGCTTCGACAACCTGACGTGCCGCACCGTGGAGGCGGAAGGCGATGCGCAAGGCAAGATCCGCTGCGCGAGCCCGGACGCCGGCATCAGCATCACCAAGTTCGAAAATGCCCAGGCCCGCGACGCGATGATCCCGGCAAGCGACAAGGTGGAGCGCTTCGGCAACGACCACTGCGAGTTCTCCTCCACGCAGCTCGAAGGCCAGGACCTGCCCGCTTACTTCGTTGCGCCGGAGGGCGACAAGGCGAACTACCTGCTGCTCGTCAACGGGAAGAACGCCGACAAGATGCGGGCGCAGCTCCCGCTGTGCTAGATCGGGAATTGATGAAACAGAGCATGAAGGCGCTGGCGGCGCTTGCGGCCGTCGGCACGCTTGCCGGTTGCGCGGGCAGCGACGTGGCCGAGCCGAGCGCGCCGGAGTTCACCAAAATCAAGGAAACGACGAGCGAGGAAACCACCGAGTCGTCCAGCACCCCGCCGACGACCCGCAAGTCGGATACCCCGGTCAATCCCGCCAACTATGAGCGCGCCGGGATGAGCGTGTTCACCTACGACGTCGGGGATTTCTCCGGCACGTGTGCGATCTCCCCGCACGGCGCGACCTGCCAGGGTGTAACACCAGACGACGCGCCGATGGTCACCGCTGTGCCGCTGCCGCCGCGCAAGGCGGACGCGATTTACGCCGGTGAGGACGGCATGCACTTCACCGTGTTTGAGGGCGTCGGCCCATCGCAGGGGCGCATCGATCCGGGCCAGTCGATCACGATTAACGAGAACTCGTGTGCCTACCCGGACGACGAAACCCTGCGTTGCGTCTCCGGCGCGAACTCGTTCACCGTCCACGGCGACGGGGAGATCACCACCGACGGCCAGCTCGATCAGCCGCCTGTGTGGACGCTGCCTGACTACTACTAGCGAGCGGCGAGTAGGCTCGGGGGCATGACTGAGCGCGTAATCCTTCACGGCATCGGTGTGTCCGCTGGCACCGCCTCCGGCCCTGTCGCGGTGGTGACACCTGCGGTGGGCATCGACCAGTACGAGCCCGCCTCTGTGGACCCGGAAGCTGACGGGCAGCGGGTGCGTGATGTGTTGGGTGAGGTGGCGTCGTCGCTAAGCAACCGCGCCGAGCACGCGAACTCCAAAGCGTCGAAGGATGTCCTGCTCGCGACGGCGAACCTGGCCACAGATAGAGGTCTGATCCGCGGGGTGGGCAAGGAACTGAAGAAGGGCAGCGGCGTGACCAAGGCGGTGCACGACGCCGTCGAGCTCTACGCCAACAAGCTGCGCAAACTCGGCGGCTACATGGCCGAGCGTGTGACCGACCTGTACGACATTCGCGACCGCGCCACCGCCCGCCTGCGCAACCTGCCGGAGCCGGGTGTGCCTGCGCTCGACGAGCCGTCGATCCTTATCGCGCACGACCTCGCACCGGCGGAGACGGCGACGCTGGATCCGGAGATGGTACTCGGCATCGTCACCGAAGCCGGCGGCGCGACCTCGCACACGGCGATCCTCGCAGCCCAGCTCGGCATTCCCGCCGTGGTGCAGGTCAAAGGCGTTTCCAACGCAATTGTCGACGAACCACGCCTCGCCATCGACGGCTCCACCGGGCAGGTCATCGTCGCCCCGACCGACGAGGACGTGGCCGAACTCGACGAGCGCTCCCGCCGCCGCGCCGCAGCGCTGGAAGGCTCCGCTGGCGCAGGTCAGACGCGTGACGGGCACGGCGTGAAACTGCTGGCCAACATCGGCACCGCAGACGACGCCGTGAAGGCCGCAGGCCACGACCTGGAAGGCTCCGGCCTGTTCCGCTCCGAGTTCCTCTTCCTCGACCGCGACTCCGCGCCGAGCTTGGAGGAGCAGACGGAGACCTACACCAAGGCGCTGCAGGCCTTCGGCGACCGCCGCGTCGTAGTGCGCACTCTGGACGCTGGCGCGGACAAGCCGCTGTCGTTCGCGGATCTCGGCGAGGAGGAAAACCCGGCCCTCGGCCGTCGCGGCCTGCGTCTCTCCCAGGCGCGCGAGGACCTGCTGGACACGCAGCTGCAGGCGCTCGCCACCGCCGCGGCCAACGTGCCGGAGGCCGAATTGTGGGTCATGGCGCCGATGGTCGCCACCGTGGAGGAAGCCGAATGGTTCGCCGAGCGCGCCCGCGCCGCCGGCTTGAAGCAGGTCGGCATCATGGTGGAAACCCCGGCCGCCGCGATCCGCGCCACGCACCTGCTTGAGCAGGTCGATTTCGCCTCCATCGGCACCAACGACCTGTCCCAGTACACGATGGCCGCCGACCGCATGGAAGGCGAGCTGGCGGCGCTGCTCTCACCGTGGCAGCCGGCGGTGCTCGCCATGATTCGTGAGACCTGCCGTGGCGGTAAAACTACGAACAAACCCATCGGCGTGTGCGGCGAGGCCGGCGGCGACCCAGCAGTGGCGCTCGTGCTGGTGGGCCTTGGGGTGAAGTCGCTGTCCATGGCTCCGGGCAAGGTCAACGCGGTGCGCGCCGCCCTGGCACTGCATGATTTAGAAACCTGCCAGAAGATGGCGGAGGCGGCCCTCGACGCCCGCACCGCCGCCGAGGCGCGCGAGGCCGTGCTCGCGCTTGCGGATCCCGTGCTGAAGGACCTGCTGTGATCCACGGCGTCGACGTCGACCCGCAGGGCCGGTGCGCGCACTGGCATTCGGAGGTCGATGTCGTCGCCAACACGTGCGGGGCGTGTAACAAGTTGTGGGCCTGTTCGCTGTGCCACGACGAGTTGGCGGATCACCGGTTTGTGGGCGTCGATAAGCGTGCGCGCTCGATCTTGTGCGGCGCGTGCGGGCACCGCATGACCTACGCCGAGTACGGCGCTTCGTGTCCCTCGTGCGGCCACCCGTTTAATCCGGGCTGCAAGCTGCATGAAAACGTGTACTTTCTGCCTGTTCGCTAAGGGTGAACATCCCCTCTGAGCAGTGCTTATCGACGACCCCACGCCCCCGCACCCCAAAACGCTGGAAGTGATGTCGCGCCCCGGCGTTATGGTTGTGGACAACGATTTTTAGCAAGAGAAGGGGTCAGCCACATGTTCGAGCGGTTTACCGACCGGGCCCGTCGCGTCATCGTCCTGGCGCAGGAGGAAGCGCGCGCGCTCAATCACAACTACATGGGCACCGAGCACATCCTGCTCGGCCTGATTAAGGAAGGCGAGGGTGTCGCTGCGAAGGCCCTCGAGTCCATGGGCATCAACCTCGAGGATGTGCGCCGCGAGGTCATCGACATCATCGGTCACGGCACCCAGCCGGTGACCGGCCACATCCCGTTCACCCCACGCGCCAAGAAGGTCCTCGAGCTTTCCCTGCGTGAGGGTCTGCAGATGGGCCACAAGTACATCGGCACCGAGTTCCTGCTGCTCGGCCTTATCCGTGAGGGCGACGGCGTGGCAGCCCAGGTGCTGATCAAGCTGGGTGCGGATCTGCCGCGTGTGCGCCAGCAAGTGATCCAGCTGCTGTCCGGTTACGAGGGCGGCGAGGGCCAGAACCCGGAGTCCCCGCAGGGCGGCAACCCGGGCTTCGCCGGCGCTGGTGCCGGTGGCAACCGATCGGGCGGCGGTCCGCAGGGCGGCGAGCGTTCCAACTCGCTGGTGCTCGACCAGTTCGGCCGCAACCTCACCGCGGCTGCGAAGGAAGGCAAGCTCGACCCGGTTGTCGGCCGCGACAAGGAGATCGAGCGCGTCATGCAGGTGCTGTCACGCCGCACCAAGAACAACCCGGTACTCATTGGTGAGCCGGGCGTGGGTAAGACCGCGGTCGTGGAGGGCCTGGCGCTCGACATTGCCAACGGCAACGTGCCGGAGACCCTGAAGGACAAGCAGGTCTACTCGCTGGACTTGGGCTCGCTGGTGGCCGGTTCCCGTTACCGCGGCGACTTCGAGGAGCGCCTGAAGAAGGTGCTCAAGGAGATCAACCAGCGCGGCGACATCATCCTGTTCATCGACGAGATCCACACCCTCGTCGGCGCTGGTGCCGCCGAAGGTGCCATCGACGCTGCCTCGCTGCTGAAGCCGAAGCTGGCTCGCGGCGAGCTCCAGACCATCGGTGCGACCACGCTCGATGAGTACCGCAAGCACATTGAGAAGGACGCGGCACTTGAGCGCCGTTTCCAGCCGGTGCAGGTCGACGAGCCGTCGCTCGAGGACACCGTGCAGATCCTCAAGGGCCTGCGCGACCGCTACGAGGCGCACCACCGCGTGTCCTACACCGACGACGCGCTCAAGGCCGCCGCGACGCTGTCGGACCGCTACATCAATGACCGCTTCCTGCCGGACAAGGCCGTCGACCTGCTCGACGAGGCTGGCGCTCGCCTGCGCATCAAGCGCATGACCGCCCCGGATTCCCTGCGCGAGGTCGACGACCGCATCGCCGAGGTGCGCAAGGAAAAGGAAGCGGCGATCGACGCCCAGGACTTCGAGAAGGCCGCGAGCCTGCGCGAAACCGAGCGTAAGCTCACCGAGGAGCGGGCGGATAAGGAGAAGAAGTGGCGCTCCGACGACCTCGAGGACATCGCCGAGGTCGGCGAGGAGCAGATCGCGGATGTGCTCGCCCACTGGACGGGCATCCCGGTGTTCAAGCTCACCGAGAGCGAGTCGAACCGCCTGCTCAACATGGAAACCGAGCTGCACAAGCGCATCATCGGCCAGGACGAGGCCGTCAAGGCGGTCTCCCGTTCCATCCGCCGCACGCGTGCAGGTCTGAAGGACCCGAACCGTCCGTCCGGTTCGTTCATCTTCGCCGGCCCGTCCGGTGTTGGTAAGACCGAGCTGTCGAAGGCGCTCGCGGAGTTCCTCTTCGGCGACGACGACTCCCTGATCCAGGTGGACATGGGCGAGTTCCACGACCGCTTCACCGCCTCCCGCCTGTTCGGTGCCCCTCCGGGATACGTTGGCTACGAGGAGGGCGGCCAGCTCACCGAGAAGGTGCGCCGGAAGCCGTTCTCTGTCGTGCTTTTCGACGAGATCGAGAAGGCCCACAAGGAGATTTACAACACCCTGCTCCAGGTGCTGGAGGAAGGCCACGTCACCGACGGCCAGGGCCGCAACGTGGACTTCAAGAACACGGTGCTGATTTTCACCTCCAACCTGGGTACTTCGGACATCTCCAAGCCGGTTGGCCTGGGCTTCACGGGCGATACCGCCACGGACGCCGAGGCGCAGTACGAGCGTATGAAGGGCAAGGTCAACGACGAGCTGAAGAAGCACTTCCGCCCTGAGTTCCTGAACCGTATCGACGAGATCGTGGTGTTCAAGCAGCTCAGCCAAGACGAGATCGTGCAGATGGTGGACCTGCTTATCTCCCGCGTGGACAAGAACCTGGCCGCGCAGGACATGGGCATCGAGCTGACCGAAAACGCGAAGAACCTGCTCGCGGTCCGCGGCTTCGACCCGGTGCTGGGTGCCCGTCCGCTGCGTCGCACGATTCAGCGCGAGATCGAGGACGTGCTCTCGGAAAAGATCCTCTTTGGCGAGATTGGCGCCGGCGAGATCATCACCGTGGACGTCGAGGGCTGGGACGGCGACATCGAAACGGCGCGCAAGGACCGCGGCAAGGCCGCGCCGGACGCAACGTTCACGTTCACCCCGCGCCCGCGCCCGCTGCCGGCTGAGGCTTTCGACGTCGAGCAGGAAGAAGAAGTCCGCGACATCGCGCCGAAGGCCGCCGAGCCGGAGACCGAAGCCTCCGAGTTCCCGGACGAGCGCGACACCAACGACGATCAGAAGGGCAACGACGGCAACGAAGGCAACGAGCCGGTGTAAAGCCACCAGGCCAGAGCACCCAGGCCGAGCACCAGCGCGGTGATCTCCACCGCGTTGAGCCCCTCCACCACCTCGTAGTCGGGGTAGTCGGAGGGGCACACCCGTTTCATGGGCTTCGCCGCGAACCGGTCATCCATCCAATCGATTACGTGTTCCGTCTGCAGCAGCAGGGGAGCGGCGTGCCCGGAACCTGGAACCCGGGCCGTCAGCACCGACGACCCAGGGACGATCGCGCGGCGGTACTCCACATCGGCGCCCAACGCGCAGTAATCGGCCGCGAGTTGGGTGGCCTGCGGTTCGGGAACGAGGTCGTCGTCAGGGTTCGTCATCACCATGATCGGCGCCGACGGAGCAACCTTGCCCACCTTGTTCAGCTCCAGGTACTTGCCCAGTCGCTCGTCGGAATGCACCACCTTCGCGAACGTCTCGCCGGAAACAAACAACGAACTAAAATCAGCCGGCGCATTCCGCGACGCATCCACCACGCACGAGGTTTTCAGCCCTTCGAGCCATTCCTTTCCGTCGTCGGTGAGGTGCTCGTTCATCGCCTCGCGGTACTCGGGGTAGCTCTCCATGTAGCTCGCCGCGGCGAATCCGGCGACTGGGGTGAGCAGTGCAGTTGTGCCCTGTTCCAGCACAGCGAGCGGGTCAGCTGGGGGAGCGCCGGAGAATGTGCCCATGACGTTGAGTTCGGGGGCATAGTCGTCGACAAGTTCGGCTGCGGCAGCTGCGGCCCCGCCGCCTTGGGAGTAGCCCCAGAAGCCTACTTTTTCGCCGGGTTTTGCCACGGCGCGGGCGGCGTCGATAAGCGCGTGCCCCTGGTCGACCCTGTTCAGGTAGGTGTGCAGGCCTTCGGTGCCGAGTCCGATGTAGTCGGTGACGACGACGGAGTAGCCCTCGTCGAGAAGCATCTGCACGATGGGCGCCTCGTAGTTGACGTTGATCGTGCCGTCCTCGATCCGCAGCAGCATCGACGCGCCAGCCGACGGCGCACACTGGTCGCCGAGACCGCGCGTGCCCGGGGCGAGCGCGATGACACCTTTCGCGAAACGCTTCTTGTAAAACGCGCCGGTGACCGGCACTTTCTCGCCGCGCTCGTTGGTGGAGGTGTAGCGGATGCGCCTGCCGTTGGAGCCGGGGACGCGCTGTGTGTCGTCGAGCGCGCCGATCACCTCGCCTGCGACGCCGTCGAGCACCTGCGACGACAACTCTGGCATGGACGACAGCGAGGATGCGTCGCGAACCACTTCGCGTGTCGACGACCCCACCGACGACAGCGACGACAACGCATCCGCACTCAAATCTTCCGCCTGTGCATAGGGGGCAAGCAGCAGCGGGATAACCAGGACAGACCAACGTTTACGCACGCTTAGCAGTGTAGACTTCCCCACATGGGATTCCAGTACCGCAAGCGCCAGAAACTGAGCAAAGACAGCTGGCTGAACTACTCCGGCTCCGGCGTCTCCGCCTCGAAGCGGTTCGGACCCGTGACCGTGAACTCCCGCGGCGGCGTGTGGGTGAAACTGCCCGGTGGGCTGACCTACCGCGGCAAGTGGAAGTAGCCGCGTTCGTCCTGCTCGGCTAGACCGTCCTCAAGAAGGGAGAACAGCGCGCGGGAGCGCTGGGCTGCATCCGGCCACACGGCGTCGATCGCCGCCTGCTCAACTGGGCTTTCCGCCTCGCGCAACACCTTCATGATCTTGCCGCGCACCTGCCGGTCCGTGCCCGCGAAGCGTTGCGACGGCTTCTGCTGCTCCGGCTCGGGTTTGCCCGCCTCAAGCCAGGCGCACCTCTCGGACAGCGGACACACATCGCACTTCGGCGCCTTCGCCGTGCACACCAGCGCGCCCAGCTCCATCAGTCCGGCGGAAAACTCCGGGCCGTCCTCCTTGGGCAGCAGCCTCGCGACTTCCTCGATCTCCTTCTTACCGGGCACACCCAGCGCCTGCCCGCGCTCCATCCGCGAAACCACGCGCCGCACGTTCGTGTCCACCACCGGCACATTCTTGCCGTACGCGAAGCACGCCACGGCGCGCGCGGTGTAGTCGCCGATGCCGGGCAGCGCCAACAGATGGTCGACGTCGTCAGGCACAACGCCGCCATGCCTATCGACGACCACCTGCGCACATTGCCTCAACCGCAACGCACGCCGTGGGTAGCCGAGGTTGGCCCAGGCGCGCAGGATGTCGTCGATACGCGCCTGCGCAAACGCCTCCGGGGTAGGCCAGCGCTCCATCCACTCCACCCAGATGGGTGCGACGCGCTCCACCTGCGTTTGGTGGCTCATCACCTCGCTGACCAGCACGCCCCACGGCGTCGTGTCAGCCGCGCGCCACGGCAGGTCGCGGGCGTGCGCACGGAACCAATTAACCACCTTGTTCGGGCAAATGTTGTGCACAATGCATGCAATAATAGCGGGTATGACAACCCCCACTGAACTCCAAGCAGCCGCCACGCCCCGCGAGGTGTGGGAGCTGCTGCGCGAAGGCAACGAGCGCTTCGCCACCGGCAACACCGCAGCTCCGAACCGCGACACCGCGCGGCTGCAGCAACTCACCGCCGGGCAGAACCCGGCCGTGTGTGTTGTCGGCTGCTCCGACTCGCGCGTGCCAGTCGAGCTGCTTTTCGACGCCGGCTTCGGCGACATCTTCGTCATCCGCACCGCTGGCGGCTGCGTCGACTCCGCCGTTGCCGCGTCTGTGGAATTCGCCGTCGATGGGCTCGGCGTCGACCTCGTGCTGTTCCTCGCTCACGAGAAGTGCGGCGCGATCGGCGCGGCAGTACAAGCACTAGAGTCCGGCGACATGCCGACCGGCCTGGAGCGCGTGTTCGTGGAAAAGATCGCGCCGTCCGTCGCGCAGTCGAAGATCCGCGGCGAGCACGTCGAGCTGGCGCATGCCCGCAATGGCGCCGAGCACATTGTGACCCGTGTGCCGGCTGTGGCGAATGCGCTGGAGGCCGGCAAGCTCGGCGTCGTCGGTGCCCGCTACCGCCTGTCCGACGGCCGTGTCGAGACCACTTACGAAAACTTCGGCGATTAAATTATAGGCATGTCGAACCAGCGCCCACTGCCCCCGGAGATCTATATGCGCCGCCGCGTGGCGGCACTCGTCATCCTCCTGGTGGTTGTGGCGCTTTTGGTCTGGGCCCTGTCCGCCGTCGCGCGCAGCGGCGGGGGCGACAGTGCCGAAGAGACCACCTCCGAAGCCCCGGCCTCTACCATCGAGACCGAGCCGACCGTGTCCGCGCCGGAGGAACCGTCTTCGGAACCATCTGAACCCGCGCCCGTCGCGTCCTCCAGCGTCGAGGCTGCCCCCGCGCGCACCGACGCGTGCGAGCTGAAGGACCTGCGTATCACCGCGATGCCCAACCAGCCCTCCTACGTCGCGGGCACCCAGCCGGTGTTCTACATGGAGGTGGAAAACCCCACCGACACCGACTGCGTGATCGACCTCGACGAGAACATCCTGCGCTTCGAGGTGTACAACATGCGCACCAACGAAAAGATGTGGGCGGACACCGATTGCTACGAGCCGGTGGTCGCCGGCACCCAGACCTACAAGGCGGGGCAGAAGCAGGGCTACCAGGCGCGCTGGTCCGGCACCGTGTCCCAGCCGGGGCAGTGCGAGGACCGCCCTGCGATCGAGCCGGGCTCCTACTTCCTGCACACCGTCATCGGCGACAACGCCTCCGACGCCGCACCGTTCAACATCACGTAGCCAGCAGCGCTATCGCCTCCCCGAGGGTGGACACTTGATGCACCCGCATGCCGTCGATACGCTCCAGGTCCCCGCTGGGCACGATGGCGTTTTCGTAACCCAGCCGCGCAGCTTCTTGCAGCCTGCGCCCGAGGTTAGGTACGCGCCGCAGCTCGCCGGCCAGCCCGACCTCGCCGATGACCACCGTCTTTGCGGGCAGTGGCGTCTCGTGCAGACTCGACCACGTCGCCAGCGCCACCGCGAGATCCGTGGCGGTCTCTGTGATCTTCACGCCGCCGACGGTGGCCACGTACGCGTCCTTGTCGTTCGTGCGTTGTCCGCACCGCGCCTGCAGCACCGCGAGCACCATCGGAACCCGGTTGAAATCCAGGCCGGTGACCACGCGTCGCGGACTCTTGTTCACCGGGTCCACCGTCAGCGCCTGCACTTCCGCGAGGATGGGGCGCACCCCGTCCATCGCCACGGTGACCGCCGAGCCGTCTGGAGTTTTACCGCGGTGCGACAGGAACAGCCCGGATGGGTCTCGCACCTCCCGGATGCCGCCCGCGGTCTGCTCGAAACAGCCCACCTCGTCCGTTGCGCCGAAGCGGTTCTTCATGCCGCGCAGCATGCGCAGCGACGACTGCCTGTCGCCCTCGAAGTTCAACACCACGTCCACCAAGTGCTCCAGCACGCGGGGGCCCGCGACGTTGCCGTCTTTGGTCACGTGCCCGACCAAGATGATCGGCAGGTTCGACGTCTTCGCAAGGGTGGTCAGCGCGGCGGTGACCGCACGCGACTGAGCGACGCCGCCCGCTACACCTTCCACTCCTGCAGCGTGCATCGTCTGCACAGAGTCCACGATGAGCAGCGACGGCTTGACCTGCTCGACGTGGCCGAACACGACGTCCAGGTTTGACTCGGCCGCAAGGTACAACGTGTCCTTGAGCGCCCCGGTGCGCTCCGCGCGGGCCCGCACCTGCCCCGCGGATTCCTCGGCGGTAACGTACAACGCCTTGCGCCCGTCCATGGCTGCCCAGCGGGACGCGACCTCAAGCAGCAGCGTGGACTTGCCCACGCCCGGCTCGCCGGCCATGAGCACCACGGACCCGGGCACAACGCCTGATCCGAGCACCCGGTCCAACTCGCCGATGCCCGACGGCATGGTGTGCGTCGCGGTCGCGTTCACCTTCGTGATCGGCGTCGCCGGCGCAGTCGGGGTCAGCGCCGACGTTTTCACCGGGCCGGAGGCAGCAGCAACCGGAGCCTCCTCTTGGAGCGTGCCCCACGACCCGCATTCCGGGCAGCGGCCGAGCCACTTCGGGGAGGAGTAGCCGCACTCTGAGCAGGTGTGGATCACACGGGGTTTCTTTGCCATGTGCGACACCGTATAACACGGTCAAGACATGGCCTTCGAACATGAAAAAACCACTGGTCAGACCAGTGGTTTACGGTTTCGTCGAGAAGCTTAGTTCTCGCGGTCGACCTGACCGGAAGCCAGCGTCGGAGCCGACACGGTTGCGGTCACCTCGACGGCGCCGGTGTCGAAGTTGAACTTCACCGGCACGTTGCCGCCGTACGCGAAGTCCTTGTTCGGCAGCGAGGTCGCGGTGTAGTCAATGCAGTTTTCCTTGTCCTGCGGCAGACGGTCGAGGCCCTCGGCGGAGTCCGCGACGAGCACGCAGTTGTACTTGATGGTGTTGTTGTTCGCGAGCTGCACCGGAGTGCCGTCCACGGTGACGGACTGCAGGGTGTGGTCCTTCATGGAGGTGTCCTGGTTCGTCGCAGAGAACTTCAGGGCAGCCTGGCCGTTTTCAGCAAGCACCACGGTGACGTCCTGCACCGCGATCTCGCCGTTTTCGGTGGCGGCGCTAGCGCCGTCGACAGCCGCGACCTGGTTCGAGGTCTGGGTGATCTGGCCGGCGGAGCAGCCGGTAAGGGCCAGGCCAGCGGCAGCGATAACGGCTACCAGCTTCAGGGACTTCACGTGGGGTCCTCCATCGTCAAACGTATTCGAAGGTTATTCTCGGGTTCACTTTAGCGTCTAGGCAGTAACTTTTCCCATTTTCTCCCCTATTCGGTGCGGTGCGAGGGGTCGTCGACAAGCAAAAGCTCCTTTGACTGCGGTGGTAGGGTAGTGGGGTCAAAACCTTGCCGGGAGCCCCAAGGAGCGTTTATGGAATTCAAGGTCGGAGAAGTGGTCGTTTACCCGCACCACGGTGCGGCGCGTATTGCGGACATCGAGCAGCGCGAAATGGGCGGCGAGAAGCTGGACTTCTTGGTGCTGCAGATTCTCCACTCCGACCTCGAGGTCCGCGTTCCGGTGAAGAACTCCGAACTTGTGGGCGTGCGCGACGTGGTCAACGAGGAAGGCCTGCAGAAGGTGTTCTCGGTGCTGCGCGAAACCGACGTGGAAGAAGCCGGCAACTGGTCGCGCCGTTACAAGGCGAACCAGGAGCGCTTGGCGTCCGGCGACATCAATAAGGTGGCCGAGGTCGTGCGCGACCTGTGGCGCCGCGACCAGGGCAAGGGGCTGTCCGCGGGCGAGAAGCGCATGTTGGGCAAGGCCCGCCAGATTCTCGTCGGCGAGCTTGCGCTTGCAGAACCGGTCGACGAGAAGAAGGTCGAGGAGATGGATGCGCAGATCAAGCGCATTATCGACGAGCAAGTCAAGGCCGGCATCTCCGTGGATCCGGGCCCGGTCAGCGAGGACGACGATGTCGACCTGGACGAGCTCTCCTTCGACGACGAAGAGTAATTGGATCGCCGGGTCGTAGCGGTCGTCGCAGCCGCAGGTCAGGGCACCCGTCTCGGGGCGGAGGTGCCGAAGGCGTATGTGCCTCTGCGCGGGCGCACGCTGCTTGAGCGCTCCGTTACTGCGATGGAGACGTCCGAGATCGTGGACCGGGTCGTCGTCGTGATCAGCCCCGCGATGGAGGCGCACGCGCGGCAGTGTCTGCGCGACCACGACGTGTCATTTGTTCATGGTGGCGCCGAGCGGGCCGACTCCATCTTTGCGGCACTCCGCGCAATTTCGCTTGACGACGCCTGCGTGCTCGTCCATGACGCCGCCCGCGCTCTCACCCCTCCCGGCATGATCGCGCGCGTCGCCAGGGCTGTGCTCGACGGCGCGCCCGCGGTGGTGCCAGTGGTGCCGGTTGCGGACACAGTGAAGCAGGTTTCCGGCAATGTGGTGAAGGCGACTCTGGATCGCAGCGCTCTGCGTGCTGCTCAGACGCCGCAGGGATTCGATCTGCGCACGCTGCGCGAAGCAAACGAGTCCTATTTCTCTACCTCGCCCGATTTCGTTGCGACTGACGATGCCTCGCTGATGGAGTGGTTCGGCGCACCCGTGACCACGGTCGCCGGCGATCCCATGGCGTTCAAGATCACCACTCCGATCGACCTCCGCCTTGCGCAAAGTATTACCGACGAGGCCGAACCGACCATTTTTGAAGTCCCCGGGTCCTAAGCTCTCAGGCCGTGTCGGGGCGGTCTGCTATGTATATGTGTGGTGCATTATGGGAATTTCACGTTCGAACAAATATTTTATAAAAAGGTTGAAATAACCCTTGACGGCATTGAGTTTCGTCGGTATGTTCGACGGTGAAACCGAAAGGGGGGACGATGGTCGAACGATACTTCGCTACGGAACGCGAGGGGGATCCGCTCAGTGCCGCAGGCCAGGCGATGCGCGATATCGAATACGAGATCTTCAGCCGTTATGCCGAGCCTGGAGTGGTAGTCGAGGATTTCGAACTCGAGTGCCAACGTATTGCGGGCGCCGTCGGGCGCAGCGTGAACTGGGCAGAAAACGGCATTCTGGGGTATTCGGTGCTGGCCGATTTACCTCGGTTGC
>ERZ1029878.50-NODE-50-length-36911-cov-73.788854_pt1 | contig 36911 bp, 44 predicted proteins | sample MGYA00519234_ERZ1029878 | MGnify/ENA primary metagenome ERZ1029878 (study PRJEB33666, sample SAMEA4610928) | skin metagenome | biome: Human-associated habitat; feature: Malodor aspect; material: skin | place: Philippines | collected 2015-08 ... | reverse complement strand
ACCCGAACGACCACGTGAACATGGGCCAGTCCTCCAACGACACCTTCCCCACCGCGACGCACGTCGCCGCCACCGAGGCCGCAGCGAACGACCTTATCCCGGCGCTGAAGGTCCTCCAAGAATCGCTGGAGAAGAAGGCCAAGGAGTGGCACGAGGTGGTCAAGTCCGGCCGCACCCACCTCATGGACGCCACCCCGGTGACCCTGGGCCAGGAGTTCTCGGGCTATGCACGCCAGATTGAGTTGGGCGTCCAGCGCGTCGAGGGCACCCTGAACCGTTTGGGCGAGCTCGCTATCGGCGGCACCGCTGTGGGCACCGGCATCAACACCCCGGCGGAGTTCGGCGGCAAGGTCACCGAAGAGCTGAAGAAGCTCACCGGCGTCGAGCAGCTCTCCGAGGCCAAGAACCACTTCGAGGCACAGGCTAACCGGGACGGGCTGGTCGAGTTCTCGGGTGCAATGCGCTCCGTCGCAGTGTCCCTGTGCAAAATCGCCAACGACATCCGCTTGATGGGCTCCGGCCCGCTGGCGGGCTTCGCCGAGATCCACCTGCCGGACCTTCAGCCGGGCTCCTCCATCATGCCGGGCAAGGTCAACCCGGTGCTGTGCGAGACTGCCACGCAGGTCTCCGCGCAGGTCATCGGCAATGATGCGGCAGTGGCTTTCGGTGGCACGCAGGGCCAGTTCGAGCTCAACGTGTTCATTCCGATGATGGCCCGCAACGTGCTCGAGTCCTCCCGTCTGCTGGCCAACACTGCTCGCCAGTTCGCGACCAAGCTGGTGGATGGTATCGAGCCGAACGAGGAGCGCATGCGCACGCTGGCGGAGTCCTCCCCGTCCATCGTGACGCCACTGAACTCCGCAATTGGCTACGAAAACGCAGCGAAGATTGCCAAGCACGCGGTCAAGGAGGGCATCACCATCCGCCAGGCCACGATCGATCTGGGTTTTGTGGACGGCGAGAAGCTCACCGAGGAGGAGCTGGACAAGCGCCTCAACGTACTCTCGATGGCCAACACCGACCGCAACTAGCGCCCCGCTAGAATCAGCCCCCAGCACTGAAAACGTCGAGCTGGGGGCTTTTCCATGCCTGATTCCTTTTCCGAGCTGCGCACCGCCGGCGGCCCCAACAAACCGTGGGTAGTCGGCGGCGTGCTCGCACTGATTGTCGCCATGATTGGCGTCGCGCTCGCGGCAGCCTACTGGTACGCAAACCCGCGCCCTGAGCCGGCCAGCGCCGTCCCCGCCACCGTCACGGTCACGGCGCAGCCGCAATTGCCTATCGACGATCCTTCGGCCCCAACCGGCACCTACACCGGCACCCTGAACAGCCTCGAGGACGACGCGAAGGTGAAGGCTTGGCCGGCGGTGGCCACGTTCGGCGGCGGCACCGCTTCGGTGACGTATCCCCTCACCGGCTGCACGGCGTTAATCGGCGAGGGCGGGCAGTCCATACCGCTGACAAAGGGGTGCAATGAGGGTCAGGGCCGTTGGGACGTCGAGAAGCTTGAGCCCGGAATTGTGCGCCTAACGTATATAGAGAACGACAAACCGCTGGTAGAGGGCGATCTTTCCGCAGGCTTGCCTTAACGTGCACTGGGTGTAATATTGCACCCCGTGCAAAATGAAGGGATTCGGGAGCAGAAGCGCCGCGAGACACGGCTGCGCATCCGCAACGAGGCTGCCCGGCTTGTAGATGAGCACGGGTACGACAAGGTCACCGTCGACGACATTTGCCGCGACGCCGGCATCTCGCGGCGCACCTTCTTCAACTACGTGGACTCTAAAGATGAAGCGATCTTGGGGTCGTTCCCGTTCTCCTTCAGTGATGCATCGCTGCGCACCATCCGCGAGACCCAGAGCGACAACGTCCTCGAGCTGGTGATCCGGTCCGTCGAGGTCGTGCCGGGCAGCTTCGAGGGCCCCGCTGCGGCGTGCCGGAAGCAGCTCATCGAGAACAACCCCGGGCTCATGCAGGCAGAAGCAACCCGACGGCGCGGCTTCCTCACCCAGATAGGACGTGCCGTGTACTCGCACTTCGAACACTTCCCTGAAGATCGCAGACTCAGCGGTTCAATCGAGCAGGAGACTCACTTCATCGTCGTGCTGTTCCAAGGGGCCGTGACCCAGTATCTGTGGCACCCGCCCGACGGCGGCGATCCCATCGCGCAACTCATCGCTAACGCCCAAGATCTTTCCAACTACGCAAAGGACATGCCATGGTAGAAACCCGCGAGATTGACTCGCCGAAGTCTCAGACCGGTGCCCCCAACGTCGGCATCGTGTTCTCCGCCCTGCTGCTCACCATGCTGATGAGCTCGCTCGGGCAGATGATTTTCGCCACCGCGCTTCCCACGATCGTCGGCGAGCTCGGCGGCGTAAACCACATGAGCTGGGTGATCTCGGCCTTCCTCGTCACCATGACAATCGCTATGCCAGTGAACGGCAAACTCGGCGACATCTTGGGGCGCAAGTGGCTCTACATCACCGGCATCGGGCTGTTCGTGCTCGGCTCCACCATCGGCGGCTTCGCCAACACCATGGAACTGCTGATCATCGGCCGCGCCGTCCAGGGCCTCGGTGCCGGCGGCATGATGGTGAACTCCCAGTCCATCATCGCCGAGGTGGTTCCCGCCCGCGAGCGAGGCAAATACATGGGCGTTATGGGGGCCGTATTCGGTATCTCCTCCGTGCTCGGCCCGGTCCTCGGAGGCTGGTTCACTGACGGGCCCGGGTGGCGCTGGGCGCTGTGGATGAATATCCCGCTCGGCTTGCTAGCCATGACGGTATGCGCCGGGGTGCTGAAGCTGCGTCGCGGCTCCGCCAAGGGCATGCACTTCGACTACGTGGGCACAACACTGATGGTGGTGGCAACGACCTCCTTGATCCTCACCACCACATGGGGCGGCACCCAGTACGACTGGAGCTCCCCCACCATCATCACCACCTGCGCCATCGCGCTCATCGCTGCAGTGCTGTTCGTTGTTGTGGAACGCCGTGCGGCCAACCCGCTTATCCCGATGGACCTGTTCCACAACCGCAACATGGTGCTGACCACTCTCGCGGGCACCGTGCTTGGGCTGGCGATGACCAGTGGCTTGGCGTACCTCCCCACCTACCTGCAGATGGTCCACCAGCTCACCCCGACTGAGGCCGGGCTGATGATGCTGCCGATGGTCGTCGGCATGCTGGTCACGGGCATGACCGTTGGGTTCATCATCTCCAAGACCGGCCGCTACAAGGCGTACCCGCTGGTGGGCATGCTTGTGACCACGCTTGGCTTGTACCTGTTCTCCCGCCTAGAGACGAGCACGCCGCTGACCACGCTCGGCATCTACATGTTCATCTTCGGCTTCGGGCTGGGGTTGGTCATGCAGGTACTCGTCCTCATCGTGCAGAACTCGTTCCCACTTCGGCACGTGGGCACCGCGACGTCGACGAACAACTTCTTCCGCCAGATCGGCTCCGCTGTCGGTGCTTCCCTGTCTGGATCGCTGTTCATTCACAACATGCGCAGCAACCTCGAAGAGCGTTTGCCGGAAGCCTTGGCAGCCCTGGGCCCGGAAGGCGCCGAGTACGCCAAGCGATTCGGCGACGGCGCGGCGAATAGCCTCACCCCGGAGCTGGTCGCGCAGCTGCCCGCCCCCATCCAGGACGCGGTTCTCAGCAGCTACAACGACGGGCTCACCCCGGTGTTCCTGCTCATGGTGCCGCTGGCCGTCATCGCCTTCCTGCTCCTCCTGCCGGTACGAGAAGAGAAGCTGAAGGAGGAGCTGAACTAAGGCTGGCGCGACATGGGCAGGATGAGCTCGTAGATATCGCAGTCGCGCCACTGCCCCTTGCGCTCGCCGTACGCCATCTGGGCCATGTTGTGGAACGTGCCCACCTTCTCAAATCCGCGGGACCTGTGCAGGCCCGCGGATCCTTCATTTTCCGGGAAGATCCACGAGTGGATGGACCACTTGTGCAGATCGATGCAGGTCTGAATAAGACGATCTAGCAACGCACCGGCAATACCTCGGCCCCGAGCGTCTGGGTGGGTGTAGATCGAGTCCTCGACCACCCCATAGAACACGCTGCGGGTCGACGCTTTCGCCGCACCCACCCATCCGAGGACCTTTCCATCATCTTCCGCGTCAACGGCAACGAATACCGTCTCCATGATCTTCTTTCGGGAAAACTGCTCCCACGTCTGCCCCTGGGTTTCCCACGAGGCATTGCCGGTCTGCAGCCCCATCTCGTAGATCGCACGCACCTGCGGATAATCTTCGGGCCGAATGGGCCGGATGGAAAAGTCCGATTTTTGCATGCGCTCCATTGTCCAGATGGTCACTCGGGCACGCAACAATGCGAAAACGCCATCCCGCGTACGCGGGATGGCGTTGAAAAGCTCGCCGGACTACTTCTCGGTGACAATCGCGGTGAAGGCGTCCTCGGTGCCACCACGGGTCCACTCGATGGTGCCGTTCTCGAACTCCTGGGTCCAGCCGGACTGGTCAGCGTTCTCGGTCTCCGGAGCGACCGGGAAGCCCAGCTTCTGGTCCAGGCGGACATCGGTCAGCCACTCGTTAGCAATCTGACCCCAGGTCGGAGCACCGCCGGTGTTCTCGTTCCAGGTGATGTAGTGCTCGTTGTCGTAGGTGACGATCCAGCCGCCGTCGGTCTCTTCAACGGCCATCGGCTCGCCCCACCCCGGCTCCGCGTACTTGTCCATCGCGGCGACGACGCCAGCCGGAACCATTGCAGTTGCACCGTCAGCGGTGGTGATCTCCTCGGTCGCCTCGGCGTTGTCTGCTGCAGCAGAAGTCGTAGCGTCAGCGGCGGAGGTGGTCGCAGCAGCGGTCTCGGTAGCGGTATCCGTCTCGGTAGCGGTCTCAGAGACAACCTCAGTGGAGGTGTTCTCAGCGTCACCGTCGTTGGAGCAAGCAACGAGCCCAGTGGCACCCAGGGTCAAAACAGCAGCGGAAGCAGCGATTTTACGGGAAAACATAATTAATACCTTTCATCATTGGAACAAGTCCATCGTCCATTATGAACTTTGCGTTAACGACGAGCTTTCTTTGCACCCGATCGGGGGTGAGACTGTCCACGCGACGAACGTGCAGTTCGCCCTTTGGTCACGCCGACAAAGTCCTGCACAGCATCCGAATCATCAGCCTTGCGCCACACAAGGGCGATTTGGCTCGGGGATCCGGTCGCTCCGCGCAGCGGCAGAGCCTTCACCTGCTTTCGCGCGAGATTTTTCAAAAGCGGCAGCGGGGCATAGGCGATCCCGACGTTGGCGGCGACGACTTGAAGGGCGGACCGGAGGTCGTCGATAGGCGTCGGCCCTGAGTGGTTGACGATCTCCTCGGCGAGGTCCTCTCGGGTAACCTCGCCGATCTCCGCGTACACCGAATCTTTCGGCACCGCGACTCCTGGCGCCTCCTCGTACAACCGCACAACGTGGTAGTCCTCCCCTACGCGTTCGTCCGGTAGGCGCACAAGTGCCGCGACGGCCTGCGTACCCACGAGCGGGAACGGGTCATCGGAGGCAATCGCCTCGAGGCGGTCCCCCGTGAGTTCCTCGTAGCGGCGAAACCACTTACCCGGCTCCGTGCCGGTGACGAAGGCAATGGTGAGCATGGTCGGCAATGCTACCGTTTTGCGCATGACTGATCAGACCCCGTCCGGCACCGCAATGAAGCCGGTAACCGCCGCAAAGAAGCTGGGCATCTACCTTCCCGCCACCCCGCAAGAGTTCCAAGACGGTGCGGTAACGCACGCCGAGCTGCGCGAATTGCAGGACAACCCGCCGCAGTGGCTGCAGGAACTTCGCCTGCGCGGCCCGCACCCTCGCCCCGAGGTTGCGCGCAAGCTCGGCATTTCCGTCACCGCGCTGAAGAACGCTGGCGTGGACCAGGCGATGACCACCGACGAGATCCGTGCGCTGCTGGACGATCAGCCCGAGTGGTTGCAAAAAGCCCGCGCCACTCTCGCGGAGCAGCGCGGGCACAGCGGCGCACACGGTGACGGTGCTGGCGCCGCCGGGGAAGCCGAAGCAGACGAGAACTAGAGCATCTTCCAGTCTTCGAGGTCCGGGTAGAGCGGGTATTTGCGCGCCAGGGCTTCAACGCGGCCGCGAAGGGCCTCAATGTCGGCTTCCTCGCCCTTGATCAGGGTCTCTGCGATGATCTCGGCGACCTCGCGGAAGTCCTCCTCGCTGAAGCCGCGGGTGGCCAGCGCGGAGGTGCCAATGCGCAGGCCGGAGGTCACCTTCGGCGGGCGCGGGTCGAACGGCACGGCGTTGCGGTTGACCGTAATGCCCACGGAGTGCAGCAGGTCTTCAGCCTGCTGGCCGTCCATCGGCGAGTTGCGCAGGTCCACCAGCACGAGGTGCACCTCCGTGCCGCCGGAGACGACGGAGATGCCAGCCTCGCGCGCGTCGTCGGCAAGCAGGCGCTCCGCCAGCACCTTCGCCCCGCCCAGGGTGCGCTGCTGGCGGTCCTTGAACTCGGGGGTGCCCGCAATCTTGAACGCGGTCGCCTTCGCGGCCACCACGTGCATGAGCGGGCCGCCCTGCTGGCCCGGGAACACCGCGGAGTTGAGCTTCTTGTGCAACTCCAGGTCGTTGGTGAGGATGAAACCAGAGCGCGGCCCACCCAAGGTCTTGTGCACCGTGGACGAGACCACGTGCGCGTGCGGCACCGGGTTCGGGTGGAGCCCGGCGGCGACGAGGCCTGCGAAGTGGGCCATGTCCACCCACAAGTACGCGCCGACCTCGTCGGCGATGGAGCGGAACTCCGCGAAATCCTCATGACGCGGGTAGGCGGACCAACCAGCGATGATCACCTTCGGCTTCACCTCGCGGGCCTGCTCGCGCAGCTTCGCCATGTCGATCAGGTGGGTGTCCTCTTCCACCTGGTACGCAGCCACGTTGTAAAGACGGCCGGAGAAGTTGATCTTCATGCCGTGGGTGAGGTGGCCGCCGTGCGCCAGGTCGAGGCCGAGGATGGTGTCGCCCGGTTCCGCCAGCGCCATAAGCACCGCAGCGTTCGCTTGCGCGCCGGAGTGTGGCTGCACGTTCGCGTACTTTGCTCCGAACACCTCTTTGGCGCGGTCGCGCGCCAAGTCCTCGATCACGTCGACGTGCTCGCAGCCGCCGTAGTAGCGGCGGCCCGGGTAGCCCTCGGCGTACTTGTTGGTCAACACCGAGCCTTGGGCCTGCAGCACGGAGCGCGGCACGAAGTTCTCGGAAGCGATCATCTCCAAGGTGTCGCGCTGGCGCGCCAGCTCGTCCACAATTGCGGCATGCACCTCGGGATCGTAGGTGGCCAGATCCTGGTAGCGGAGGTCTTCAGACACTTCGACCGGGTCCTTTCTTCTCGCGTTGGTTACAACGCCTCGAAGTATAGGAAAGACTGAGGGCCAAGACGGAGGATTTATTCCACTTTTGCTCCGGTGCAACAATGGTGGCTATGTCACGAGCCGATTCGTCGCCGTACCTCGACTTCCACCGCGAGGACTGGCGCAAACGCCGCGCCACCATGCCCCAGGTTCTCACGGAGGCGGAGCTGAGAACCCTTTCCGGCATCGGCGAGAACTTGGACCTGCAGGAGGTAGAGGATATTTACCTGCCGCTGTCGCGCCTGATTCACCTGCAGGTGCGTGCACGGCAGAAGCTCACCAAGGCTACCGAAACATTTATCGGCGGCGACCCCGGGCATGTGCCCTTCATCATCGGCCTGGCTGGCTCCGTGGCAGTGGGAAAATCCACCACAGCGCGCGTGCTGCAGGTGCTGCTCCAACGATGGGACTCACACCCGCGGGTGGACCTTGTCACCACCGACGGGTTCCTCTACCCCAAGACGGTGCTGGAGGAGCGCGGCATTATGAAACGCAAGGGCTTCCCGGAGTCCTACGACCGCCGTAATCTCATGCGGTTTGTCACCGAGGTCAAATCGGGCCAGCCCGTAGTCAAAGCGCCTATCTACTCGCACGAGGCCTACGACATCCTGCCCGAAGAGTGCATCGAGGTCCGCCAGCCCGACATCCTCATCCTCGAAGGCCTGAACGTGCTGCAGACCGGGCCCACGCTGATGGTGTCCGACTTGTTTGATTTCTCCATCTACGTGGACGCGAAGACTCAGGATATCGAGCGCTGGTACATCGAGCGGTTTCTCAAGCTGCGCGACACGGCGTTCCGCGAGCCCGGTAACCACTTCGCGCACTTCGCGGACATGGACGACGCAGCAGCCACCTACGAGGCCCGTGAGCTGTGGCAAACCATCAACCTGCCCAACCTCGTGGAAAACATTCTCCCCACCCGGGTGCGCGCATCACTGGTGCTGCGCAAGGACTACGACCACACTGTCCAGCGCGTCCGCATGCGCAAGATCTAGCTATTTGCCGAAGCGACGGGAACGCTGCGAGTAGTCGCGCAGCGCGCGCAGGAAATCGATCTTGCGAAACGCCGGCCAGTAAATGTCCGTGAACCAGATTTCCGAGTACGCCGCCTGCCACAGCAGAAAGCCAGACAAACGCTGCTCGCCGGAGGTGCGGATGACCAAGTCCGGGTCCGGCTGGCCCGAGGTGTACAGGTGCTCCGAGATGGACTCGACGGTAATCTCGGCCGCCATTTCGGTGGCGGTGACCCCGGCGTGAGCTTTGTCGTCGATAAGCGATTGCACCGCGTCCACAATCTCTTGCCGCCCGCCGTAGCCGACAGCGATGTTGACGGTCAGGCCGGGTTTCTCATCCGTCGCCGCTGCACTTTCGCGCATTCGCTTAGCGACGTCCTCCGGCAACAACTCCAGGTGGCCCACCAACCGCACGCGGCAGGTGTAGTGCTCCGTGGCCAGTTCTTCGATGACACCGGAGATGATGTCGAAGAGCAACTCCACTTCCTCTGTGGTCCGCTGCAGGTTTTCCGTGGACAACAGGTAAATGGTGAGGACATCGATGTCCATCTCCGCCGACCAGCGGACCAGCTCGCCGATCTTGGCGCCGCCGACACGGTGTCCGTGCGAGATGTCTTTGAAGCCGGATTCTCGTGCCCAGCGGCGGTTGCCGTCTGCCATGACGGCGATGTGCTGCGGGCGTTTCTTGCCGCGGAGCTCGCGCTTCAGGCGTGCCTCATAGAGCGGGTACAACGGGTAGCGCAGTTTGGATAGGACAGACACGGTGCGAATTCTACCCAGCTAGAAGGCGTTTTTCTTGCGCTGGTCCTTGAGTCCCGCCTGCTCCATGGCCTCGTCTACCGCCTTCTCGTCGAACGGGTCGATGCCACGAGCCTCCGCGAACGCTTGACGGCGCTTGAAGCGGGAGAAGCGGCGGTGGAAGGACCACCCGATGAACAGCACAACCACACCGAGGATGACCAGCAGCAGCAGCCCGATCGGCGAGGCCTTGCCAAAGTCTGGGCCGACCGGTGTCTCCCCCGGCGACTGGGCAAGAATGAAGCTCGCGGCGTCAGCGGCGGCGATGGTGAACGTGGTCATTTACTCTCCCTCCTCGATGCCCGCGAACAGGTCCGTTTCCGGCAGCGTGGTGTCTACCCGGCTTGCAGCGAGCTCGAACTCCTCGGTGGGCCACACGTCCTGCTGCTCTTCCACCGGACTGGCCAGAAACGCGCCAGCGGGGTCGATCTGTGTGGCGTGGGCAGTGAGCGCCTCGGCGCGCTGCTGGAAATAGCCCGCGCACTCGACCTGTGTGGTCACGCGGTCGAAGACATCTCCCTCGTTTTCCTCCCAGCGTTTGATCATGAGTTCGTACGGGCTCTTCTGGCCGCGCTCGATCAAGCGTTTTTGCAGCAGTTTCATCCGCTGCAAGATGAAGCCGTGCGAGTAGTACAGCTTCAGCGGCGTCCACGGCTCGCCCGCCTGCGGCGCGAAGGAAGGGTCGCCCGCGCGCTCCCAGGCGATCATTGAGATCGCGTGCACCATCAGGTGGTCCGGGTGCGGGTAGCCGCCGTTTTCGTCGTACGTGATGATCACGTGGGGGCGGAACTCGCGGATTTGCTCCACAATCTTTTCCGCCACTTCCTCCGGGTCCTGCACAGCAAATGAGCCTTCGGGCAACGGGGGCAGCGGGTCGCCCTCAGGCAGGCCTGAGTCCTCGTACCCCAGCCAAACGTGCTCGACACCCAGCGCGGCCGCCGCCCGAGCCATCTCCTCACGGCGCACATCTAGGATGTTGTCCAGCACTCCCGGTCGGTCCATCGCCGGGTTGAGCACGTCGCCGCGCCTGCCGTCGGTGCAGGTGACCACCAGCACCCGGTTTCCCTCGGCGGCGTACTTGGCCATGGTGGCCGCACCCTTGGAGGATTCGTCGTCAGGGTGGGCGTGAATCGCCATCAGACGCAACCCGGTCACTCGATCACTCCAACTTTCGTAGGGTCAGTTCTTTACCTTCGCGTCATCTTAGTACCATCGGCGGTGAAGTCCTTACCACCTGCAAGGAGCCGTTTCCGTGAGCACAGCAACCTCCCCCCGCCCCGCAGACCGCTACGGCGCGAAGGGTGGTTCCGGCGGTTCCACCGGCGGAAAAATTGTGGCCGTAGTCTCGGTCATCCTGATGGTTGCCCTGCTGTTTTTCGGCGCCCGGACGATCATGAACCGTTTCAACGAGCCGGTGCGGGCAGAGTTCATTTCGCAGGAGCGTATCGACGACTCGACGGGCCGCCTGTGGATCGACGTCACACGCAAACACCCGGACACGCCCGCGTACTGCATTGTCACCGCTGTGGACTACTCGCACGCCGAGGTGGGCCGCCGCGAGGTGATTCTTCCGGCTGGTGCTGAGGAGCACTCCCGTATCGCGGTGGATCTGCCTGTCCGCGCACCGCTGGTGTCTGGGCGCATCTACGGGTGTTCGGAGAATCTGCCGTTCTACATGGACCCGGAGAGCAGCTTCTACGCAGCACGCTAGGGGAAACTGACGGAGTTGCGTGTGCTAATCTTTCGCCGTATATCTGCACACTTTGGCCCGCTAGCGGCGGGCCGATTTCACGTATCAGGGAAGGTTTAGACCCCTATGGCTGAATCCCAGCAGCAGTACATTACTCCCGAAATGAAGGCCAAGCTCGAGGCCGAGCTGCAGCAGCTCATCGACAACCGTCCGGCGATCGCCGCCGAGATCAACGAGCGCCGCGAGGAGGGCGACCTCAAGGAGAACGCGGGCTACGACGCGGCTCGTGAGCAGCAGGACCAGGAGGAGGCGCGCATCAAGCAGATCTCCGAGATCCTGTCCAACTCCACCACCGAGCGCGCTGGCATTGTCGAGGGCGTCGCCCACGTCGGTTCCGTGGTTCACGTGTACTACGACGGCGACGAGGACGACCGCGAGACCTTCCTCATCGGCACGCGCGCGGCGTCCACTGACAACGCAGATTTGGAGACCTATTCGGAGAACTCCCCGCTCGGCGCCGCTGTGGTGGGTGCTGCTGAGGGCGAGACCCGGAAGTACACCGCGCCGAACGGCCGTGAAATTTCCGTCACGGTCGTCTCGGCCGAGCCGTATGATTCAGTCAAGGCCTCCACGCCCCGCGCGAAGTAGCCAAAACCTTTTCTCTTTTTCGAAACCGAAGGAACACTCCTGTGATTGCCACCTCTTCCCGCAAAGCAGTAGCCGGCGTCGCTGCACTGGCAGCGCTCGCCCTGGCAGGTTGCACCCCGCCGCACCAGAACCCCTCCGCAGAGAAGGTCGACACAGCCACCAGCCAGGATCCGACCTCTCTGAAGGGTGTCGGAGGCGCCAGCACCGCCCGCGCCACCTCGTCTGCTGAAGCGACCAACGTCACCGAGGCACACGCGATGAACAAGGAGACCGGCACCGCCGCTGTTTCCGCCGAGGGCACTCCGACGTTCAACAACTGTGACGCCACCGGCCTGCTCCGCCCGGACCGCCTTACCGTGGACTGCAAGAACCAGGACGACTTCCTCGAGGACATCGTCTGGGATCAGTGGGGCGAGGACCTCGCCGAGGGCACTGCAACACGCGTAGTCGTTTCCCCCGACAACCGCGAAGAGGGCGTGAAGGTCGTCCTGGGCAGCCCGCAGATTGTCAACGGTGTGTTGACGTTCACCACCGTCACCGTCGACGGCCAGCCCGTAGTTCCGGAGAACAACTACTAAGCCGTACATGTGAAAAGTGCCTCGCCCGAAATTCCGGGCGAGGCACTTTTGTCGTGTTCTCCTAGCGGTCGTTGGAGAAGTACGACAGCAGGCGCAGGATCTCGGTGTAGAGCCACACGAGGGTCACTGCGAGGCCGAGGGCAACGCCCCACGAGGCGCGTTCAGGAGCTCCCGTGCGCACCAGCTTGTCCGCGAGATCGAAATCTTGCAGGAACGATAGTGCGGCGAGCACGACGCAGACCACGCCGAAAGCAATGGACAGGGTGCCGCCGTCGCGCAGCGGAGACACCCCGGTGAAGATGGCGAGCAGAAGATTGCCGATCGCCATGATGGCCATGCCGAAGATCGCTCCGGTGAGGATGCGGTGGAAGCGGGGGGTCACCCGGATCGCGCCACGGCGGTACACCACGAGCATGCCGATGAACACCCCAACCGTGCCCAAGATGGCCTGGAAGATCATCTGGCCTGCGTCGGCGCCGCCGACCGTGAACCAGCCGGAGACGACCAGGGAGAAACCGCCGAGGAACAAGCCCTCGAAAGCGGCGTAGGTGAGGGTGACAGCCGGCGAGCCGAACTCGCGGCGGAACGCGTGGACGAGCGTGGTCACAAACGCGCCGATCGCACCGACGATGGTGAGGATCGAGCCGAGGCCGGCATTGCCGCCAGCGTAAATGGCGAAGTTCACGGCGGCGAACGCGATGATGACCGCCAGGGTGATACCCGTCTTCGTCACCACGTCGTCCACTGTCATCGGGCGGGAGTGATCGATGTCGGGCAACTGCCCGGGCAGTGTGGCGTTCTGGCCGGCCTGGTAGCCGTAGCCGTTGTTCGCCTCCGCCTGCGGCAGGTTGCGTAGAACGGGGTTAGTGCTTCTCACGACGCACAGTTCCTTTCCAAATTTTGTATACCGTCATTGTCGGACCCGATGGTGTACCTGGGCCCAAAGACTTCACCGTCTATAACGCTACCGCCCCCGAAAAGGTTCCCACCTCTGAGATTACGGGCCGGCGTCGGCGATATGGTGGGCCCATGGGAGTGTTCGATAGCGTGCGGCGCGGCCCCCGCACCGGCGGAGACGCGGTGCGCGAGCACATCACGCAGACGACAGGCAGCGACGACGCATACGTGTTCTCGTACCGCAGCCTCGACGTTCACGCTTACGTGCTGGATCAGCCGGCCCCGCACGTCCTCTACATCACCTTCGGCAAATCCCGCGTGTCCTCGTCCCAGCCCTCAGCAGGAACGCAAGCGGAGCTGACCATGCGGGTGCCAGGATCCCCGGCGCTGCCGGACCAATGGCCCGCAGACCTCCTCGCCCGTGCCGCGCGCGACGAGATCGAACCAGGCCACTATCTCTCCCTGGAGCACCCTCGAGGAACGCTGACGGGGTTTGTGTTTGTCACCGATCCGATTCTCGGGGTGCTCGACGGCCCAACCGGGCTGATCCGCTTCACGTACGCCGTCGGCTTGGCTGGCGACGACGTGGAGCGCATGCTCTCGTGGGATCCCCTCAAGTTCGCGAAATTGGTAGGCGACCGAGTTCCGTTGGGCATGACCTCCACCAACAGGGATGCGTTGAGCGCGAATCCAGACGACCGCGCCTGGCTGGATCGGGTGGTGGGGGTCGAAGGCTCGTCGATAGGCGCGATGCACGCTCGCTACCTCGACGTGGATGCGGGCGGACGCGTGGACCTCGATCCGGCGGCCGCGCGGGCTCTAGTGCGAGCCGCACGGCATCGCCTGCTGCACCACCGACCCTTCGCCCTGCTCCGCGGCGACACGTGGCTGTTGCTGGACCCGCACTCCCCCACGACCGAGCTGGCGGACGACCACATCGTCGTCCCCGCGACTGAGGCTTTCGCCCACGAGATCCTTGCGGTATTCGACGCGGTGCCGGGGACGTACCACCTACGCACCGCCCCGCTCGTGATCCGAGTGCTCGACCCGGCGTCCTAGACCCGACTACTTGAAGACGGTGCCCCACTCATCGCGCTTGTCAAGGAAAGCCTGCGCCTCGCGCTTCGCAGCCTCGAGGTCGTGGTTTGCGCCCCAGCCGCACTGCTTTTCGTTCGCGGCCGGAACCTCGTCGGCGTTGGTGATGTCGGTCAAGGTCTTCTCCACCAGATCCGCCACCTCAGCCTCCGACGGGTCGCCGGAAAGCATGAGGTAGAAGCCGGTCTGGCAGCCCATCGGGCCGAAATCGATGACGTTGTTCGCGTGGTTTCGGGCGTGCTCTGCGAACATGTGCTCAAGCGAGTGCACCGCGGGCATTTCCAAGTGCTCGACGTTGGGCTGCTTGAAGCGGATGTCGTATTTCACCAACGTGTCGCCCGCGGGCAGCTCCTTGCGGTCCGCCAGGCGGATGAAAGGGGCGGATACCTTGGTGTGGTCGAGATTGAAGGATTCAACATTCATACGATCAGTCATGGCTCCGACTGTACTGAAGGGAGGCAGACGTGCCCACTACCCCGAAAACACTGGTGTGGTTCCACGACAATTTGCGCGTCACCGACAACCCCGCCCTCGCATACGCCGCTTCTCGCGGCGAGGTTGCAGGTTTGCTTATCGACGACACCTCCGGCCCCCGCCCCCTCGGCCGGGCAGCGGCGTGGTGGCGGGAGCGCAGTATTGCGTCGCTTAGCGCAAAGCTCCCACTGATCCGCGAAACGGGCGACCCGCGCGAGATCGTGCCGCGGGTGGCACAGCAGCTCAACGCCGAGGTGGTGTGGAACCGCCGCTACGATGCAACCGAGCTCGACGCCGAAATCAAACGCAGGGTCGGCGCGCGCACCTTCCCCGGCTTTCTACTTGCGGAGCCGTGGGAAATCACCACGGGCTCCGGCACGCCGTACCGGGTGTTCACGCCGTTTTACAACGCGGTCCGGCAGCACCTCGTCGCGCACCCGCCAGAGCCGTTGGCCGCTCCCGCGCTGCCGGGCGGACAAGCCTTCGACGCGCCGGAGGCCCCCGCGTGGGCCGCGGAACTAGACGCGCACAACACGCCCGGGGAAGACGCGGCGCTCCAGCGATTCCACGATTTTTTGGACGGGCTCGCCAACGGGCGCAGGTACGACAACAACGACCTCTCCCCCGGCGCGACCTCGGGGCTGAGCGCCCACCTGCGGTTCGGCGAGCTTTCCCCGGGCTACGTCTGGGCGGAGACGGCCTCGTTTGCAGAGCAGCACCCGGCGGCCGCATCGCACGCGTGGGCCTTCTTGCGCCAGGTGGTGTGGCGGGAGTTTGCCTGGCACCGCTACTACCACCTGCCGGACCTTGCCGTGCACAACGTCCGCGAGCAGTTCAACCACTTCGACTGGGCCTGGAGCGCACACGCGAAGCCCTGGGAGCACCCTCAAGCGTTTGCGGATCCCGCGATGGAGCCGGACGACGATGCTGGCCAGCATCTAGACCAGCTGGCGCAGTGGCAGCGTGGCGAGACCGGCGTGCCGCTGGTGGATGCCGGCATGCACGAGCTGTGGCGCACCGGCACCATGCATAACCGAGTGCGGATGGTTGTGGGCTCCTGGCTGACGAAGAACCTGGGCATCCACTGGCGCCACGGTGAGGAATGGTTCTGGGACACGTTGGTCGATGCGGACACGGCATCGAACCCGTTCAACTGGCAGTGGGTGGCTGGATCGGGCGACGATGCTGCCCCGTACTTCCGCATCTTCAACCCGATCACGCAGCAGGAGAAGTTCGACCCTGCTGGCACGTACGTCTCGCGCTGGGCCCCGGAGGCCCTGTTGCCCGGCTACCCGGAGCCAATGGTGGATGTGAACGCGTCACGCAAGATCGCTCTGGCTGCATACGACGACATCAAGGCCAGCAGGTAGGGTCGTCGGAGTGAAGTTCCTTTTGCGCAAGGTCGCGGTCACCGTTACCGCGTGTGCGGCCGCCATCGCAGGCGCCGCAGTCCCCGCAGACGCCCAACCGGCCGGCAATGTTGTAGTGGTCGGCGACTCGTTCGCCTCCAACCCGGACCAGTATCGAGCCTCCCTCCTCAACATCGCCGGTAGCTCAGCCGGCTCCTCTGGCTCCTCTGCGCGGGTGCTCGACTCCTACCCCAGCCAGGCGGCCTGCCTGCAGGGCCCAGACAACTGGCCGCGCCAGCTTCAGGCTCGCACTGGTGTGAGCGTTTCGGATTGGTCGTGCACCGGACACAGATCCATCGATCTGCCCGGGCACGTCGACCACGCCATCCGCAGCGGGGATCTGAACGCAGGCACCCGGGCAGTCGCACTCAGCATCGGGATCAACGACCACTGGCGGCCTATCATCGATGCCCCCGGCACGCCCTACAACGTCGACGCGATCCGGAGCGCGTACTTCCGAAACATGAACGAAGCGGTTGCCAAGATTCGCGCGGCGGCCCCGCGGGCGAAGATCATCGTCCCAGGCATGCTCGCTATCACAGGCGGGCGCGACGGCGCGGTCTGCTTGCTGAACGTCGTGCCCAATATGCCTCTCGGCGTACCCGCCCCGCGGGTCCGGCAATGGGAACAGCGCACCCAGGACTACCAACGCGCCCTGGCACACCAGGTGGGAGCAGCCTTCATTGACATCCGGGCGCAGTCCGCCGGGCACAGCACCTGCGCCCGGGATGCGGACAGGTGGGTCGCCGGACTGATCGACACCACTACGCCCTCGTACAACATGGCACTGCACCCCTCCCGCGCCGGGTCCGCATTCGTCGCTGAACAGGTAGCTCGAGCACTGTGATCGAATTTTGCGACGTATCCAAGACTTACGCGGGGACGCACACGCCTGCGGTGGAGGAGTTCTCCTACACCGTCGAGGAGGGTTCCACCACCGTTTTCGTTGGCCCGTCCGGCTGCGGCAAGACGACGCTGCTACGCATGGTCAACCGGATGGTCACGCCGACGTCCGGGCAGGTGCGCGTTCGCGGCAACGACGTCGCGGATGAAGACCCGGTTGAACTGCGCCGTTCCATCGGGTACGTGATGCAGCACTCGGGCCTCATGCCGCACCGAACCGCGGTGGACAACGTGGCCGACATCGCCCGACTCGCCGGGGCGGGCAAGCGGCAAGCCCGCCAACGAGCCATGGAGATGCTCGAGCTTGTCAACCTTGACCCGGCGCTGGCGGGCCGCTACCCCGGCGAGCTCTCCGGCGGCCAGGCCCAGCGCGTCGGTGTCGCACGGGGCTTGGTCAACCGCCCGGACATCATCATGATGGACGAGCCGTTCGCCGCGGTGGATCCGGTTGTGCGCCGCAAGCTCCAGGACGAAATTCTGGCCATCCGCGACCGGCTCAGCACGACTGTGCTCATGGTCACCCACGACATCGACGAAGCGTTCAAGATGGGCGACCAGGTGCTGGTGCTGGGCGAGCATGCCGCGATAGAGCAAGCGGGCAGCCCAGAAGACATCATGGCCCACCCAGCCAACGCCCGGGTCAGGGACTTTGTCGGGCTCGACGGTCGCACACTCACCGTGGTTGACCGTGACGGCTCGCGAGTACTTGTTGACGCGTCGGGCACTGTCAAAGGAATGCTGTCGTGAATTGGGGTTGGCTCGGCGCCAACAGCGGCCGGATTTTCCAGCTGGCTGGAGACCACCTGGTGATAGCGCTGCCTGCGGTTGCAATCGCGTTTTTCATCGCGGTACCGCTCGGGTGGCTCGCGCACCGCTCGGGCGCCGCACGGGAGGCGCTCGTGGTGCTGACCAGCTTGATTTACGTCGTGCCGTCTCTCGCTATGTTCATTCTGATGCCGCTGGCGTTGGGCACGTCAATCCTTTCGCCGCTGAACGTCGTAGCCGCCATGGTGCTCTACGGCATCGCGCTGATGGTGCGGTCGGCTGCGGACGCATTTGACGCGGTGCCAAAGGACGTCCGCCAGTCTGCGAACGCGGCCGGGTACCCGCCACTCAAGCGCGTCACCGCGGTGGAGCTTCCGCTGGCGGGGCCCGGCCTGCTCAGCGGCCTGCGGGTAGTGGCTGCCTCCACAATCAGTCTGGTTTCCGTGGGCGCACTCATCGGCGTGCAATCCTTAGGCACGCTGTTTACCGAGGGGTTCCAGCGGTCCTTTCCCACCGAAATCCTCGCTGGTCTGATCGGCACGATCGCGCTCGCTCTCATCGTCGATTCCGCCTTGGTGCTGCTCGGTCGCGTTGCCATGCCGTGGACGAAAGCGCGGTCCTAGCATGCAATTTCTCATCGACGCGCTGCGCTACCTCGCAGATCCCTCCAATTGGGCCGGCCCCGCGGGTCTCGGGGCGCGCATCACCCAACACCTCGGCTATACCGCGCTAGCGGTACTTGCGACCGCGCTCATCGCTGTCCCGTTGGGCATGTGGGTAGGGCACACAAAGCGCGGGGCACCCGTTGTCGTGGCGGCTGCTGGCGCGCTCCGAGCACTGCCTGCGCTGGGGATGCTGACCTTCCTCGCCGTCGCTCTCCCCTTCGGCGTCACGGCGCCGCTCATCCCGGCTGTGATCACGCTGGTGCTGCTCGGCGTCGCTCCAATGGTGGCGGGCATTGTTGCAGGTTTTGATTCGGTGGATAGCCAGGTCGTGCTCTCCGCGCGGGCCGCAGGGTACAGCGAGCGCGACATTCTCACCCGCGTTGAATTGCCCCTCGGCGCACCAGTGATGATCGGCGGGCTCCGCTCCGCCGTGGTGCAAATCCTCGCCACCGCGACCGTGCTTGCGTTCATCGGCCTCGGGGGCCTTGGACGATTGCTTATCGACGGCCTCGCGGTCCAAGACTATCCCCGCATGGTCGCCGGCGCACTCGCCGTGACCGCGGTAGCGCTGGTCGTCGACGTGGTGCTCGCAGCCGCGCAACGTGCAGCCCGGCCGAAGTTGAGCTCGCGCAGCTAACATTGGTGTGCATGCAAACGAAACGCATTACCCCAGCGCTCATCGCGGCCGCAGCCTTCACGCTTGCGGCCTGCGCGAGCGAGGATCCCACTGCCCCTGCGGGCAGTTCCGAGGATCCCGGCGACAAAACCGTCACCATCGGCACCGCGAACTTCCCAGAATCCGAAATCATCGGCCAGATATGGGCACAGGCGCTACGCGATGCCGGCTACGACGTCGACGTGAAGTCCGGCATCGGCTCGCGCGAGGTGTATCTTTCCGCCCTGCAAGACGGTGCGATCGACGTGGTCCCGGAGTACGCCGGCAACCTCACCCAGTTCTTCGGGGATCTGGAACAAGGCGCGGATGAAGCGAAGGTACGGGACGCGCTCAACGACGTTTTGCCCGACACCCTGCAGGCCGGCGAGTTCAGCCCCGCGGAGTCGAAAGACGCGTACCGCGTGACCCGCGAGACCGCGGACGAGTACGAACTCTCCAGCATCGCGGATCTGTCCAAGCTGGACGCAGTGACCATCGCCGCCCCGCCCGAGTTTGCCGAGCGCCCCTACGGCCCCAAAGGGCTCACGGACGTCTACGGCGTCGACGCCTCCACGGTCAGCGTCACCCCGATCTCCGACGGCGGTGGGCCGCTGACGGTGGCGGCACTGGTGCAAGGGAAAGCGAACGTGGCCAACATCTTCACCACTTCGCCGGCCCTGCTAGACAACGGCGAGGAGGCCGACCTGGTCATCCTCGATGACCCAGAACACCTCATCCCGCCGCAAAACGTCGTGCCGGTTGTCCGCGCAGGCGAACTGCCGGACGGCGCACTTGACGTCATCAACAACATCGATGCGAAGCTGACCACGCAGGACCTCGTAGACATGAACCTACGCAACGTAGGCAAGGAACGGGCCGAGCCGAAGCAAATCGCACAAGAATGGGTGAATACACAATGAAATTTGTAGAGAAACTCCTGGTCCCCCTCTTCGGCGGCGCGGGCGTGCTGCACTTTGCCAAGCCCGAGCCTTTCGACGGCATCGTGCCCGACGCGCTGCCCGGAAAGGCGCGCACCTACACCTACGTCTCCGGTGTCGCTGAACTCACCGCAGCCGCGCTGCTGGCGAATCCGAAGACGCGTGCAGCCGGCGGCACGTTCGCTGCGGCGCTGCTCGCGGCAGTGTGGCCCGCCAACTTCAACATGGCGTGGCAGTGGCGCGACAAGTCGTGGCCCATGAAGGCGCTGGCAATCGGCCGCCTCCCCTTGCAGGTGCCGCTCATCCAGGCCGCACTGCGGATGGGGCGTCGATGACGGAGGCTGCGACAGAGGCAACCGTAAGGGGCCGTATCAGACGAGGCCCGAATTGGTAGTTGTGCCCCCAGTCGGGCTCGAACCGACACTGGGCGGTTGTTGATTGAAACAAGTGTTCCATAGCAGGGAGTCCGATTAGTTCCGTTTACGCTGGTCGCCAGCTCCACCGACTGCGACCAGTGCCACTCATTCCGGGCTATGACGCTTATTTTTCGGACATTTTTTGGACACCGTCGAGCATGTTGTCGACCAGGTCGCCGATCGCTACGCCCGCGCTATTGCGCTGAACGTAGACCGTTTCAGTGAGGGTCGAATTCGAGTGTCCGAGCACTTCGGCTGCCCGGTGTGGCCCGAGCTCTTCGTAGACCAGCGACCCGAGCGTTTTACGTAAAGAGTGAATCGTTACCCACTTGAATTCTTCGCCGCGCCACTCTCTTAACCAGCGGTTGAAGTTGTTCTCCCATACGTAACTTCCAGCGCCACTCGGGAACACCATCGGTAGCGTCCCGTATTTTTCGCGACGTCGCCGGAGGGTTGTTGCGCACGATTCGGAGAGTTGCACCGGCCGGCGCGCTTGTGATGTTTTGCCTTCTTCTTGCCGCCGGTGCCCGAGCTCTTTCGAGTAAACGAGCGTGCCGGATACTTCCAATCGTGGACTCGCTTCGTCGAGGTGAAGGTCTTCCCAACGGAGTGCAAGCAGCTCCCCCGCCCGTAGGCCGGTCGCCAGCGCTACATCGACAACGTCGATAAGCGTCTCGTTTTCCGACTTCGCGATCGCCGCCCGGAAACGTGGAATCTCGTCCCGCGTTAGAGCTCGAACTTCTTTTCGCGGCCTATTCACCGGCTCGACTGCAAGCATCGGGTTACTCACGACCAGGCCGAAGCGGGCGGCCATACTGAAAGCACCGGAAAGAACTGTCCGTGAGGTAGCTGCGACACCGCTCGTTTGACCCCTTAGCCAAGCATCGAGAAGCGCGGGTGAGACTTCTCGGATGCGCAGTTTCCCGAAGGCCGGCTCAAGGTGGAGGTCGATTATCCGGCGGTAGCGGTCGCGTGACTGCGGCCGGATATCGGTTTTGCCGTCGAGCCAGAATTCGAGCAATTGCCCCACAGTGCTCGTAGTGGTGAGGTCTTGCGTGTCAGTTGTGCCTAAGCGTTCAGTGCATCGTGCTTTGAGGTTGTTTCGAGCGGCGGTAGCGGACTTCCCCCGCGCTCGAAGGCGTACCGTTTCGCCATTCCATAGGCGAAGGCGTGTAGATGCTTCTAACTTGCCGCTCGCTAACTCCTTAACGTGGATCTCGCCCCACGTTCCGAGCGGCGTCGCCGGCCTACCCCTCGCCATCGCCATCGCTCAGTTCAACAGGATCGGGCTTTTCAACGTTCCCACCTAATTCGGCGATTTGGCTCATGCAGTTGTCAATTTGTCGTTGGAGCGTTTCTATCAGCGGAGTTAGGTCATCAATCCGGTTTTGTCCTTGAGTCAACGCTGCCCACAATTCTGAAAGTTGTCCGGACAGGCGATCCGACAGTGCCGCCGCCTCGCGCGCGAGTTTAAGAATCTTGACCTGCTTCGACGGATCATTTTCGCTCAAGTCGAATTGGGGATCAGGGTATTCAACTCTCCCCTGGAGATATTCAATCTTCGTATGCATCGCCAACAGGTCGCCATCCTCCATGCCAATGAGCACGTCGGCTCCAACAGGCACAGTTTGTCGCTCGCCGCTAACCCATTCGACCGCATCGAACGCGGCGACCTCCAGATGATTGGGGAGAAGTGTAACGAGCCCGTTAGGCACCTCCGGGAACAAAAGCGAGACGGGCGGCACCTCAAGTGCTGCGGCGATGACGAGCCAGTCAGTCACCGGCATCGTCTTGCGAACTCCGCGACGGTATTCGGAGATGGCCGTCCGAGAGATTGGATGCCCATGCAACTGGGTTTTGTCGGATATCCACTGGTCGGAATGTTTCTCGCGGGCAATGTCGATAGCACGTCCCATTTGGCGAGTGAAGTTTTCCACCCATTCAATTGACTCCATGCCAGTCAGTTTATGCCATCGGGTACGGGTATGTCTTGACAGTCCAGTCAATTACAACTAGTTTGACTGTTATCGAGTCATTAAACCTCGATGCAAGTGAGAACTTGACCTTCTTTCAGTCGAAAGGAGGGGTGATGACCACCCCCACAGTTTCCATCCCAGTCGCCGCAGCCCTGCTCGGAATCAGCCGGAGCAGCGCATATGAAGCGGCCCGCACCGGCAATTTTCCGTCGCCAGTCCTAAAGATCAACGGCCGCTACGTCGTACCGACGAAGCCGCTTCTCGACGCGCTCGGCCTGGACGAGCTGCCTGCGACCGCCTAACCGAAAGGAACACCCCCATGTTGTTTATCCCTACTGTCGAGAAACGTGGCAACACTGCCGCAGTCCTTCTCGACGAACCCCGCACCTTCGCCGAAGGTCTCGACCTGGACGCCGCGCGCGAAATCGCAAACGCGCTCTCCGACCGCTTCGAGATCTACGCGATCAAGGACAACGCCGGCTACATCGTCATGATCTACGCCAACGAAGAGTGCATCGAGACCGTGAAGGTCGAATCGTGGAGCGACGCCCTCGATGCCGTAGCTCAACGCTCGGCCGATCTTGCCCCGGAAGATTCCCTCGAAGGTGCCGAAGATTCCCACTCACACGAACGGGAACCTTCCGGCACCTTCGAGACCGCACACTCGCCACGTATGGACTACTCGCCGGTTGATTCCCTGCGATTCCTCCATCACGGCAACCCGCTCGACGTTGCTCTCAACGTGCTCGCCGAGTGCCCTGAAACCGACGAGCTCGGCGAAGTTCGTGCCGTAATCGAGCAAGCGATCGCACAGATTCGCCGCGAATACATGCACCACCGGGGCGCTGACGAAGACCCGGCCGCCTACTCGAACGGCATGCCAGTGTCGACCGTCGTGCCGCACATCGCCAACGACGGCAAGCAGACCTTCGTCTCGCCTGCGCAGCACATCAACCACCCCGGCGAAGGCTTCCGACTCTTAACCCGCTCGGCCGACGCCGACCGCTACTTCGACGGCCTAGAAGACGGCTACGTCGCTTAGGAGAACCCCAATGACTACACCGAAAGATAAAACCCCGGCGGCCGCGCCAACGACCACCAGGGCACAGGAGAAGCTTGAACAGGGCATCTCTGCCAAGAACGATACCGCAAAGCCGGTCGAACTCCACCTACCGCATCGAGCGGGCGGACGCCTGGATACCTGGGGCGAGTGCGACATTCTCCAAGAGAACCGTCGAATGGTATTCGTCGACGTCGCCGATTACCTCGACATGAGCGACGGAGCACGCCCCGCGCAGCTTTGCCCGGCATGTGTCGACGCCGCAGTTGCCCACACCGAAGCCGAAAAGCGCAAGCAAGAAGAGCGTCTCCGCCGACAAAAAGCCAACGAAGAAGCTCACCAACGTCACATGCGCGAACTAGAGCTGCACTACGAACTCGTCGACGCCTACCGTGCCGGCGACACCGAAACAGTGACGAAGCTACTCGACGAGCTTCTCGCCGAAGACGATGCCACACTCGCCCGGCTCGGCATCTCGTCGTGGGACGAGGCGAACGACGATGAATGACCTTCTCGACCAGGCCGACCAGATTCTCGAAGTCGAAGCCGCGTTACTGCTCGAAGCTCTCGACCTCAACCACCTACTCACAAACGTCAAGTGACGTAAAACAGGCCGACTAGCAGACACCGGGCGCGCAAGTCCCCGGCGGCCACTGGGGAGCCGTCACCCACACAACTCAATATGCCGCAGACACCTACCTCACGTTAGGAACAGTCAGTTGAAACACCTTCACCCCCGCGAAGCGCACACACTCGAATACCTCGCCGCGCTTCTCTTCGAGTCGACCAACCGCGAAGCCTTCGACGGCACCCGCTTCATCCACTCCGACGATCTGCCCCACTGGCAAGCCCGAACCGTACTCGCCGCAATCACCACCGTCGCCCGCACCGGCATCAACTCCGGCTTTGCCCTCAAACCAATCGCCCCAACCGACGTACACGACCGCCTTCGCGACGAAGGCCACCTCGACGAAGAACCGATGCGCCGCTACTGGCACGACCTCGTCGCCCCAGCCGTCGCCCACACCCCGGCGAAACACCGCCTGAAACAGCTTGCCTACCGAATCGCCGAAGACCACCTTCGCCAGAAAATCGGCGACGTCTACACCTATGGCGACCACGACACCGCTCCGCTCGACGAGCTACTAGATCGCATGTCCCGCGACCGCCAGACCATGCTCAACATTCACGCCCGCACCGGCCACACACCGCACCTGCACGTCGTATCGAAAGAAGGTGCATAAGGTTTGGACTCGATCTATCCGCCGCCCTCGAAGCCGTTCGCTGTCGCCCACGCACTCAATACCGACGTGTTCAGCCGCAACGGTATTCCTACGCTTCGTTACTGGCTCAAACACGGCTGGTATCGCTACAACGGCCGGTCTTGGTCGCCGGCCGACGAGCTCGAAGTCAAAGGCCCGATCTGGGAACGCTTAGAGCAAACGCAGTTCGAAACCGACAAGGGAGTGGTCGACTTCTCGCCGACACCGGCGAAGGTGGCGAACACCATCGAGCCGCTGCAATGGCTCAACCGGCTCGACGGAGAAATCGAACCTCCCGTGTGGCTGCACGATATCGGCGGCGACAACCCGAAGTCGCTTATCGTGCTCGAAAACGGTGTGCTCAACTTCCGCACCGGAAGTTTCACCGAAGGACACACGCCCGCGCTATTCAGCGTGTGGCACCTGCCGTTCGCCTACAACCCGAACGCGACATGCCCGCAGTGGCAGACCTTCCTCAGCCAGACCTTCGCCCACGACCAGGACGCCGCCCGCACACTCCAACAGTGGGCTGGTTACCTTGTCAGCGGCCGAACCGATCTACACAAAGCCCTCATGCTTATCGGCCCGCCCCGCTCGGGTAAAGGCACAACATCACGGGTGCTGCAACAGCTAGTCGGCTTGCAAAACTCCGTATCCCCGAGTCTCGGGTCACTCGGCTCAAACTTCGGCGCACAAGTGCTTATCGGCAAGACCTTCGCAGTGTTCGAAGACTCCCGAAACGACCGCGACCGAAACATCGGCCAAACCGTCGAACGCATCATCGGCATCACCGGCGGCGACGCGCAGACCATCGACCGCAAATATCACGAAGCGTGGAACGGCCGGCTCGACACACGCTTCATGCTTGTCTCGAACGAAATTCCCCGGCTCAACGATTCATCGGGTGCGCTAGTAAACCGGTTCATCTCAATCGAGCTCAAACAATCCCACGCCGACAACCCCGACCCGGAACTCGGAGCCAAACTCACCGCCGAACTCCCCGGCATCTTCAACTGGGCACTCGAAGGACTCCGCGACCTCGAAGCCGCCGGCACGTTCACCACCCCGCAGACAATGGCCGGACTAACCGAGATGCTCGCCGATATCTCTCAACCCGTCGCAACCTTCCTCGACGATCACGAGAACTACACACTCACCGGCAACCCAGAAGATCACGTTCTACTTCGTGACATTCACGGCGACTACAGGACGTGGTGCGAAGAAGTCGGTATCGGAGCCGTCAAACAATCCTCTTTCGCGCAAGCTCTCAAAGCCACCGACCCACGCATCGAACACAAGAACACGGCAGTCGACGGCCACCCGAAAGCTCGCCGCATCTTCGGTGTAAAACGCGCGCAGAACCCCACCGCTTGGCAAATCTCACAAAGAACAGCCTAGGAACATGTTCCAAATGTTCCACCAGCTCAACCCACATATTCCCCTTGTTCCCAGGAACAAAAGAACACGCAGAACAGAACAGGAACACAACGATGAATGTTCGGAACACAACCCATCAACCCAATGACCAGCAGGAACGCCCGGAACATGTTCCGAGCACAAAACTCCCCTCAGAAAACAACCAGCCCGCCGCCGAACCCATCCGCGCCCGCCTTAGTCAACCCGTCCACGGCTGGAAAACCACCGAAATCACCATCGACAGGCACCTAAACAGCAAAAGAAAACGACGAGTCTCCATTCGAGCCCACATGACAAACGGGCTCTACATCACGCTAGAACTCGAAGCTCGTCACGCCTTTGAGCTTGCTAACCGCATCGTCGACACGATGGAAAGCGGTGCAGCATGAAAGACGAGCCGGCACGCCCGCCGCTACCAACACGCGCCGAAGTCGCCGCCGCCCCGGTGCGAATGCCCGGCCCCGCGCTACTGCGATTCGTCAAGCAGATTCAACCGACCTACGACCTACGGCAAGGCCGCTGTGTCGGACAAGCCCCACGCTTCGACACCGACCGACTGGAAGGCGAGACCCAAGCGGACTATACGGAGCGCATAGAGTGGGCACAGGGACAGTGCCGCAGCTGCCCGATTCTCGCCAAGTGCGGCATACGAATTCCCCGCGACGCCGAAGGTGTGTGGGCCGCCAGCTCTGAAAAACAACGCCGGAGAAGCCCATGATGCGCCCAATTACCGTAACGGAGAACAGCGTCATAATCGCGGCGGGTGACGCCCGAGAACTTGCCGAAACGGTCTTTGCCGCCGCCGACCTCGCCAACCGCCACGGCGCGCGAATCAACCCCCGCGCCCTCGCGCTGGCTACCGACCTCGTTTCCGCCGCCGGAACAACGGAACCGGAGTATATCGAGATCGAAGACCATCTTGAGCATGAGCAGATCGACACCGCCACCACCGCCGCGCTTTTGGGTTGTACCGACCGAAACGTCCGCGCACTCGCCGCGAGAAAACTTCTCCCCGGCGTTAAAAATGGCGGCCAGTGGCGCTTCAATCGCGAAGACGTCGAAGTCTACCGAGACTACCGGCGATAGTCGCTTCTGCTCATTCCCCGGCATCGAGCTCGCCCGCGTCGGCAAATGGCAAGCATCGACCGGCCCGGTCGAAATCACCCGTGCCGACCTCGTAGCCGCCGCAGCAGCGGCACGCCGGCTACCGCATCCCGTTCTCAAACTGGGCCACGGTGACCCCCGCTTCGACGGCACCCCAGCACTTGGGCACATCGAGAACTTACGTGTAGCTGACCGTGGTGCCACCCTCATCGGAGATCTGGTCGACGTGCCGCAATGGCTCGCCACCGATATGGCGAAGCATTACCCGCAGCGAAGTATCGAAGCATGCGCGAACTACGAAACCAACGGCCGCATCTACCGCTTCGCAATCACCGGGCTCGCCCTACTCGGCTCGACATGGCCCGCCGTCACCGACCTGCCCTCACTACAAGAACTACTCGCAAAGGAGTCCTAGCCAATGGCTCAAATTGCCCCAATCTCGATCCGCGACGTAATGAGCCACTGTCCGATCGACCTCAACATCAAACCGCAGGCCGGCGGCGCGAACGGCTACGCCTTCACCCTTCCCGGCATCGAGGGAAGCCCCGCGTACCGCGAACCGTCCAACCTCGCAGCTTGGTTCATCGGCTACGTCGCCGGCCAGGCCGCAGCCGACAAAACGAAGGAGGACTAACCATGAGCTTCTACCCCGCACGAGCTGACTACAACGACGGCGTCATTTCCGTCGATGAAGCACTCAACAACCCGACCACCATCACCGAGCGGGTCGCCGAAGTCGCCGCCCGCGACCTTCTCGTCGAGACGATCTTCTCGACCGATTCGACCCCGGTACAGGGCGGCGCGGTCATCTTCTCGAAGACCACCGAGAAGAACTTCTATACCGAAACCGACGTCACCGCGCGACAGCCAGGCGACGAATACGGCATCGTCTACCGCGAGCGCCCGGTCGCCGAGCTCGCTCGCGTCGAAGACTACGGCGGCAAGTTCGCCGTCTCCGACGAAGCACGTCGCCGCAACGACAACGTCAGCTTCGACAACGACGTCACCGTCCTTGCAAACACCGTCACCCGCAAGCTGAACCAGCGAGCGATCGAAACCGTACAAGCCGCCGAAGCAGCCGGTGAAACAATAGTCGGAGTGCACGCCGGGGCATCGTGGGAGAACGTGCGGCTAGACGGTGCACCGGAGCTCATCACCCCGCCAGTCGAGCGGCCCATCTCAATGATCGCCCACCTCTTCGCAGTCGCCGAAAGCAAGGAGTTGGGAATCGAGTACACGAAGATGCTCGTCTCCCCGCGCACGCGCGCTGAGATGCTCATCGCCTACGGCCAAGACCTCAAGCCGCTCCTCGATACCTACGGCCTTGAACTCATCACTTCCACTTTCGTGCCGGACGATCGAAGCTATCTCGTCGACCCCGGGAAGGCCGGCTTCGTGAAGTTTGAGGAGTCGCTCACCGTCACCACGTGGCGCGACGAGCACCACCGCCAAACCTGGGTGCAGGCCTACGCCATGCCGGTCATGGGCATCACCATGCCCGCTGCGATTGCAACCATCGAGTACCACGCATAAGGAGCGAAGATGTACACCAACCAAACCCGTGACCGGTTCAACCCCGGCACCGACCTCACCGCTGTCGCAACGGTAGACGTTTCCGGCAAGACCTTTGTCGCCTACGGCGGGCCGATGCGCACCAGCAACATCGCAGTGCGCCCCGCAGCCGCCGGCGAGCCCGTCGCAGGCGTAGCGAAGTACGACGCCAAAACTGACCAGCTCGTCGGAGTGGCCCGCGGCTCCGCCCGCGTCATCACCGTCACCACGGAGGTCGCGCTTAAAGCTGGCGACCCGATCGAGGTAGGCGACGGCGGCCGCGCAACCAAAGCGACCACCGGAACCGTTGTCGGATGGGCCGCAGACGACGCCGAAGCCAACACCGACGCCCTAATCAGCCTTGCGCACTAAGGAGCCACCATGAACCTGTTCAACCGAAAAAACCAGCGTCTCACCTTCAGCACCGCCGCCAATGAAGACGAGTCGGCAACGGCACCGACGTTCAGCGTCGAGCAGTGGGAGACTCTCACCGCCACGCTCGAGCTCGAAGACACCGCTGATGCCGCAGACATCCTCGCAGCCGTCACCGAACTCGCCGAAGGTAGAGCGACAGCAGAAGAAAACGACAAGATCGCAGCCGCCGACGCCGAAATCGAACAGCCAATCATCATCGACCCGGTTGTATGGAGAGACATGCAGCGTTCGCTCAAAGTCGGTATGACAGCCGAGAAGCAGCAGCATCGTCTCGCCGCCGAGCAAGTTGTCGACCAGGCCATTCGTCTTGGCAAGACCAGCGCGAGCCAACGAGAACGTTGGATTGCGGCGTACGGTCAAGACCCCGAAACCACCCTTCACGCGCTTAATCGCGGTGGGGAGATTCCCCGAATGGAGATCGGCTACGGCATCGACCCCGAAGCCGGCGACAGCGGTGACATGCCGAAGGGCTGGGTGCGATAACTCCCACGGGCTCCTGAATGACCACGATGGTTAAGAAGAGCACCACCGAGCGCGGCTACGGCTGGAAACACCAACAGCAGCGCGAGCGCCTACTGCGCGCCCACAAAGACGGCACACCCTGCAGCCACTGCGGCAAGCCGATGTACCGCGACCCGGACCGCAACTTCGACGGCGCACCCCTCGAGGCGCAGCACGCGGACGCGCTCGCCAACCACGCGGACAAGCAGCGCGCCCCGCTCGCCAGCGAGTTGATGCACCGGTTCTGCAACCGCAGCCTGGGTGACGGCACACGGGAGGTCACCCCGCCCGGGCAGACGCCGGCCCCGGGCGGGTTCGACTGGCAAACGTTGGCCTAGACCAACGATTGGGGGCACCCCGGAAATCTTGAGGGGGTGCCCTCCCTGACTGAGCACTGCGCCCCCCGAGTCAGGAAGTTTCTCTCTCTGGTGAAAAAGGGGGGCTCGCGCGCGTTATAGAGGTATCCGGCTTTTCGGTCGAGTTGACGTGCACGGCCGACAACACGCGCGCGCGATGGCGGCACGTTTTTAGATGGACATTTTTCGGACACCTCAACCGGCGATCGGCAGCTTCGACACTCGTTTCGCCTGATAAACGTGCCCCCAGTCGGGCTCGAACCGACACTGGGCGGATTTTAAGTCCGCTGCCTCTGCCAATTGGGCTATAGGGGCGACGCGGATACATCGTACTTCCCCGGCGCCTCCGGGCGGGAATCGGCCGGCGATTTTCCGACGTGCGGTCCTTCTCCACCCGCCTTACACTTTCCGTGCAAATACTAAATTTTGCCTGAGCTGAGGCTCAGTTTCGTACACACTGTAAAGGTAGAGGCACGTGAACATTCAGCTCCCTCCCCCGCTTGACCAACTGATCAAAAACCTTAACTTCGAACAAATCATCGCAGCTGTCGCAAGCGCCTTCGTCGTCGGCGGTCTCATCGGCGGCGCAATCGGTGCCGCTGCGGGCGGAAGCTCGGAGGGCACTGGATCAAGCAGCCAGGCCGCTGCCTCGTCCACGACTGCCACTGCCGTAAAAGGCCCCGTCTTGGAAGGCCGCGCGAAGCTCTCTGCGCTCTACCAAGCGCCTGGCCCGGACTCCGGCAAGGACGCTTTCGACGGCAACGGACAGACCCACCCGTTCAAGGGCCAGGTCATCCCGGGCTTTTCCGGCATGATCGAAAAGGGCGACGGTACCTTCTACGGCCTGCCGGACAACGGCTTCGGATCGAAGAAGAACTCTTCAGACTTTCTGCTGCGCATCTACACGGTGAAGCCGCATTGGGAGACAGCCGAGACCGCAAAGGACCCCAAGAACGTCGGTGGCATCGACGTGCTGGACTACCTCAGCCTGAAGGACCCGAACCACAAGATCTCCTGGGACATCGTCAATAACGACACGAAGGACCGTTTGCTCACCGGTGCCGACTTTGACCCGGAGTCCTTTGTCCAGGCCGCGGACGGCTCTTTCTGGATCGGTGAAGAATTTGGCCCCTACATCCTCCACGTGGACAACGACGGCACCCTGCTCGACGCACCGTACGCGTACCCGGGGGTGAAGAGCCCGTCCAACCCGACCCTCGGCGCTGAGGACACGCCGAACCTGCGCAACTCCAAGGGCTTTGAGGCGATGGCCACTGACGGCCGATACCTCTACCCGATCTTCGAAGGCTACTTGGACAGCGCCACCGACAAGCGTGTGCGAGTGATCTCACAGTTCGACACCAAAACCGGTGAGTACACCGACAAGACCTGGAACTATCTCGCAGAGGGCGAGGACGCGCTCATTGGCGATGCGTTCCTTGCCAAAGACGGGCGCCTGCTCGTGCTCGAGCGCGACGACTTCCGCGGCTCCGACGCCAAGCTGAAAAAGGTCTTCGAGGTCGAGGATTTTGCACACGCGGAGCCGGGCTCCACGCTGAGCAAGCAACTCATGGCTGACCTGCTCGACATTGCCAACCCGGGCAAGATCGGCATGGTTTCAGATGCCCGCGCGTACGGTGTTGGTGATCCGTTCCAGTTCGCGCTGCTCAGTGTTGAGACCATCGTCCAGCTCGACGACGGCCGCTACCTCACCGCGCTCGACAACAACTTCCCCGGCGACGACGGCCGCTACCGCGGCAAGCCGGATGACACCGAGATGATCATCTTCTCCGTGAAGTAGCCCGGTAAAGCGCAGGGGCTTCGTGCCGGTACTCTTGCTCCCGCATCGCCCGAAATACTTGGACGGAGTTCTCACGTGACCAGGCAGTGGCTGTTTGTCGTGCCGTGCGCGCTCGGCGCACTCGGCCTGTTTCTCGCACGCCGCGCCGGCGACGGTTCCGCCGGGTTCTACTGGGCCACCGCGTTTACCGCCGTGGTCTACGCGGTCGCGTGGTGGCTGTGGGGCAGCCGCACGGCGTTTGCGGGGCCCCGCAAGCTTCACGACGTCCTCCGGGGTGCCCTCATCGGTGCCGCGCTGGCGCTCGTATTCGTGCTGGGCGCCGTTGTGGTCAGCCGAATTCCTGCGCTCGCTGGCCCGGCGGCGGAACTGTTGCAGACCCCAAACAAAGGTGGGTACTTCCTCACACTCCTAGTGCTCGTGGTCAACGGCGCGGGCGAGGAATTGGTTTTCCGCGACGCGGTGCCGCGCCAGCTGCGCGCCATGGGCCAGTCGGTTGTGCAGGCCGGCGTGTGGTCCACGCTCGCCTACTGCCTGGTTACGTGCGTGATGGGCGTGCCACTGCTGGTGTTTGCAGCGGCCATCCTCAGTGCGGTGACCTACGTCGAGGCGGTGAAGACCGGAAGGCTGTACTCCCCCATCGCGGTGCACCTGACCTGGAGCATCGGGATGCTGTTCATCCTGCCCCAGTTCTTCTAAACGCTACTCGCTGACCGAGAACACCTTTTTCTTCGACTTCTCCTCCACAGCTGTCGAGCCTGCCACTGAAACCTTCGGCGCGTCCAGCATTTCGGTCATGAAGTCGGCCACCCACTGCAGCAGCTCCGTGTCGCGCAGGTTCGGTGCGTTCAGCGCGCGCTTGTTTCCGCCCTCACGCGGCATAGGAACCTGCAAGGTCTTTGCCGCTGCCCGGAAGTTCGCCCCCGGGAACAGCCGCTTCAGGCGCACCTGCTTAGAGTCCGGCAGTTCAACCGGGTGGAGTTTGATTCGGGTGCCCTGGGTGAGGATGTCGGACACGCCGACCTCCCGCGCCTGGTTGCGCAGCCGCGCCACCGCCATGAGGTGCTCGACCTCGGCGGGCAGCGCACCGAATCGGTCGACCATGTCGTCGGCGGCGGCGCGCAACGCGTCGTCGTCACGCGCCTCGGCGAGTTTGCGGTAGACCTCCAGGCGCAACCGCTCGGAGTTGATGTAGGTGTCCGGAATGTGCGCGTCCACCGGCAGATCGACGCGGATTTCCTTCGGGCCCTTGTCGGTGGCGTCGACGGGCTCGCCGCTCATCAGGCCCTTGAAGGCTTCCACGGCCTCGCTGACCAAGCGCACATACATGTCGAAGCCCACGCCGGCGATGTGGCCGGACTGCTCCGCACCGAGCACGTTGCCGGCGCCGCGCATCTCCAAATCCTTTTGCGCCACGGCGATACCTGAGCCCAGGTCGTTGTTCTGGGCGATGGTGGCCAGCCGGTCGTAGGAGGTTTCCGTGAGCGTTTTGTCCTTCGGGTACAGGAAGTACGCGTAGGCGCGCTCGCGGGAGCGGCCCACACGCCCGCGCAGCTGGTGAAGCTGGCTGAGGCCCATGTTCTGGGCGTTTTCCACGATCAGGGTGTTGGCGTTGGCAATGTCCAGGCCCGTTTCCACGATGGTGGTGCACACCATCACGTCGTAGTCGCGGTTCCAGAATCCCTGCACCGTTTGCTCGAGGACCTGCTCGCTCATCTGGCCGTGGGCGACCACAATGCGGGCCTCGGGAACAAGCTCCCGAAGCTGGCGGGCAGTTTTCTCAATATCAGAGACTTTGTTGTGGATGTAAAAGACCTGGCCGTCGCGCAGCAGCTCGCGGCGGATTGCGGCGGCGACCTGCTTGTCCTCCTGCGGGCCGACATACGTCAGCACCGGGTGGCGGTCCTCCGGCGCGGTGGTAATCGACGTCATCTCCCGGATCCCGGTCAACGACATCTCCAGGGTGCGCGGGATCGGCGTTGCGGTCATGGTGAGCACGTCCACGTGCGACTTCAAGGCCTTGATGTGCTCCTTGTGCTCCACGCCGAAGCGCTGCTCCTCGTCCACGATGATCAAGCCGAGGTTCTTCCACTGCACACCCGTCTGCAGCAGGCGGTGAGTGCCAATGACCACGTCGACCGAACCATCCGCCAGCCCCGCCATGATCTTCTTCGAATCAGCGGCGGAGGTGAAGCGGGACAGCTCGCGCACAGTCACGCCGAAGCCATCCATGCGCTGGTTGAACGTGGAGAAGTGCTGCTGGGCTAGCAGCGTCGTTGGCACGAGCACAGCAACCTGCTTGCCGTCCTGCACCGCCTTGAACGCGGCGCGCACAGCCACCTCAGTTTTGCCGAAGCCGACGTCGCCCACGATCACGCGGTCCATCGGCGTCGGCTTTTCCATGTCCGCTTTCACGGCTTCGATCGCGGTGAGCTGGTCCTCCGTCTCCACGAACGGGAAGGCGTCTTCCATCTCGTGCTGCCACGGCGTATCCGGCGCGAACGCGTGGCCCGGCGCGGCTTGGCGTTTGGCGTAGAGCTCCACCAGCTCGCCGGCGATCTCTCGCACCGCGGCGCGCGCCTTGCGCTTGGTGGATTTCCAGTCCGAGCCGCCCATTTTGCTTAAGCTAGGCTTCTCGCCACCGGTGTACTTGCTCAACAGGTCCAGCGACTCCATGGGCACCCACAGCTGGTCCCCGGGCTGGCCGCGCTTGGCTGGCTGGTACTCCAGCACGATGTACTCGCGGCGCGAAGCTTCGTCGCCGGCTTTGACGGTGCGCTCCGCCATCTTCACAAACTTGCCGATGCCATGGGTGTCGTGCACCACGAAATCGCCAGGCTGCAGCGCCAGCGGGTCGACCCGGTTGCGGCGGCGCGGAGCTCGTCGTTTAGCGCCTGCGATGTCGCCCACGCGGTTACCGGTGACGTCCGTTTCTGTGACCACCACAAGGTTCGGCCCGCCAAAGACGAGGCCCGCGTGCGACAGGGCCTGGTAAAGGGTGACGGCGCCCTCGACAGGTTCGAGTCCCGGTGTGGCCACGCGCGCGGAGATGCCGTGCTCGCGCAGCCGCTCAGCCATGCGGTCGATCGTGCCCTTCGCGGGGGCGACGAACGCCGCCTTGCCGTGGTTTTGCCCGATGTGCAACTTCAGCGTGGCGTAGAGCTGCTCGATCTCTTTCGGGTCGCCCTTGGGCGCGGGTGCCGCCTCGAACTCCAGCGGCAGGGTTGCCGCGTCATCGGCGGTGAACATACCGGGCGGCGCGAACGTCCACCAAGCGTTGCCGGCCTTGTGCGCCGAGATTTCCAGCGATTCGTAGGAGCGGTAGGACGACGCGGAGACGTCCAGGCCTTCCACCGCCACGGGGCCCTCCGCGCCCATGGCGGCCGCCTCCCAACCGGCCTCGAGGAACTCGCGGTCAGTGGCTTCCAAGTCCGCGATGCGGGCGCGAACCTTCTCCGGGTTGGTTACCAAGACGATGGAGCCTGCAGGCATGAGTTCAGGCAGGACCGCATACTGCGTATCCGTCAGCGCCGGGATGAGCGCCTCCATCCCGTCCGCCGGCTGCTTCTCAGAAATACGGGTGAGCAGCGAGGTCAGGGTGGGATTCGAAGGGAACTTTCTCGCGAGCTCGTCGGCTTTGGCGGCCACGGTGTCGTCGATAAGCAACTGCCTCGCGGGGTGCAGCTCGACGGCTCTGACCTCTTCGATAGTGCGCTGGTCCGCGACCGCGAACGAGCGGATGTCGGTGACCTCGTCGCCCCAGAACTCGATGCGCACTGGGTTTTGCGCGGTGGTCGGGAACACGTCGATGATGCCGCCGCGGGTAGCGAACTCGCCGCGCGAGGCCACCATGTCCACATGGTTGTAGGCGAAGTGGACGAGCATCTCCGTCAGCGCCTCAAAGTCCTGCTCCTGGTCCACGGCAACCTGGATCGGCTCCACCGCCGGCAAGACCGGCTGGCACACCGCGCGCGCCGCTGCGACAACCACCCGCGGCATATCCCACAGCACCTTCGACCGACGGCCCACAATATCCGCCGCTGGCGAGAGGCGCTCGTGCGGCAACGTCTCGTACGCCGGGAACTGCGCGACTTTCTCCTCACCGAGGATGGCCTTGAGCTCCGCCGCCAGATCCTCCGACTCGTGGCCCGTAGCCGTGACCAGCAACAACGGAGCCTCTCGGGCAATAGCGCCCGCAGCCCACGAGCGGGTCTGGTCAATGCCAGTCACGTGCAGTGAATCCTCGCCCACATGGGTGACAAGACCCTTCAACTTCGGATCCGTCAGCGCCGCGGTGAGCAGTCCGCCGAGAACGGGAGGGGTGCTTTCAGTCATGTCCTTTTACGCTTCCTTTTCTGCGGACACCGCGGTTCCTTGCGGCGAAGGGTCTCCTGCGAACACTCGTGGCTGCGCCTCCATCCCCCGCAACCCGTTCCAGCACAGGTTGGAAATGTGCGCCGCGACAGTGTGCTTGTCCGGGGTGCGCTCATCAAGCCACCACAGTGCCGAGTTGGAGACAGTGCCAACAAGCGCCTGACCGTACAGCCCCGCCATCGCCTCGTCGAGTCCGCGGTGCTTAAACGCTTCCGCCAGCAGGTGGGACACCTCCGCCGTAACACGGTTCAAGATCGTGGAGTACGTCCTGCCCTCCCCCGGCAGCTGACCGTGGGCGAGAATGATGAACCCATCCGTTTCCTCCTCCACGTACGTGAGCAGGGCGTGCACACCACGTTCGATGCGCTCGCGCCACGGGCCGGTCTGGATGTTCGACGTAATCGTGCGTTCCAGCCGCGCCATCTCCAGCCGCACAACCTCCTGGTACAGGCCCTCCTTGCTGCCGAAGTGCTCGTACACCACCGGCTTGGACACCCCGGCGCGCGCCGCGATCTCCTCCATGGTTACGCCGTCGAAACCCCGTTCTGCGAATGCTTGGCGCCCCACTCCGACCAATTGGTCTCTGCGTTGGGGTGCTGTCATCCGCGTTCGAGCCATGCGCCCTAGCTTAGAGCGTCGGTTTCACCACCCCGTCTTTGGCAGCACACGGGTCTGGTCTACAATCAGCCTTGCTGTTCCCCATGGTGTAATCGGCAACACTACGGTTTTTGGTACCGTCATTCTAGGTT
>ERZ1029878.48-NODE-48-length-38049-cov-37.732300_pt1 | contig 38049 bp, 38 predicted proteins | sample MGYA00519234_ERZ1029878 | MGnify/ENA primary metagenome ERZ1029878 (study PRJEB33666, sample SAMEA4610928) | skin metagenome | biome: Human-associated habitat; feature: Malodor aspect; material: skin | place: Philippines | collected 2015-08 ... | reverse complement strand
CTACGCCATCAACGGCGGCCGCGACGAGGTCAGCGGCAAGCAGATCACCGACGGCAACCACACGCCGATCGAGGGCGACGGCCCGCTGGACTTCGACGAGGTCTGGCAGAAGTACGAGGAGATGCTCGACTGGGTTGTCGGCACGTACGTCGAGGCACTGAACATCATCCACTACTGCCACGACCGCTACGCCTACGAGTCCATCGAGATGGCGCTGCACGACTCCGACATCATCCGCACCATGGGCTGCGGCATCGCTGGCCTGTCCATCGTCGCCGACTCCCTGTCCGCGATTAAGTACGCGAAGGTCACCCCGGTCCGCGATGAGACCGGCCTGATCGTCGACTACATCACGGAAGGCGAGTTCCCGTTCTACGGCAACGACGACGACCGCGCGGACGACATCGCTGCCACCGTTGTTCACACGGTGATGCAGAAGATCAAGGCAATCCCGCTGTACCGCGACGCCATCCCGACCCAATCCGTGCTGACGATTACCTCGAACGTCGTCTACGGCAAGGCAACCGGTTCGTTCCCGTCCGGTCACAAGGCCGGCACCCCGTTCGCCCCGGGCGCAAACCCGGAGAACGGCGCGGACAACCACGGCATGGTCGCTTCGATGCTGTCCGTGGGCAAGCTCGACTACAACGACGCGCTGGACGGCATCTCGCTGACCAACACGATCACCCCGTCGGGCCTTGGCCGCAACAAGGAAGAGCAGGTGACCAACCTGGTCGGTGTCCTCGATGCTGGCTTCATCATGGAAAACGCCGACGCGGTCATCAACCCGGCCTAACCAGACTTCCCTATCCACCCATTCACTCTGAAGGAGAGAAACACCATGTCCACCCCTACTTTCGATCAGCGCCTCGAGTCCATGAAGGCTAACCGTTCCGCGAACAACATGGACTCCGGTCTGTACCACGCGAACATCAACGTGCTCGACGAGTCCACCCTGGAGGACGCAATGGAGCACCCGGAGAACTACCCGAACCTGACCGTTCGCGTCTCCGGCTACGCCGTGAACTTCGTCAAGCTGACGAAGGAGCAGCAGCGCGACGTTATCTCTCGTACCTTCCACAAGGGCGCATAGTTTATGGCCCAAGACGGAACTAGCGGCGTCGTCACGCTCGCGCCCGAACAGGGTGAGCGCGTGCGCGGCGTCGCTGCCGGTTTAGGCGGACTTTCCACCGACGACCTCGAGATCACCCGCCCGGAGCTATTCGAGGCTCGCCGCACCGGTGAGATCGGCCTCGTCCACTCCTGGGAGCTGGTGACGGCTGTCGATGGTCCGGGCACCCGGATGACCATCTTCTTGTCCGGTTGCCCTCTGCGGTGCAAGTACTGCCACAACCCGGACACGATGGAAATGAAGGAAGGCACGCTCGAGAAGATCGACGACGTCGTTCGACGCGTGCTGCGCTACAAGCCGATATTCAACGCCTCCGGCGGAGGGCTCACGCTCTCCGGCGGCGAGCCGTTGTTCCAGATCGCGTTCACGCGTCGCCTGCTCAAGGCGGTGCACGACGCAGGTGTGCACACCACGATCGACACGTCCGGTTACCTCGGCGCTCGCCTGACCGACGAGGACCTGGACAACATCGATTTGTTCCTCCTCGATGTGAAGTCGGGAGACCCGGACATCTACGAGCACGTGACCGCACGCCAGCTGCAGCCGACGATTGATTTCGGCGATAGGCTGCACGCCAAGGGCAAGCCGGTGTGGGTCCGCTTCGTGGTGGTCCCAGGGCTGACCGACGGCGAGGAAAACGTCCAGCGCGTCGCCGACATCGTTGCGCGCTGGAAAGGCACCGTGGAGCGTGTGGAGGTTCTGCCGTTCCACAACATGGGTGCAGACAAGTGGGACAAGATCGACATGGACTATGAGTTGGAGGATGTCACTCCCCCATCTCCGGAGTCCGTCGAGCACGTACGCTCGATCTTCCGTGAGCGCGGATTGACCGTGTTCTAACCCGGGGCATACCCCCGTTAGACAATGGGGCGCGTACGCGTAATATCACCTTTGATATGGCGTGCGCGCCCCATTGCGCACGTTTAGCCGCACCTGGGCTGTGTCATCCGGCCGGCCCCCACGACGTGAAAGGGGGCTTTCAGCTATGCCGCCGCGTATTCCGATTCCTGGACAGCGACCGAAGAAGGTGCAGCCCCCGTCGGCCCGCCACGTCCCCGTTCCGATTGAGCGCCAGATCGACTTCTGTCGCGTGTTCGTGGACGGCAAGCGCCAGCCTGGCAATGTGCGCATGGCGCACGCACTCGAGGTCGCAGAACGCTACGACAACGCGTTTGTGTGGCTGTCGCTCAAGGAGCCGTCGACGGAGCAGATGGAGCGCATCGCCGAGATCTTCGACGTTGAGGACCTGGTGGTTGACGACGTCGTCGATGCCCACCAGCGTCCAAAGATCGAGCGTCACGACGAGCAACTGTTTCTCGTGGTGCGCTCAGTGTCCTACCGCGACGACGAGGAAGTCGCTGACGCCCGCGAGATCATTTCCACCGGCGAAGTGCAGATGATTATCGGAGAGCGTTTCGCGATCACCATTCGCCACAACGCCCGGCTCCCCGATCTCACCTCGAAGCTGGAGGACGAGGAAGATCTGGCGGTGCTCGGCCCGTCCGCGGTCGCCTGGGCGGTGTCCGACTACCTCGTGGACAACTACCTCAAGGTGACCGACTTTCTCGAAGACGATGTCGACGAGCTTGAAAACGAGGTGTTCACCCCGAGCCACACGATCAACATCGACAAGATTTACATGTATAAACGAGAGATCTTGGAGATGCGCCACGCCATCGATCCGCTCGCGCCGGCGCTGCGCAACGGGTTGACCAACAACAAGGACTTCATGCGCAAAGCCCTGCGCAGCTACTTCCGGGACGTACAGGACAACTCGACCATAGTCAGCGACAGGCTCTCGAGCTTCGACGAGCGACTCACGTCCCTGCTCGACGCGTCGGTTGCGAAAATCACCATGCAGCAGAACTCCGACATGCGCACGATTTCGGCCGTGGTCGGCATGGCTGCCGTGCCGACGTTGATCGCCGGTATTTACGGCATGAACTTCGAGGACATGCCAGAACTCGGGTGGCGCTTCGGCTATCCGGCGTCGCTTTTGGTCATGCTCGGAGCCATGGGGTTAATGTTTTGGTGGTTCCGCAAGAACCACTGGCTGTAAGGCCTTAGCGGTCGAGGATCATCAGCTTCAGGTTGGTCACGGCGACGAGCTTGTCGTCCGCGCTCATATCCACACGCCACAGGTGCGTTCGTTTGCCCGTGTGCACCGGCTCAGCGACCGCGTTGATGCGCTGGCCCGCCTTCACGCTGCCGAGAAGGTCGGTGGAGTTGCTCATGCCGACTGCGGGCTTCGCTGTCGCTGCCACGGCGGCGATCGACGCCAGCGTCTCCCCAATCGTGCAATACACGCCACCATTGACAATGCCAGTAGGTTGCAGCAGCTTGTCGGTCACCTCGAGGTGGCCCTCCAGCCGGTCTTTGGAGCAATACGTCAGTACCAATCCGAGGCGCTGCGCGAAGTCCAAATCGGCGGCGTTGACGGCGGCGAGTTCGTCGTCGCTAAGCGGCGGCTCGATGACCTCGTTGTACAGGCGGAAGGCGTTATCAGACTGCATGTCTCCCGATGATACGGATGCTGTGTCGCGCACCGAAGTAGAATTCGCGGTATGACTGCTGCAGCATCTGAGAATCTTGCCCAAATCGGTGTCGTCGGGATGGCGGTGATGGGCTCCAACCTCGCCCGCAACTTCGCCTCCAAGGGCCATACTGTCGCCATCTACAACCGTTCGTCGGAAAAGACGCGGGCGGTTGTCGACGAATTCGGGGCGGAAGGCAACTTCATCGCCGCGGAAACGATTGAGGAGTTCGTCGCGTCGTTGGAGCGCCCGCGCAAAGCCGTGATCATGGTGCAAGCTGGCGCGGCGACGGATGCCGTCATCAATCAGTTGGCGGATGCGATGGACGATGGCGACATCATCATCGACGGTGGCAATGCTCTGTTCACCGACACCATCCGCCGCGAGCGAGAGATGGCGGCGCGCAACCGCCACTTTGTCGGCGCCGGTATTTCCGGCGGTGAGGAGGGCGCACTGCGCGGCCCGTCCATCATGCCGGGCGGTCCCGCAGAGTCCTGGGAGACGCTCGGTCCCCTGTTGGAGGACATTGCGGCGAAGGTTGACGGCACGCCGTGTGTGACGCACATCGGACCGGACGGTGCGGGCCACTTTGTGAAAATGGTGCACAACGGCATCGAGTACGCCGACATGCAGGTCATCGGCGAGGCCTACCACCTGCTGCGCTACGCGGCAGGTTTGGCACCGGCGGAGATCGCAGACATTTTCACGGAATGGAACAAGGGCGATCTTGATTCCTACCTCATCGAGATCACCGCGGAAGTACTGCGCCAGGTCGACGCTAGAACCGGCAAGCCGTTCATCGACATCATTGTCGATGCCGCCGGGCAGAAGGGCACGGGCCGCTGGACCGTAAAGGAAGCGCTGGACTTGGGCGTGCCGACGACTGGGATCGGCGAGGCAGTCTTCGCGCGCGCGTTGTCGTCCGCGCTCGCTCAGCGTGAAGCCGCGCAGGAGACGGGCTTGCCGTCCGGTGAGTTGACTGACCTGGATGCGCTCGGGGTGGATAAGCAGGCATTTATCGAGGACATTCGGCGCGCGCTCTACGCCTCCAAGCTTGTCGCGTACGCGCAGGGTTTCGACGAGATCAACGCGGGATCGGTGGAGCACGGCTGGGATATCAAGCCGGGTGATCTCGCACGCATTTGGCGCGGCGGCTGCATCATCCGCGCGAAGTTTTTGGACCGCATCACCGCGGCGTACGAGAACGACCCGAAGCTGCCATCGCTGCTGTTGGACCCGTACTTCACCGGCGAGCTTCAAAAGGGCCTGGTGGATTCGTGGCGCCGAGTCGTGGTCACCGCGACCCAGTTGGGCCTGCCAGTCCCGGTGTTCGCATCGTCGCTGTCCTACTACGACTCGCTGCGCGCCGAACGCCTGCCGGCGGCCCTCATCCAAGGCCAGCGCGACTTCTTCGGCGCCCACACCTATCGCCGCGTGGACATGGAGGGAACGTTCCACACCACCTGGTCCGGCGAGCGCGAGGAGTTGAGCTACTAAGGGGCCTGACGCGTAGACTTGCCCGAATGACTACATTCGCCGACCTCGGCCTGCCCCGCGAGATTGTCGCCACCCTGAGCAAGGAGGGCATCACTCAGCCCTTCCCGATTCAGGAAGCGGCCATCCCGGACGCGCTCGCGGGCCGCGACGTACTCGGTCGCGGTCCGACCGGTTCGGGCAAGACGTTCACGTTCGGCCTGCCTATGCTTGCCCGTCTCGCTGGGTCCCCGTCGAAGCCGGGGTCCCCGCGCGGCCTGGTGCTCGCGCCGACGCGTGAGTTGGCCGCGCAGATCCGCGAGCGTCTCGACGATCCCGCGGGCGCGCTAGGCTTGCGCGTGCTCGACGTTGTAGGAGGCGTGAACATCAACCACCACATCCGTGCGCTGGCGTCTCCGGTCGACTTGCTCGTCGCAACGCCGGGGCGCGCCGAGGACCTGATCAATCAAAAGAAGCTCTCCTTCAACGCTGTGGAAATCACCGCGCTTGACGAGGCAGACCAGATGGCCGACATGGGCTTTTTGCCCCAGGTGCGAAAATTGCTCGACCGCACGCCGAAAGACGGGCAGCGTCTGCTGTTTTCCGCGACCCTGGACGGCGACGTGCAAAAGCTGATCGATCGCTACATGCACGACCCAGTCACCCACTCCACCGCACCGGTGGAGGCCGCGGTGGACACCATGGAGCACTACCGCCTCCTCGTCGGCGGACGCGAGCAGCGCAACGAAATTGCGATGCAGATCGCCGCGCGTGAAGGCAAGACGATCATGTTCATGCGCACAAAGCATGGTGTGGACCGCCAGGTGAAGAAGCTGCGGCGTGTCGGCATCAATGCTGAAGGGCTGCACGGCGACAAGAGCCAGGGTGCACGTACGCGTGCGCTCGACGGGTTCAGCAGCGGAACAACGCCAGTTCTCGTCGCCACGGATATCGCGGCTCGCGGTATCGATGTCGACGACGTCTCACTGGTCGTGCACATCGATCCCCCGGCCGAGCACAAGGCCTATCTGCACCGCGCGGGCCGTACTGCCCGCGCCGGAACATCTGGCACGGTCGTCACGCTTGTGATGGATGAGCAGGAAAACGAGGTCGCGCAACTGATGCGCAAGGCCGGGGTTGACGCGCCGGAGGTCAAGGTCGCTCCGATGTCGGAGGCTTTGGTTACGATTACCGGTGCACGCGTGGCCGACGGCGCTCCTCTGCCTCCGCCGGGCCAGCCGAAGCAGGCCGGACAGGCGGGTGCACGGCGCGGCGGTGCGGGTCGTGGCCGTTCCGGGCGAGGCGGCTCCAACCGGGGGTCATCGAACCGATCCGGGGGCGGGCGCCGAGGCGCATCGCGGGGTCGCCGTGGAGAAAACCAACGAAGGAGTAATGGGCGCTAGGGCGCATTCAGACACACATGGACATATTCATATCCATCCTCTCCCTGCTAGCTTTCGTGCTGCTCACGGCGTCGACGGGTCTTTTCGTCGCCATCGAGTTCGCGATGACGGGCCTGGAGCGCTCCACGATCGAGGCCCACGTCAATCAGCGCGGTGACGCCACCGCTCGTGCGATTGCCCGCGATCACGCCAACCTTTCTTTCGTGCTTTCCGGCGCCCAACTCGGTATTACGGTGACCACCCTGGCCGCGGGTTTTCTCGCGGAACCGGTCCTCGGCAAGTTTTTCACGCCGGTCCTCGAGGCCGTCGGTCTGAGCGCGTCAGCATCAACGACAGTGGCGCTGGTGCTGGCGCTGATCGTCGCGACGTTTTTGTCCATGGTCTTCGGCGAGCTTGTGCCGAAAAACATCGCGATTACGGATCCGCTTGCCACGGCACGCGTAGTCGTGCCGCCGGTGCACTGGTTCAACACCGCGATGAAGTACTTCATCAACTTCCTCAACGCTGCCGCCAACTGGGTGGTGCGCAAGATGGGCATCGAGCCGGCCGACGAGCTCGCTTCCGCGCGTTCCTCGCAGGAGCTCGGCGCTATGGTGCGCTCTTCAGCCGAGGCGGGCGGACTTGATGCGGCGACGGCAGCGGTGATCGACCGGTCGCTGCGCTTCGGCGAGACCACAGCAGAAGAGGTGATGACACCGCGCTCGACGATCGACTCGCTCGACGCGGAAGACACAGTGGCAGACCTCATCGCCCTTGCACGGGAGACCGGTCACTCCCGGTTCCCGGTATGCCGCGGCGACCTGGACGACCCGCTCGGCGTCGTGCACATCAAGGATGCGTTCTCCGTTCCGCCCGAGCACCGCGCCACTACCCCGCTGTCCACCCTCGCACGACGGGTACCGATGGTGCCGGGCACCCTCGACGGTGACTCTGTGCTCAACCGCGTGCGCTCTGCTGGCTCGCAGGTTGTGCTGGTTGCCGACGAGTACGGCGGCACGATGGGCTTGGTGACCATTGAGGACTTGGTTGAGGAGATTCTCGGCGAGGTCTACGACGAGTATGACGACCGCGAAAGCGAGAAAGACTTCGTCCGCTTCGGCACCTCCTGGGAGATCTCGGGCCTGGTGCGTCTCGACGAACTGGAGGAACGCACCGCCTACACCGCGCCGGACGGACCGTACGAAACCCTCGGCGGTTTGATCATGGCCACCCTGGGGCGCATCCCGGAGGTTGGCGACGAAGTGGTGCTGCGCGAGCAGCTCGGCAGCATGCAGGAAGAGTTCCGTTCGGCCGGCGCCGGCGACTGGCTCGCCCAGGTCACCGCAATGGACGGGCGACGCGTGGACAAGGCGCTGCTGCGTCCCATCACCCCAGAGGAGGCTGAGCAGTGAGTATTTGGCTCGCCATCGTACTGATCATCGCCTTGTTGGCCGCGAACGCTTTCTTCGTCGGTGCGGAGTTTGCGTTGGTCTCGTCGCGAAAGGACCGCCTCGAGTCGCTACAGGCGCAGGGCCGTTCCAAGGCCGACGACGTGCTGTACGCGACCGAGCACCTCTCCATCTATCTCGCGGGCGCCCAGTTTGGCATCACGGTCGCATCGCTGATTCTGGGTAAGGTCGCCGAACCAGCAATCGCGTCCTACATTGAAGCGCCCTTCGAAGCGCTCGGACTGCCAAGCGACCTGCTCCACCCGATTTCGTTCGTGATCGCCCTCGCCTTCATTTCGTTCTTGCACATTTTGTTCGGCGAGATGGTCCCGAAGAACATCGCGATTGCGGGGCCGGAGCAGACCGCCATGTGGCTCACCCCCGCAATGACGGTGTGGATGAAGTTCACACGACCCTTCCTAGAAGCGCTGAACTGGGTCGCGCGAAAGACCCTCGCGGCGTTCGGCATCCAGCAGCGCGACGAGCTCGACTCCACTGTCGACCAGGAGCAGCTGGCCACGATGATCCAGGAGTCGCGTGAGGAGGGCCTGCTCGACGCCGAGGAAACAGTGCGCCTGGCAAAGGCGTTGCGCCAGGATTCGCGCAACCTGAAGGAAGTGCTCATCCCTCTCAGCGAGGTGAAAACGATTCCATACGACCCGCGCGGCACCCGCCTGTCGTTGATCGAAGCAGCCGTACAGGACACCGGCTACTCCCGTTTCCCGGTGCGTATCAGCGCGGGCTCACTCGCCGGATACATCCATGTGAAGGACATTTTGGATCTCATGGCCTCCGACGAGGACGATCCGCGCGTGCCCAACTCACGGATTCGCCCTCTTATCACTGTCGACGGCGGCGAATCCATGGACGATGCCCTCGCGCTGCTCCACCGCCGATCAGCCCACATGGCCGAAGTGCATGAGCATGGTGCACTTGTCGGCGTGGTTGCGCTCGAGGACCTCATTGAGGAGTACGTCGGCACCGTCGCGGACTGGACCCACGAAAACGAGTAAGGAGCGATTGCTTGACGACGATCCTCCAACCCGACGACTACCTCCCCCGCATCGACGCCCACGCGCGCCGGGCCGCACCGTGGGCGGATGCCCGCGCTGATCGACGCGCGCGGGGCGACTACCACCCGGTGTGGGACTTCCTGTTCGAGTACTACCCGCTACGGCCGGCGCACCTGAAGCGCTGGCACCCAGGTGTTGGTGTGGCCTTGGCCGATGCTGCAGATACGCGCCAGGCGACGTGGCGCGACTACACCACCGCATCCGACGGCACTGTGACGCTCGACGTGGCGTCGTTTCTCGCACACCGCAGGCGAGATGTGGAGATGGTGGGAAGGCTGCTGCGCGCCGTCGATAAGCGCTCGCCCCACTTTGATTGTTTCGGCATGCATGAGTGGGCGATGGTGTACAAGACGGATCACCCGCGCCACGATCTGCCGTTGCGGCTCGGCGCGGCGGGCACAAACGCCGTGGTGGAGGATCACCCGATCAAGTGCACCCACTATGACGCGTTCCGGTTTTTCACGCCGGCCGCGCGGCCGCTTAATCTGACGGTCCTCTCGCGTGAGACGCAGCCCGACAATGACCAGGCGGGGTGCGTGCACGTGAGCATGGATCTGTATAGGTGGGCGTTGAAACTCGGCCCGCTGGTACCCGGCGAATTGCTGTTGGATTGCTTCGAGCTCGCGGCGCAGGCGAGGCGGCTGGACATGGAGGCGTCCCCCTACGACTGCCGCGGGCTGGGCTTCGGCGTGGTGCCGGTGGAAACCCCGGAGGGCAAGGCCGAGTACGTCGCCCGGCAGCGAGAACTCACCGCAGCGGCCGCGCCGCTGCGCGCCAGGCTTGTCGCGACCGTCGATGCGGCGTTGGACGGCTAAGCTCGAGGAAGGTTTTCTCACTCGTTCTACGTAAGGGGCGGCGACCAGCATGGCACGGCACGCAAGCAACCAAAATAACTTCCGGCTGGCAGGCTGGCTGATAGCCTTGCTCGTCGCAATCGCGCTCGTGCTGGCGCTGGTGCTGTTTCTCGCGCTTCGCGACGACACCGATACCACCGCCGCGGAACCAGAGTGCGTCGCCGGCGACCTTGCGCTACCGGTTGCCGCTTCGGACGAGAAGGTGGGGCGTTCGCTTATCGACAACTACGCCGCGGCCACCCCCGTCGTCCGTGACTACTGCGTGAAACCGGAGTACGTCGACGACGTCAAGGATGCAGCCGTTTACATCGCGCCGAACACTTCAGTGACGCACACGGTGCTGGAAGCGGCCGGCCGCACCCCGGCCGTGTCTGACCCGGATGCGGTCTACGGCGAGACCGTGGGCGTCGCCGGCGCAAACGAGGTCAAACTCGAGGACCTCAAAGCCGATGCGGTGCGCTTTCCCGTCGACGAGGAACCTGAAGCCTCCGCACTCGTCGCATCGAAGGTCGCGGGCAACGACAACGACGCCGTGAAGGTGCTTACCGAGCAGCGCGTGAACAATGTCGCCGACTTCAACGCCGCGGACGGTTACGTCGCCACTGCAGAACACAGCGTCCCGGAGGGGCTGCAATTCACCCCGGTTGGAGCAGACATCGTCTACACCGCCATCCCACTGAACCAAAATGATGCAATCTCCGAGGATCAGGCGCGCGCCGGCCAAGACTTTGCCCGCGCTTCAGCGGAATCCTTCGATGGTTCGATTGACGACCAGCCGGTCATCTCCGATCTGGTGTGGGCTGCCGCCCGCCCGACCGGCGGGAATGCGCTGGGCAACGAAGCCGAGGCCGCAAAGGACGAACCGGCACAGCCTGCGTCGGGCGATATCACCCCGGAAAACACGTTGTTCCTGCTGGACACCTCCGAAGCAATGGCACCGTTTTTGGAGCCCGCAGCCGACGCGATCGGCGCGACCGCGCTCGAACTCGGTGGTACAGGTAAACAAGTTGGGCTCTGGAACTACTCCTCTCCGTTGAACCCCGGCGTGGTCAACGGCTACCGCCAAAACCTCACAGTCTCACCCGACGCTGAATCCGTCAACATCGCCGTGCATCGTTTCTTGGTCGGCGGTGTGCCACAAACCCGCGAGGCCCTTCAGGCCGCGGCCGCCGATTACGGCAGCCTGGACAATCCGACCCGCATCGTCTTAGTGACCACGGGGACCGCGGATGCGGCCGATGACAAGGCGTTCGCCGACGCGTTCCGTCAGGCTGCCGGCGACAAAGTTGACGTCACCGTCGTCCATGTCGGTGGAGGCGCGAACGATGCCGCCGTCGAGCAGGTGGCGAAGAAGCAGTTCTCTGCCCCGTCAGCGGACCAGATCGGGCCCGCAATCAAGCAGGCTGCGGGCCTGTAACCAGCACGGCAGCCGAATCCCAGCGCGCAAAAGGCCCGGGCTGGAGGGAGTAAACCCAGCCCGGGCCTTTGTGTTGTCCGCTTAGGAGGTCTTGCGGCGACGACGATCCGCGAGTTCGTCGAAGCCGATGACGTTCGGCGCCTCGACATCGTCCGCGACGCGCTCGGACGGGAACGCGGAGATCGTGCCGGTGAGTTCCTTCATGATCTGCGGGACAGCAATGCCGAACACACCCTGGCCGCCGCCGAGGAGGTCGATGATCTCTTCGTTCGAGCGGCACTCGTAAACGGTTACGCCGTCGGAGACGAGGGTGATCTCCGCGATGTCGGACACGCCCCGGTCACGCAGCTTGTCTACTGCGAGGCGGATGTTCTGCAGCGAAATGCCAGTGTCAAGCAGACCCTTGACGATCTTGAGAACGAGGATGTCCTTGAAGGAGTACAGACGCTGGGAGCCGGATCCCTTCGCACCGCGGATCGACGGGCGAACCAGGCCGGTGCGGGCCCAGTAGTCGAGCTGGCGGTAGGTGATGCCTGCGACCTGGCAAGCGATGGGCACGCGGTAGCCCACTTCGTCGGACGGTCCGACGTCGAAAAGCGACTCCTGCACGGCAGTGGCGGCGGTGTCCTGCTCGTCTACCTGGTTGACGTCGTTGATGCTCACGTAATTACTCCCATGAAAGTTAACTTGGGGCCTGCTGACTATTAAATGCCAAGCATAGGTTCCGGGTCAAGAGTTTCAGGCGCAACACGCCGAACTCTAAAGCTCAACTTTACACTGAGAGATTACTCCGACGCTTGCGTACCTTCTTCCCCATCAGTATCACCAGCATCATCCGCATCAAGGTTGTCGACGCCCAGATTACGCATGAGCTCCTCAAAATCCGCGTCGGCTTGGGCATCGCCACTCGCCGACTGCGCCTCACCTTCAACATCTGCAACCACAATCTCCGCACCAAGGAAGCGCTCCGCATCTTCGGCGGACAAATACATCGATGCTTGATTGGCGACATGCTCATCGACCGCCAACTCCTGGTCGAGTTCGAGCGCCAACGTAATCGCATCCGACGCGCGCAGGTCTAACTCTGCACCATCGGCAAACGACACCGTCGCCATGAACATCCCGTCGACGTACGACGACAGTTCGATGGTCTCGACTGAGAGACCGGTGGTGCGGATGAGCTCCACTATGGCGTCGATGGTGCGCGGACGGTTCGGCGACCAGCCGTCGAGACGCGCTGCGAGCTCGCTTCCCTCCTGCATTGGTACCCACACTGGGATGCAGCGCCCGTTGGAGGAGCGCTGCAACAGCGCGCAAAGATACTGCTCGGGGCCGACAGGAAAAACCCCGACGAGGTCAACCGCCTCCATGGCGTCTAGTTGCCGGACTGCTTGCGCAGCTCGTTTTTCACCAGCGACGCGTGCAGCGAGACGACCAGCGCCGACATCTGCTGGCCGATTTCTTCGGCTTGCTGCTGGGAATTGATCTTGCCGGACTTGGCCACTGGCTCGGTGACCTGACCGATCATGTCGGCCTGGCGGGCGGCTGCGGTGCGCAGCGTCTTCAGGTGGCGGGCGTCAAAGCCGAACTCTGCAAGCGACATCGCGGTGGTGACGGTGCGCACGTCGTCGACATTGAACAAACCAGCGGCATCCGGAGTGATCAAGCCGACCTTGATGTACTCCTCCACCGTGGACTGAGGTGCCTGGGCCTGCTCGGCCACATCGACATCCGACAAACGAGTCGGCGCCGGAGCACGGAAGTTCTCCGGGGAGATCATCGGCTCCGCGTCGTTGGCGGTGAGGATCGCGGTGACCTGGCCGGAATCCATCGCGTCCAGCTGCTCGCGGATGACCTTCAGTGGCAGGTAGTTGTCGCGCTGGGTGACCAAGATGTAGCGCAGACGCTCCACGTCATCTTCGGTGAAGCGGCGGTAGCCCGACGCCGTGCGCTGCGGGGTAATCAGTCCCTCGGATTCGAGGAAGCGGATCTTGGAGACGGTCACGTCCGGAAATTCGGTGCGCAAACGCTCAAGCACAACACCAATCGACATGGTCTTCGCCGGTTTGGCGGGCTTGGATTGCTTCGCGGCGGTCGGCTGCGGGGCGGTCTTGCGGATTGCGCTCACGTGGTCGTGCTCTTCTTCTTCTTCGTTGGGCGTGGGCTAGGGAAATTAGGCAGTTTAGTCTTAGTCTTCAGCGACAATAAAGACGAGTCGGAATTTGCCAATCTGGATCTCGTCGCCGTTGGTTAGCTCCTGAGTGTTGCGCGGCTCGCGGTTGACGTAGGTGCCGTTGAGCGACCCGACATCGACAACCTCGTAGCCTTCGCCGTTACGGCGGAACTCAGCGTGACGACGAGAGACAGTCACGTCGTCGAGGAAGATGTCGGCCTCCGGGTGGCGGCCGGCGGTCGTGGAGTCCTGGTCGAGCAAGAAACGAGCCCCTGCGTTCGGGCCGCGCTTGACGACGAGCAGCGCTGCACCTTCCGGCAGGTTGTCGGTGCCAGCCGTGGAGTCCACGGATGCGGCAGCACCAGATTCCATCTCCTTGAGCAGGTCAGCTCGGAACACAGAAGTGGTTTCGACCTGGTTCTGCGGCGTGTTGTCGCTCATGACTAACTCCTTGACTGTCGAGTCGAGATTGAGAACTTCTGCAATAGTACCGCCCAACTCGCTCGCGGGTGGCGTTTAGCGGGTTAGCGGAAGATATTGCCGATGCCGCTAATGACGGAGTTGCCGGAGCCCGCAAGCGGGTTGTCGGAGACCATGTAGGTCCACGTCGCGCTCGGGCGCTTCCACCCCGCGTCTGCCAAATGGGCCCCGTTTTCGTCGATGTCCACGGAGTTAAACGTCTCCACGGCCTGGGACACGGCCCGGTTTGCGAGATCCTTGAACTCGCGCACGGCGATGCGGTGGTATTCGTCAATCGGCGTCTCGCGGGCGATGGCGCGAAGGTGAATAGATTCCCGGACGTCGTCCATCAACGCGAGGTGCTCGGACCACTCGGCGTCGAGGTGGAACAGCATGATCTCGCGTGCGGCCTGCTCGAGGGTGTCCTGGGGCAGGTGTGACAGTTCGTCGGCACGCTGCGGGGCACGCTCGGCCAACTCACACCAGGCGGTGTCGGTGTCCAAGATCGCCGCACGCCGCTCGTCGAGGATGTCGCGGTGGTCCGCAAGCAGCTTGTTGTACTTCCAGGTCTGGGAGTGAATCTCCAGCAGTTGGCCTTCGGTGACGCGCTGGCAGTGCTCCACGAACTGCTGGGCGCGGTTGCCGGTGATGCGCCCGTCCGGCTCCGGCTGGGCGCTAAACGCTTCGTCAGCGCCGCCGGTGGTGACGATGTCGTCGTCAAGCGAGACGAAAAACAGGCTCAAACCCGGATCGCCCTGGCGGCCCGCACGGCCACGCAGCTGGTTGTCCAGGCGTGCGGTGCGGTGGCGCGCGGTACCGATGACCGCAAGACCGCCAAGTGCGGCAACCTCGGCGTGGTCGCGTTCGTCGGCGCCGCCGAGCTTGATGTCGGTGCCGCGGCCAGCCATCTGGGTGGACACTGTGACGCGCCCAACGTCGCCGGCCTCCGCAATGATGCGGGCCTCCTCGGCGTCGTTTTTCGCGTTGAGGACGTTAACCGCGATACCGCGCTGCGCGAGCGCCTCCGCCAGCGCCTCAGACTCGGCTACGTCGTGCGTGCCGACGAGCACTGGCTGGCCGGTGGAGTGAATGTGCGCGATCTCCTCGACGATCGCGGCGTTTTTGTCCTCCATGGTCGCGTAGATGCGGTCGGCCTCGTCGAAACGCTTGAGTTCGTTCGCCCGGTCGATGACGGCGACGTGCAGGCCGTAGAAGCTGCGCAACTGGTCAGTGGCTTCGACGGCGGTGCCCGTCATGCCGCACACCGTAGGATAGCGGCGCATCAGCGCCTGAAGCGTGATCGAATCGAGAATGCGCCCGCCCTCGGACACGTCGAGGCCTTCCTTCGATTCGACTGCCGCCTGCAGGCCGTCGGGCCAGCGCTGCAGTTCTGCCACGCGGCCGCGGGAAGCGTCGACAAGCGCGACCTTTCCGTCCTCGACGATGTAGTGCACGTCGCGGATCAGAAGCGCCTTGGCATGCAGTGCGAGGTTGACCCGCACCAGCGTTGAGCCGATGTGCTCGTCCGAGTACAGCGACTCAATACCCAGCAGACGCTCGACCTTCGCCGCGCCGTCGTCGGTGAGAAACGCGTTGCGCCCGTCCGAATCGATGGTGTAGTCCTCTTCCTCCACCAGGTGGGAGACGGCCTCGGTGATCTGGCCGGTGGCCTGCTGCGTCCCCTCAGACCCGGCGAGGACAAGCGGGACCAGGGCTTCGTCGACAAGCACACTGTCCGCCTCGTCGACAAGCGCAACATCGGCAGGGACCTGAACCGTCTGCTCGCGCGAGGTGATCTGGTTGTCTCGCAGGTGATCGAAGCCGATCTCAGTCACCGGCGCGTAAATCACGTCGCTACGGTAGGCCGCGACGCGCTCGTCGCGTGACGACGACTCCGTCACCGCCGCCACCGTCAACCCGAAAAACTCCACGAGCGGGCGCATCCACTCTGCGTCGCGGGCTGCCAGGTAGTTGTTCACCGTGATCAAGTGGATCCGCTTGCCTTGCAACGCAAACCCGGTGGCCGCCATCGCGCCGACGAGCGTTTTGCCCTCACCGGTGGCCATCTGGATCACATCGCCTTCGAGCAGCCGCAGCACCGCCTGGTTCTGCACGTTAAACGGGGTCATCCCCAGCGTGCGCTGGGAGGCCACCGACAGACCCGCAAGGAAGCGCGGCTTGTCCTTAACGGCGCCGCCGGCGACGGTGGCGCGGACGGTTTCCGCGAGCGCGTGGTCGTCGAGAAGCGAGAGCTCCTCGATCAGCCCGTGTGCGTCGGCGACGACGGCCTTGGACTTTTTGTTGTTGCGCTCGGCCGTGGAGCCCATGGCCTTCCAGAACCAGTCGAATTTGCCCATAACCGTTAAGGATAATGCGGTTTGACGCTTGGGCCTGGCGCAGGGGTGCACCAAAGGTGCCAAAGGCATGGTGACACGATTACGCTGGACGTCGATTTTGAGGAGGGAAGCCAACCAATGCTGTCTTTGAACGTGAAAGTCCCCTCGTCCAAGGGGCACATGATGGCCGGCACCATCGACAGGCCGGACGGTCCCGCGCAGGCGTACGCCATTTTTGCGCACTGCTTCGCCGGGTCCCGCCACACGCCGGGCGCGTCGCGAATCTCGAAGCGACTCACCGAGCACGGGATTGCCACACTGCGTTTCGACTTCCCCGGCCTGGGCCAGTCCGAGGGCGAGTTCCAAAACACGTCGTTTTCCGAAAACGTCGATGACATCATCGCCGCAGCCCAGTGGCTCGAGGAGAACTACAAAGCCCCGCAGCTACTGATGGGCCACTCCCTCGGTGGCGCGGCCGCGCTTAAGGCGGCGACCCGTCCGGAGCTGAAGAAGATGATCAAGGCGGTCGCCACCGTCGGCGCGCCGTTCGACCCCGCGCACTCCGTGCTGCACTATGCCCACGCGATCGGCGAAGCTGATACCAACGGCTCCGTAGCAGTCGTCCTCGGCGGCCGCGAACTGATCATCTCGCGCGAGTTCCTCGAGGACCTCGCGGAGACCAATCCGGAGGAATACCTGCCGAAGCTACGCAAGCCGCTGCTTATTGTGCACTCGCCTATCGACATCACCGTCGGCATCGACAACGCCCAAAACATCTTCTCGCTGGCGCGCTACCCGAAGTCGCTGATGTCCCTGGACAAGGCCGACCACCTGCTTACCCGCCAGGGCACCGCGCAGCGCGCCGCCGACATCATCGGCTCCTGGGCCGTGCAGTACACCGAGGACCTGTTCGTGCCGGCGAAGACCACGGACTCCAACGCTGTGTCCTACTCCGCTCGCGGCACGAAGTACGGCGACGTGGTGCGCACCTCCGACCGCGCGATCACCACCGACCGCTCCAAGAACACCGGCGGCAAGGGCCAGGGCGTGACGTCGACTGGCCTGTACATGTCCGCGCTCGCGGTGTCCTGCTCCCAAGCCGTGCGCGAGGCCGCGAAAGGCATGCCGCTTGACGACGTCCGCGTGGAAGTCAACCACAACGGCGACGGCACCTTCACCCGCCTGATTACCCTCTACGGCGACCTGTCCGACGACCAGGTGGAGACCCTGCGCGCCGCCGGTGCTGCCTCCACCGTCGACGGCTACGTGGACAAAGGCGCGATCGAGACCACCGCCGAGACCGCCTCCATCGAACGTCGCCGCCGCCAGAACAAGCTCCACCGCGCGGAGCGCCTGGGCAAGTAATGGCTGGACTGTGGTCTGAGGTGCGGGGCCTGTGCCCCTGCGGGCTCGGCATGCCGTATGACGCGTGCTGCGGCCGCTACATCTCGGGCGCCTCCAACGCCCCGACCGCCGAGGCGTTGATGCGTTCGCGCTACACCGCTTTCGTCGTCGGTGACGGCTCCTATGTCGCCCGCACCTGGGCGCCGGAGACGCTGCCTCCCAGTTTGGAAGTCGATCCCACCGGCGAGTCCTTCACCCGCCTCGACGTCATTGCCACCGAGAGCGGCGGGCTTTTCGACGCCACCGGCACCGTCACCTTCCACGCCCACTACCCCGACGGCTCGTTGCAGGAGCACTCCCGCTTCGAGCGCCGCGCCGGGCGCTGGGTTTACGTCGACGGCACCGTTAGCTGACCTGGCGGTTTTGGGGCCGGATGACAGTGCTGTAATATTTGGCCAGTTGCCGATCATCGGCAGCGAAACGGGCTGTGGCGCAGTTTGGTAGCGCACCACACTGGGGGTGTGGGGGTCGCAGGTTCAAATCCTGTCAGTCCGACAATATTCTCGGCCCCGCTTTTCGCAGCGGGGCCTTCCTCGTTCCTCGCGGGTGTACGCCCCAATAGCTGGAAGTAGCCCAGTCACCGACGCAAAACCCCAGGTCGCCAATCTTTGTTCGGCCTACTTTCAGCTATTGCTCAAACCGGGCCTGTTCCCGCTCCACCGGCACCAACCCCGCGCCCGCACGCTTGCCCAGATCGACGTAGAACGACGCGTGCTTGAGCCGGTCCAGATAGGTGTCTTCGTCCAGCTGGCGCTTTACCTTGGCCGGCACGCCGGCCGCAAGCGAGAACTCCGGAATTTCCTGGCCTTCAAGCACCACTGCCCCGCCACCGATGATGCTTCCTTTGCCCACACGAGAGCGCGACAGCACCGTCGCGCTCATGCCGATCAGGCAGCCGGCCTCGATGTGACATCCGTGCACCATCGCGAGGTGCCCGATCGTCGCATCCTCTTCGAGCACCGTCTCACCGCCGCCATCGACGTGAATGACGGTGCCGTCCTGGACGTTGACGCGCTCGCCGATCCGGATGGCACCGACATCGCCGCGGATCACCACACCTGGCCAGATGTTCGCGTCCTCGCCGATTCCCACGTCGCCGATGATGGTCGCCTCGTCGGCCACAAACGCGGACGGATGAATCTTCGGGGTCTTACCTTCGAAGCTGTAGATCATGTGCCCATTGTGCCGAAACACAGCAAGCCGCAACGGCTACCGCCTGCTGCCCTTGCCCAACCGGAAGAACTCGAGCATCTTATCGGTGGCAAAGCCCTGTTCGACCGTCTTGGACGAGTCGTTGCCGCCGCCGGGCCAGACGTGCGGGCCGTTTTCGATGCGGTAGTGGGCAAGTTCGGCGTCGCAACCGGCCCAGTGTTCTAGCTTCACGTTGTCTTCCACATCGATGTCTTCTTCGCGGGCATCGCAGTGGTTGCGCTCGGCGGCGTCGGTGAGCATCTCCTCGACGGAGTTGTAGGCGGTCTTGTGGCGGCGGCCGCCGTCGTAAGAGATGATGTCGTCGTCGGTGCCGTGGAAATCGACGTGCTTCATCGGAATCTGCGAGCAGCCCTCGGATACGCGGTGATAGTAGGCACCGGCGACAGTGGCGATACCGGTGAACTCTTGCGGTCGCTGGCAGCCGAGGTACGCGGCAAATCCGCCGCCGTTGGAGAACCCGGCGGCGAACACGCGGGAGCGGTCGATAGAGAAATCGCGGCCGAGCTGATCTAGCACCGCGTCGACGAAATCGAGGTCCTGCGCCCCCGATGTCTTCGCGTACGGCGCCGGAGCCCAGGCTTTCTTTTCGCCGTCGAGGTAGGCCACGATCGCGTCCGCCTCATCCAGGCCGGAATTCTTGCGCACCGATTCCGCGTCCTCGCCGTAGCCGTGGAACACGAGAATGACGGGCAGCCGGTCGCGTTGTTCGGCGCCTGCGGGCAGCGACAGGATGTAGTCGCGTTTCAAACCGCCTGCATTGATATGTCGCGTCTCCGACGAGGGGGCGGACCAAGGGTCGACCTCGCGGATGTCGTCGATAGCTGGCAGCGCTCGCGTGGTCACCAACGGTTCATTGAGGTCGGAGCCTGCAAGTGAGGAGCAGCCGCCGAGCAGAAGTGCGCAAACTCCCACTGCAACGAGGGTCGATACGTTGCGCATTACGCCTGCTGCTCCGGATTCAACACGACAGGTAGATTAATGCATCATGTCTACGCGCGGAACTCACCCAGGGCCCAGCAGGAAGTCCCAGCCCACCTTCCGCAGCCGCACCCACCAGCACACGGCGGCGAGCGCGTTCGTGCGCGACGCGGACCGCTACCACGACGCGCGCCCAACGTACCCCTCTGCGGTGCTTTCGCTTGTCGACGACGCCACCACCGTCTGCGACATCGGCGCCGGAACCGGCAAACTCACGCAGTTGCTTATCGACGACACCCGCACCACCTTCGCCTGCGACCCCTCCGCAGACATGGCGCGGGTGCTGCGCACGCATCTGCCGGAAGTGCCGGTGTGGCGCGCCACAGCCGAGGCGACGGGGCTCGCCGATGACAGCGTGGACGCCATTACCTGCGCCCAGACCTGGCACTGGGTGGACGCGGAGGCGGCGAGCGTGGAGGCCGACCGCGTCATCCGGCCTGGCGGGACGCTGATGCTGTGCTGGAACACGCTCGCTGTGCGCCACCCCTGGGTCTTGCGGCTGTCGCGGATTATGCACTCCGGCGATGTGCAGCGCGAAGGCTTCTACCCCACCGTGGCCGCGCCGTGGCGCCTCGAACGCGAGGTGCGCACCGAATGGGTCGACATGATTGCGGTCGAGGCCTGCTTCGAACTGATGGCCACGCGCTCGTACTGGCTCAAGGCCAACGAGAACACGCGCGCGAAGATGGAGGCGAACCTGTCGTGGTACCTCTACGAGCGCCTCGGCTTCGACCGCGGCCAGATCATTCCGCTGCCGTACCGCACCGACGCGTTCGCGTACCGCCGATAGGCGCTAGAACAGGTCGTCGCGCTCGTCAAGACCGAAAAAGGAGAAGATCTCCTTGGTCACGTCGATGCCGCGGTGCGGCGCCCACGGGCCGGTCGGCCATTCGTGGCTCATACCTTCGACACGGCGGTGCTCAGTACGAGCGGTCTCGCCGTTACGGCGCTCGAACGCCGCCACAACTTCCGGTGCTCCCAAGATGCCGTCCTCGGCCGGGCTACCAAAGCCCGGGCGGACCTCTCCGTCGTAGGGCACTACGTCGTCGTGGGTGCCGTGGATGTTGAGGTAGTCCACCGGGTTCGCGGCTTCGATGTCAGCCTCGGTGCAGCGCACGGCAGCGGAGACGGACGCGACGCCGGCGAACGTGTCGTCCAACGTGGACAGATACACCGACAGTCCTCCGCCGTTGGAGAACCCGACTGCGTAGATGCGCTCGGCGTCCACGTCGAAGCGCTCCCTTGACTGGGCGATGATGTCGTCGATACGCGCCTTGTCCTCATCGATCGTGGTCGTCGCGTAGGGTGCCGGCGCCCAGGCATTGGCGGAGCCGGTCGGGGCGACTACGACAGCGTTGGCTTTGACCAGGCCCGTCCCTGCCAGGAAGTTGCGGCCGTTGTCGCCGCGGCCGTGCAACGCCACGATGAGCGGCAGCGGGCCCTGTGGATTGGACGGGGCGGAAAAGAACGTCGAATCCATGCTGACCTACTTCCTGCCGCGGCGTTCACGCACGCGCACGGCGATGCGAATCGGGGTGCCATGGTAGCCGAACTGCTCGCGGAACTTGCGCTCGAGGTAACGGCGGTACCCGCCGTCCAAAAAGCCGGTGGTGAACAGGATGATTGTCGGCGGGCGCGTCGTCGCCATCGTGGCAAACAAAAGCTTCGGCAGGCGGTTGTTCTTCATCGGCGGCGGGTTCGCAGCGATCGCCTCGCGCAGCCAGTTGTTGAGCTGACCTGTCGAGATGCGCCTGTCCCAGTTCTCCAGAGCCTGCTTCATCGCGGGCTCGAGACGGTGCAGACCACGGCCGGTGTCGGCTGAAATATTGAGTTTGGTCACCCACTTCAACTGCCCCATGGTCTGGTCGAATTCGCGGTCGAAGTCGTAGCGGCGGTCCTCGTCCATGAGGTCCCATTTGTTAAAGCAGATCACCATCGCCTTACCGGCTTCGAGGACCATCGAGATCACGCGCTGGTCCTGCTCGGAGATCTCCTGGGAGGCATCGATGAGCACCACACATACTTCAGCGGCCTCGATCGTGCCGCGGGTGCGCAGCGACGCGTAGTACTCGTGGCCCTGGGCGTTTTTCACCTTCTTGCGCAGGCCCGCGGTATCGATGAACGTCCACAGGTCCTCGTCCAGCTGCACCAGTTCGTCGACCGGGTCGACAGTGGTCCCGGCGACGTTGTCCACCACGGCGCGGTTGGACTTGGTCAGCTTGTTCAGCAGGCTCGACTTGCCCACATTCGGCCTGCCGACGAGCGCGACACGGCGCGGTCCTTCCGTCACCGACGCCGCAGCGCGCGGCACCTCCGGGAACAGACGCAGGATCTCGTCGAGCACGTCCGCGCCGCCGCGGCCGTGCAGTGCGGAGACCGGCCACGGGTCGCCGAGGCCCAAGGTGTAGAACTCCGCGACCTCGCCCCACTGGTTGTCGGACTCGAACTTGTTGGCCACGAGGATCACCGGCACGTCCGCACGCTGCAGGTTTCGCGCCATGACCATGTCGGTCTCCGTGACTGTGGTCTTCGCGTCGACGACCATGACGATCACGTCAGACGTTTCCATCGCGGCCTCGGACTGGCGAGCGATCGCGCCGTGGATGCCCTTCGCGTCCGGGTCCCAGCCGCCGGTATCTTGCACCCAGAAGCGGCGGCCGTTCCAGTCAGCCATGTAGCTCACGCGGTCGCGGGTGACACCGGGGTGGTCCTCCACCACGGCTTCACGACGACCCAAAAATCGGTTCACCAGCGTCGATTTACCCACGTTCGGCCGGCCCACGATGGAGACAGTCGGCAACGCCTCCTTGACCACGTCCGGGCGCAGAATGCCGTACTCGGCCTCGATCTCTGCCCACTCTTCGTCGGTGTAGTCGTCTGTCTCGGCGTCGTCGCCGAAGTCGGCCTCGCCGAACTCGGATTCGTCGAAGTCCTCGAGGTCCTCGTAGTACTCCGCGTCGTCGGCGCTGAGTTCGTATGGCTCGACATCGTCGTAGCCAGACGCGTCGATACCCGGCTGGATGAACTGGGTTTCCGGCTCGAGGTTGTCGTCATGCTTGTCGCTCATCGCGCGCTCCTTTCCACCACCGCGGTCAGTGCGGCGAGCACCGCATCCGGTGCCATCTCGGAGGTGTCGACCACCTCGGCATCGTCCGCTGGACGCAGCGGGCTGGTCTTGCGCGACGAGTCGGCGTCGTCGCGACGTTTGACGTCGGCAAGCACTGTGTCGAAGTCAGCCTCGCGGCCGGCTGCGACGTCCTGGTCGAAGCGCCGCTTCGCACGCACCTCAGCGCTGGCGGTCATGTACACCTTCGCCGGGGCGTCCGGCAGCACAACGGTGCCGATGTCGCGGCCTTCCACAATGGCGCGACCTGCCTCACGTGCGAGTTTGCGCTGCAGCTCCACCAGGTTCACGCGTACCTCGGGGATCGCCGAGACTGCGGAAACGTGCTTGGTTACCTCAGGACCGCGAATTTCACCGGAGACATCTTCACCGGCGAACAGCACCGCGGTGGAATCCGGGTCGTCGGATACCTCGAGCGGCAGGTCGGTCGTGGCTTCGATCACGGCGTCCGTATCCGCCGGATCGACGCCCGCGCGCAAGACCGCAAGCGTGGCCACGCGGTACATCGCGCCGGTGTCCACGTACTTCGCGTCCAACTGCTTTGCCAGCGCGCGGCACATCGTCGACTTACCGGTGCCGGACGGGCCGTCGACCGCGAGAATGAGCCCGCCGCCGGGCATGTTCGAAATCTGATTGTCTGCCATTTACATATCCACCACCTTGTACAGTGACGCGAGCTCGGAGGAGTTCAGCGCACGCATCATCCCTGGTTTCATCTCGCCCAACTGGACGGTGTGGAACTTGGTTCGCACCAGCCGCTGCACCGGGAACCCGGCGGTCTTGAGCATGCGGCGCACGATGTGTTTGCGGCCTTCGTGCAGCTCCACACGCACGATCGACTGGCCGTTGTGCACGTCCACGATCTGGGCGAAGTCGGCCTTCGCGGGGCCATCGTCAAGCTCAATGCCCTGCTTGAGTTGCTTAACCAGCTCGTTGTTCGCCTCGCCGAGCACCGTGGCCATGTACGTCTTGGACACCTCGTATTTCGGGTGCGTCAGGCGATTCGCCAACTCGCCGTCGTTGGTCAGCAGCAGCAGGCCTTCAGTATTGGCGTCGAGACGACCGACGTGGAACAGGCGCTGGCCGGAGGCGGTGCGCTCCGACAGGTAGGAGCCGACAGAGGTGCGGTCGTGCTCGTCCTTCATCGTCGAGTGCACGCCGCGGGGCTTGTTGAACACGAAGTACTCGTGCTCCTCGTTGACGTTGATGCGGGATCCGTCGACGCGAATGATGTCCACGTTCGGGTTCACACGCATGCCCTGGACGGTGACGATCTTGCCGTTGACCTCGATGCGGCCCTGATCGATCATCGCTTCTGCGTGACGACGAGACGCCACACCAGCCTGCGCCAGCACCTTCTGCAGGCGGATGCCCTCGGTCTTGCGGGCCTTCTCGCCCGGGTTGTCGTCCCACCAGTTGTCGTCCAACGGGTGGGGTTCGTTCTCTACGGCGTTCTTGCGCCGCTTGTCCAGGCGGACGTGTTGCTTCTTTGCCGGCTTCGCGTACGAGATGTAGAACGTGTCGTCCTTCTCGGGCTTGTCCGGTGTGCCGTCTCGGCGAGCGGGAGGAGTCATGAAATCCTCGAATCCTTTGCAGTCGTATGCGGTTATTGCCTGTCCGCAGGTTACCAGGCATCTTCGATGGCATCGATGTCTGGAAGCAGCGGAGCGAGATCCGGCAGCCGCTCGAGCGAATCGATGCCGAGCAGCTCCAAAAACAACTCGGTGGTCACGTAGCGGTGCGCACCCGACTCCTGCTCCGGATCCACCTCCGCGATCAGGCCGCGCAGTGCAAGTGTGCGCATCACACCGTCGACGTTGACACCGCGCACACCCGCCACTTGGGCGCGGGTCACCGGCTGGCGGTACGCGACAACAGCCAGCGTCTCCATCGCGGCGCGCGAGAGCTTCTTTTGCGTGCCGTCGAGCAAAAACGCCTCAACCGCATCCGCGTTTTCCGGCCTGGTGTAGAGCCTCCAGCCCTCAGCAGTCTCGCGCAGATCGATACCGCTTCCGCGCCCGTCGAGTTCGCGGGACCACTCGCGCAGATGGTCAGACACCTCAGCGTGCGTAGCTCCGAGCGCTCCGGCGAGGTCTTCGACGGCGACAGGCGTATCGACGACCAACAGCACCGATTCGATCCTCGAGCGCAACTGCGCCACCATCGGCATGTCTTCCATAGCGCTGAATTCTAGCTACGGGCGCCTACGTCCAGTTCGACGCCGCCACGACAGCCGGGTCCACGTCGAGCCCGGTCCAGGACACATCGAGTTGCCCCAGCGCTTCCGGCTGCTCCGTCTCCACTGCGCGGGCCTTGTAGAGCTCGAGTAGTGCAAGGAATCGGCCGACGACTTCCATCGACCGGGTGCAGTCGCGGGTCAGCGCGGCAAACGTCAGCCACGTGCCGGAGCCGGCAAGTTTCAGCGTGTCCAGGATGCGCCCGGCCTGTTCCGGCACGGATACCGCCACCGCGTGCAAATGGTCGGTGCGCACCTCTTCCGGAGGTTTCGGGCGGAAAACGGAGGCCGCGAGTTCTGCGAAACTAGCCGCGTCGTGGCCGAGTTCGACTGGCGGGAGCAGGTCCACAAAACGTGGCTCCATGGATACGGCGCGGGGGTGTCGTCGATTAGCGCTGGCCTGCCACTGCGCGAACTGGTCGGCGACCTGCTGATAAGCCCGGTACTGCAGCAGCCGGGCGAACAGCAGGTCGCGGGCTTCGAGCAGCTCGAAGTCGTCCTCCATGTCGTGCTCGCCGCGCGGCAGCAGGCGCGCCGTTTTCATGTCGAGCAGGGTGGCGGCGACGACGAGGAACTCGGTGACCTCGTCGAGCGACTCGGTCTCGCCCAGTGCGCGGGTGTAGTCGATGAACTCGTCGGTCACCTCGGCAAGCGCCACTTCCGTGACGTCTAACTTCTTCGCCTGAATCAGGCTGAGCAGTAAGTCGAACGGCCCCTCGAAGTTCTGGAGTACGAGGGTAAAGCCGGTGATCTCCGGCTGCGGGTACTGCTCGGGTGCTTGCGCCACTAGCTGGTGCGCTCCAGCACCTCAAGCGCCAGGCTGCGGTACTGGTCCGCACCCTGGGAGTTGGGCGCCCAGGTGATGATCGGCTCACCGGCGACAGATGTCTCAGGGAATCGCACGGTACGCGTGATCACGGTGTCGAACACGCGTTCGCCGAAGACTTCCACCACCCGGTCCATCACCTCGCGGGCGTGGGTGGTGCGGCGGTCGAACATTGTGACCAGGATGCCCACAATGTCGAGGTCGAAGTTGATGCGGTCGCGGACCTTCTCCACCGTGTCGGTGAGCAGCGCAAGGCCGCGCAGTGAGAAGTATTCGCACTCCATCGGGATGATCACACCGTGCGAGCACGCGAGTGCGTTGACGGTCAGCAGGCCCAGCGACGGGCCACAGTCCAGAATGATGAAGTCGTACTCGCCGCGCACAGGACGCAGGGCGCGCGCCAGGGTGTGCTCGCGACCGACCTCGTTGACCAGCTGGATCTCGGCGGCCGATAGGTCGATGTTCGCCGGCACAAGGTCGAGCCCAGACACGTTCGTCTTGTTGATCGCGGCGTGGATGCTGGCCGTGGTGTCGAACAGCAGGTCATAAACCGTGACCTGGTCCTCCTCGTAGGACACGCCGAGCCCGGCTGACAGCGCGCCCTGCGGGTCGAGGTCTACCAAGAGCACCTTGCGACCCTGCTCAGCGAGGCAGGCCCCGAGGTTGATCGTGGACGTGGTCTTTCCCACGCCGCCCTTCTGGTTCACCATCGAAATGACGGTCGCTGGCCCATGGCGGTCCAGCTCCTTCGGCTTGGCAAACTCGCGCCACGGCCGGCCCGTCAGAAACGTCTTCTGGTCAGCCGCGTCAAACAGCGCGTCGTCCGCCATGGCCGTTCCTTCCTGCGATCACGTCTAAACCCTTGACTGCGTACATCTTACAACGATGTCATTAGACCCGCCCACGGCTTCGCTTCCGCAAGAACACGATCAGCAGCGCGAGCGCGGCGACCAGCGCGGCTCCACCGATGAGAAGCGGGGCAATTCCGCTTGACGACGACCCCTTGTCAACCTCATAGACTTGACCGTCATAGCCGTCACCTTCCGCGCTACCTTCGTTTTCCGGGCGCTCCACTTCAGCGTTGGCCGAAGTAATGACGGCGACAAACGTGGCGGCGCCATCTTCGACCACCTCAATAGTGAACGGGTTGTCCGGCGTCTCCCCCTCCGGGTAGGTCAAGGTAAGCGTGCGCCCCTTGATGTCCACGTCGCGCTCGACGCCCTCGATGATGCGTCCGTTCACATCCACGTAACGCACGGTTGCGTTCGACGTGTCGTAGTTGGCGTACTGCATTAGATCCGCGACCTTGCGCAGCGGGACCTTGACCACAATCTGGTTGCCCCGGATCTCGCCTTCAAATTCGAGGCGCTTCGCATTGGTGGCGTCAGCCTTCTCCGCCTGCTTACGCTCCGGGCGCTTCGCGGCACCCGCACCTTCACCGGTCCGACCCGTTGCTTCGGATCCACCATCGGCTGGCTCAGACCCGCCGTTTCGGTCACCGTCTTCACCCCTGTTCCGCTGCGCTGCTGGTGCATCCGCTGCACCACCACTGTCGGCTGCTTCACCGGCGTCGGTGTTCGCGCCGCCGCCGACAGCGACAAGGGTCACCGTCGCCGAGTATCCGCCGGCATTCGCTGGTACCGACGCGGTGGCGCCGTCCTGGTCAGGTGCTGTCACCGACACCGAGGTGCCGTTCGAGGTGACCGTCCACCCGCCCGAGGAGTAGTTCACGTTGACGGGCACCCCGACGTCCACCGTCGTGGTTTCGCCCGCGGGCACGGTGATTTCCGACGGGATCATGCCCGCAACCTGGGCGGGATCCATGCCGCCGGGAAGCTGCGCGGTGGCAGGTGCCGCGCCCAAGGCGGTGGTCAGCAGCAACGCTGCGGGCACAGCCAAGGCTGCGCGGCGGGCTCGTGCGAATCTGTGTCCACTCATAAGCGTGAAAGCTTACGCACGCGGGTGCGAGCTGCGCCAAACTTCGCGCAGGCTGTCGGCTGTGATGTGCGTGTAAATCTGCGTGGTGGTTACTGAGGCGTGGCCGAGCAGTTCCTGAACCGAGCGCACGTCCGCTCCGCCTTCGAGCAAGTGGGTGGCAAAGGAGTGCCGCAGCGTGTGCGGCGAGACCTCTTTGTGAATGCCCGCGCGCTCCGCGGCTTGTTTGATCACGGTCCACGCGCTTTGCCTCGACAGCCCGCCACCGCGCTTGTTCAAAAACAGCGCGTGCGACTTTCCGGTCGCGAACACCGGCCGCCCGCGCACCAGGTATGCCTCGATCGCGTCCTTTGAGTGGCGCCCCAGCGGCACCAGGCGCTGCTTGTTGCCTTTGCCCGTGACGGCGAGGATGCCGTCGGCGTCGATGGCGGCGGTGGCGTCGTCGACACGCAAATCCAGCACCTCGGACACCCGCGCGCCGGTGGCGTAAAGCGTTTCCAGCAGTGCTTTGTCGCGCAGGCCGACTGGGGTTTCGGTCGGGCAGGCGTCGAGAAGCGTGGCGACCTCGTCGATGCTCAACGTGTCAGGAAGCTTCTCGCCCGCGGCAGGCGGTGAAACCTCTGCTGCGGTGTCCGCGGGAAGCACGCCTTCTTCCACTCCGAAACGATGCAGCCCGCGCGCCACCGTCAGCGCGCGGGCTGCGGAGGACGCGGCCAGCGGCTTCGCCCCGTCGACGCCGCGGCGCAAATCCGCCACGTACGCCTCCACGTCCGTGGCGGTGACCTGCGACAAATCCGTCTTTCCCGCGCTATCAAGCCACGCGGTGTAGCGGCGCACGTCCCGCGTGTAGTTGCTCAGCGTGTGCTCGGACACCCCACGCTCCACAGCGAGGTGCTCGAGCCAGCGCGCTGCCAACTGCTCTGCCTGAACCATCACACCTGCTTCATATCCGGCACAATGCCGCGCTCACCACGACGCCGGGCCAGCGATTGCGGGCGCCACTCGAACGGCTCAGCCACGTCGCGCGTGTGCCCGCCGCCGGCTGCCACCCTGCTCGCTGCCAGGATGCCGCTCACCGCGATCGAGTTGACGATCTCACCTCGCAGCACCTTCTCCGCCGCCTCGTCCAACGGCACCCACGAAAAGCCCATGTCGGCTTCCTCGTTTTCGGCGTCGGGGCGCTCCACCTCGCGCAGTTGCTTAGCGACGAACACCCGCACCGCCTCTTCCGCAAACCCCGGAGACGTGACCAAATCAACCAGCACAGCCCACTCGTCGGCCTCCAGCCCGGCTTCTTCCACCAGTTCCCGCTTCGCGCACTCCAGCTCGTCTTCGCCGTACACGTCTAACAGACCGGCGGGCAGTTCAAGCAGGCGGCGGCCCACGCTGTGGCGGTATTGCTCGACCAGGGCGACGTTGTTGTCGTCGTCAAGCGCGACGACCGCAACTGCGCCGAAGTGCTCGACAATCTCCCGGTCAGCGGGTGTGCCGCCCGGCATGACAACGCTATCGCGGCGCACCGCGATGATCGGCGCATCGATGAGGATCTCGGACGATTCAACAGTGAATTCGTGGCTCATAGCATCCGAGCCTATTGCACTACTCCGCCACGGCGAGCACCGTGGAGATCCGGCCAGTCTCGCTATCGACCGCACCGACCGTTGCCACCCCGCGCAACTCCTTCGGGGCAATCTCCTGACTTGCCAGCACAGTGGTGCCAGCCTCGCCCAAGGCCTCGGCAAAATCGCGCAGCAGCTTCGCTCCAAACTCGCCGCCTGCGGCATCGGGCTTGCCGTCGACGACCACCACTGCCTCGGCCGGCACAATCGACCCCTTGTGCTCCACGAACCCGGACTGCTGCAAGGTGTCCATCACCAGGCTGCGGTCTGACGCCTGCGCCGGGGCCTCGTTCGTGGCCGGGTCGATGAGCATGATGGAGGCCAACGACTGACCCGCGTGCATGCCCGGCGAGCGGTTGTCCACGCTCAACTGCGCGCCCGACGGCAACGTCGAGGCAATTAGCGTGGACAGTTCGTCCGCTGCATTTTGGTCCGTGAACTTCTCCGTCAAGCGCAACTCGCCGGCGTCGGACGCGCCCGCGGCGTTGAGCAGCCAACGCACCGAGGCGACGTCGTCGTCCGAGGCCGTGTTCGTGCGCACGATCGCCACCGGCACATCCGTCAGCGCGCCGGAGACGATGGAGACGGATTCGCGCGAAAGGAGGTCTTCGGCGGCGTCGAAACGCTGTTGCGCCTCGCTGCTTTCCTGCGTCTGCTCCGTTGCCTCGTCCGTCGCTGCGGAGTGGTCGACGTCGCTGCGGAACGCACCGTTGAACACGTCCGGCCCACCGGGTATCGCCGGGGCGAGCACCGCCGCGCCGAGCACGACGCCGAGCGCTAGCCCCCAGCCGAGGCCGGCCGCGACCAGGCCGCCAGATCCGATCTGTTTCGCCATTGCTGCCTACTCCCCCTCTCCAGATGGGAACCAGCTCTGCACGGTTTGCGCAACCGTGTCCCACGTGTCCGTCAGGTTGTCCGCGAAGGTGCCGCTACCGCCGAGGCCGGCCACCAGGATCACCAGCGCCGCGGTAACCAGGAGGCCAAGCAGTGCCCAGGCCCAGGCCACGCCGCTGGTCGGCTCGACCGTGTACAGGTTTTCAATCACTGTGGAATCGACAACCTTGCGGCCCGCCTTCAGCCGGGCCAGCAACGCTGCCGGGTCCGCGTGCGCCGTATCGGCGAACATGCGGTCCAACTCCACCGGATTGCCGACAGTGACAATGGTTTCCGCGTCGTGGAACGCCGCCAGCAAGATCGCCAGGTCTGTCGGCGAATCGGTTGCCGCGGGAAACGTCATCGCGCCCACGCCGAGGTCCTGGATGCGCTCCAACCCGGGCGCGTAACCGTCCGGGTCCGCCGGCAGGATCACGCGGGCGTCGCCGCGCAAGTTTTCCGAGGACACGTCGGCGGGGTCCGCCACGATGAAGTCCGGCGCGTATCCCATCTGCGCCAGCGTGTTCGCCGCGGAGCCGGCCGCGATGATCACCGGGGTGTACTCCTGCATGAAGTTCTGGATACCGGACATGCGCCGGCGGGTGTCCTCGCCCGGCGAGACGACGACCACCTTGCGGTCTGCGATCACATCACCCAGTTCGGGCGCGCCGACGCCGTCGATCAGCAACGGCGCCTCGGAGTGGATGAACTCGATAGTGTTGCCGAAGTAGGCCTCCATGTTCTCCACCAGGCCGCGCTGCGCCTCGGCAAATGAGGCGTCGACCTGCTCACGCGTAACCGGTTCAGCCTTGGCGCTGTTCTTGCGCCCGAAGGTCAGTTCGCCGCTGGGAACGAGCGTCACCTTTTTGCCGTCGCGGATTTTGGAGCGCAGTTCCGAGCCGACGGACTCGTAGAGTGGCACGCCGGCGTCGAGCAGCAAGTGGGGGCCGAATGTCGGCAGCGTCCCGGTGCTGTACGGCGAGAGGTTGACTACCGCGGCCGGCCGCCGCGAAATCAGCTGCTCCGCCAAGCGCCGTTGCATGTCCGGCGCGTCGACGAACGCGATGTCGCCCTCGCCAAGACGTGCGAGCCCTTTGCCCTGCGGTGTGCAGTCGCGCAGCGTGCCGCGCAACTCTTTCGCGGCCGCTTCCCCAGTTCCAACAGTCATGCGTGCCATTGTGCAACGTTGACCTGCCTGAACCGGGGAGGCGCGCGGGTTAGGCCCGCATTTCCTCCACCTCGCGCTGCGCCCGGGTGAACAGCTCCGTGGCGTGTGCGCGACCGGTGTCCGAATCGTCGAGACCCGCCATCATGCGCGCCAACTCCTCAATGCGTTCCTCATCGGCCAGGGTGCCCACCCCGGAGGTCACTGCCTCGTCGCCGACATCCTTGGACACGTGCAGGTGCGTGTTCGCGTACGCCGCCACCTGGGGCAAGTGCGTGACCACAATCACCTGGTTGCGCCGCGCCAACCGCGCAAGCCGTCGCCCAATCTCAACTGCGGCGCGACCGCCCACACCAGCGTCTACCTCGTCGAACACCAGCGTTGCCCCGCTTGACGATTCGGACAAGATCACCTCAAGCGCCAGCATGACGCGCGAGAGCTCGCCGCCGGACGCGCTCGTCGCCAAGGGCTTCGGCTCAAGCGCAGCATTCGGCGCGAGCGTGATCTCCACCGTGTCGGCCCCGTCGCGTCCGAACTTGGCTTCAGCGACCTCCACACGTAGCTGCGCCTTGGGCATGGCCAGGCCGTGCAGTTCCTCGGTCACGGCCTCGCCTAAACGCTTGGCGGCCTTTGCGCGCGCCTTCGTCAGCGCGGCCGCCCGTGTTTTCATCTCTCTTTCTAGCTTGGCCACCTGCGTTTTGAGCTTGTCGACGGCCTCTTCCGACGTATCGATCTGTCCCAGCCGCTTTCCCGCCTTTTCGCGCCAGGCGACCACACCGGCGATGTCCGGCGCGTACTTACGCGTCAGGCTCTTGAGTTCCTGCTGGCGCTGCAGCAGGCGCTCAAGCTCGTCCGGGTCTGAGGGCAAGTCGGCGGTGTACGCGCCCAGTTCCGCCGAGACGTCCGCGAGTACTCGCGCCACCTCGCCCAGACGCACACCGAGTTCCCGGAGAGCCTCGTCGCTCGACGATGCAAGCGCCGCCTGCGCCTTGCCGACGAGATCCGACGCCGGCTCCTCCTCATCTGTACCAAACGCGCCGACGGCCTCAGCGCCGTCGATGGCCACCAACGCGGTCTGGGCCGCCTCACGCAACGCGTCGACGTCCTGCAGACGGTTGATCGTGGCAACGAGCTCATCGTCCTCGCCTGCCTGCGGCGACACCGCATCGATTTCCTCGATCGCGAAGCGCAGCCGGTCCATCTCTTGGGCCAGTTCAAGCCGCTTTTCCGTGCGCTCCTTGAGGCTTTTCACCGCCTGGCGCCACTCGGTGTAGACCTCCCGGTAAGCCTCGAGCTTCGGAGCGATCGCTGGGTCGAAGCGGTCGAGCGCCGCCAGTTGCTGCTCCGGCGCGAGCAGACGCAGCTGGTCGTTCTGACCGTGGATGGTCAACAGGTGCGCGGCTAAATCCCCCAACGCCGCCGCCGGCACCTTCCGACCGCCCAGGTGCGCGCTCGATCGCCCCGACGCCTTCACCGAGCGGGAGACGAGGTACTCGCCGTTTTCGTCCGGCTGTGCACCGGCGCCTTCTGCGACGGAACGGACGTCGTCGACAGTCGCCGCCGGCAGCCCCCCGGTGGAAAACGCACCTTCAACGACAGCCTCCTTCGCGCCCGTGCGCACCCGTGAGGCATCCGCACGCCCGCCAGTGAGCAGCCGCAGCCCCGTGACCACCATCGTTTTGCCGGCACCAGTCTCACCGGTGAGCACAGTGAGCCCCGGCGACAATTCCGCCGAGGCGTGGCTGATCACGCCAAGATTCGAAATTGCGATCTCTGCGAGCACATCGCCTCCCTAAACTGCCTGGCCGCGCGGTCCACGCCACCCCGACACCGGCAGCTGGAACTTGTCCACCAGCCGGTCTGTGAACGGTTTGTCGTCCAAGCGTACCCACCGCACCGGACGCGCCCCGCGCACCACCTCGACGCGCGCCCCAGCCGGGACTGGAATCCGACGGATGCCGTCCATGACCGCGGTCGCATCACTCGTCGTCGGCTCGGATTCCACCGCGACTGTCGAATTCGGAGAGACCACCAACGGCTTGGCAAACAAGGCGTGCGCGTTGTTCGGCACCACCAGGATCGCATCCAGCGCTGGCCACATCACTGGCCCACCCGCCGAAAACGCGTACGCCGTCGAACCTGTTGGCGTAGCCACGAGCACCCCGTCGCAACCGAACGAGGACACCGGGCGGAAATCAACTTCCAGCGTCGCGTCGAGCACACGGGAGCGTTCCATGTTTTCCACGCTGCACTCGTTGAGCGCCCAGCTCCTGCCGACGACCTCCCCCGCCTGGTCGGTCACCGTCACGTCGACAGTCATCCGGTCGACCACCCGGTACGTCTTATCGACGACCTGGCGCACCGACTGCTCCAGACTCTCCGCCTCGCCCTCAGCGAGAAAGCCCACATGGCCAAGGTTGATACCCAGCACCGGAATATCCTGCGCCCGCGCGTAGCCCGCCGCACGCAAAAAGGTCCCGTCGCCACCGAGCACCAGAACCAGCTCGCAACCGGCCGCTGCGTCAGCGTCGGCCGCCGCACGCTTGAGCCCGCTCAACACCGGGTGCGTCTCAATCGCATCCATCCGCTGCTGTTCGAGCAGGCGGACGGTGATGCCGGCCTCCTCGAGCAAGGTTGCAGCCCGCGCGGCTGATTCGATGTTCGACTCGCGAAACAGGTGCGGAACGAGCAGGATCTCGCGCGCGGTGGTCATTGCGGCCCCTCCTTGACGGCACGATGGACGGTGGCGGTCAGGGTGTCGTCGTCAAGCGAAGTCGCCCCGCCGTCCTTGACCAGCCACAGAAAGTACTCCACGTTACCGCTCGGGCCCGGCAGCGGCGAGGCGGCCACATCGCGCACGCTGAGCCCCAACCCTTGCGCGAACCTTGCCACGTCAAGCGTGACCTCTGCGCGCAACTCCGGCGAACGCACCACGCCACCGGAACCGAGACGGTCCTTGCCGACCTCAAATTGCGGTTTGACCATCGGCAGAAGATCGGCGCCGTCCTCCAGGCAGTCGACAAGCGCCGGCAGGACCAGCTTCAACGAGATGAAGGACAAGTCGCCCACCATAAGATTTGCGGGCCCACCCATCATGTCTGGGGTGAGGTTGCGGATGTTCGTGCGGTCCAGCACTGTCACGCGGTCGTCGTTTTGCAGACGCCAGATGAGTTGCCCGTAACCGACGTCGACGGCGACAACCTCCGACGCGCCGTGCTTCAACAACACATCGGTGAATCCGCCCGTGGAGGCGCCAGCATCCAGCGCACGCTTACCCTCGACGCTCAACTCCTGGAACGCTTCTAACGCCCCAAGCAGTTTGTGCGCGCCACGCGACGCCCAATTGTCGAGATCCTCGATGTTAACTCGGATCGATACCTCCGGCTCCACCACCGTCGCCGGCTTCGACGCGACAAAGCCGCCGACTTCCACGCGACCTTCCTTGATCCAGCTCTGCGCCTGCTCACGTGACCGCGCAATTTTACGGCGGACAAGTTCCGCGTCCAACCGGGTGCGCTTCGGTGCCATCAGCCGTTCCTTTCCTGCAGCGCCTCGCCGAGAACGGCGTGGGCGCGGGTGAGTACATCGACTTCTTCAGACAGCGTCGCGGTCTCCTCCGAAAGAATTCCCTCGAACTTCTCGGTGACCTCGGCTGGTGTGGTGTGCGGAGCACGCGGGTCGCGTGGCAGCGGCGGAGTCATGTCACCACCACTGTGCGGTCGCGCGTTCGGCGGCCTCCGAGTTCGGCCGGACGTACTCCGGCGGGGTGTCCATGTGCCACGCCACCTCGAGCACGGTGCGCAGCGCCTCAGTCGGTGTGGCTGCGTCATTGCCGTTGCCGAGGATGATGTCGTCGCCATCAATGCGGGCGGTGAACCCGCCCTGCGCACCCGGACGAAGCGACTCGGCATCCTGCGTCAGGCCACGAAGATCGTCGGCGATAAACGTCGGCCGGTGCTCCTTCGGGGCCTCGATCAGGGCCAGCGGGCCCGAGACGCCGGTGAGCAGATGCAATGCAGGAATACCGGCGGCCACACCGCCTGCGATGTCAGTGTCCAATCGGTCGCCGACCGCCAGCGGACGCTTCGCCCCGAGACGATCAGCGGCCTGGAGGAACATGGCCGGCCCCGGCTTTCCCGCCGCCTCAGGCACGACACCGGTTGCAGAGGTCACCGCCGCGACCATCGACCCGTTGCCGACCATAAACCCGCGCTCCATCGGCAACGTGGTGTCCAGATTGGTTGCCAGATAGATCGCGCCCTGTTGAATCGCCAGGGCGGCCTCGGAAAGCTGCGCCCAGCCTGTCTCCGGGTTGTGGCCGTGAAGGACAACCTTCGGGTTGTCGTCGGCACTATCGACAACGCGGTAGCCGGCGTCGCTCACAAGCTGCTTGAACGACGCAGCTCCAACAACAAGAACCGAGTCGCCGTGCTCGAGGTGGGATTCCGCCATGGTCAGCGCCGCCTGGGCGGAGGTGATTACTTCCTGCTCCGACGCGTGAAGGCCGATCGCGTTGAGCATCTGCGCAACATCGCCCGCGCTTCTCGACGCATTATTTGTCACGTACATCGCAGCCAGACCCGAACCGTTGATGGCATCGACGGCGTGCTCAATGGCCACGCCGCCATTCCACACTGTTCCGTCAAGATCGAGCAGGAGCGCGTCGTGGTTATCCTGCAGCGCCATGGTTCCTACCCCAGTTCCTTCGCGCGCTCAGCGGCGTCGGTAAGCCCATCAGTGTCAATCTTGGCGACGTGCTCGAACCACGATCGCGCCTCATCACGCTTCCCCGTTGCCAGCAAAGCATCTGCGTAGGCATACGACAGACGCATCTGCTCGAATCCCTGCGAATCCAGCGAAGGGTTAAGCCGCTGCAGCGTCGCCAAGGCGGAGTCGTGCTGCCCCAAGTCATGACGGGCACCGGCCAGCACAATCGCCAACTCGATCCTGCCGGCCTCGTCCAGCTCCTTCGCCTCCGGACTCCGACCGAGTTCGAGCGCCTTCTCGGGCCGCCCCAGACCGCGCTCCGCATCAGCCATCACAGCAAGCAATCCCGGGCCACCGGAGATGCGTCGTGCGGCACGCAACTCCGACAGCGCTTCCTTCCACTCGCCTGCGCGGTACGCGACCACACCTGCGGTCTCACGGACCACACCCACACGGCCCGCGCGATTCTTCGCCGCCCGAGCGTGATCGAGTGCGAGCTTCGGGTCGTCTTCAAGCAGGTCCGTCGCCATCAGCATATGCTTAGCGACGCGATCCGCATTGTCCTTCGACAACACCCTCAAATCCTGTAGCACCGACGGATCCAGATCGGTGATCTCCAAGTCCTGCGGCAGATCCGGCTCGTGCTCCTTCTGCGCCATACGCTCCTCGCGGAAACCCTCACGGTACGGGTTGGACCGGTCATGACGGACACGATTACCCTGTCCCGGGCGCCCGCCCTTGCCGCGCCCCTTCCCTTTACCGCCGCGGTACCCGCCCTTGCGGTCTCCACGGTCGGAGCCGTTCGCTTGACGACGACCCCGGGACTGCTCACGACCCTTCGAACCGCGACGCTGCCCGCCTTCCTCGTTGGAACGGCGCTCGTCTCGGTTGTTTCCGTTACCGGCTTCTGCCATGGAATCCCTCCAATTCGTATCCCGATCATTATAGGGATGTATTCCTACACCCCGTCGTTCCCCCTGAGCCGGGGCAAATTCCTAACCGCAGCGGTACGTAAGTCGCTCCGCATTGCGGACAACTGGGTGAACACCAACGATTCCGCCATTGCGGGCTTCCTAGGTGTGCCGCAAGAGATTGTGGGCGGGTTCTACTCACCGGGCACAAGCACAAGGGGCTGGTGGGTACGCCGGAAGTGACGGTGTTGCGGGTGGTGGTTGCGGGTGGTGGTTGCGGGTGGTGGTTTGTAAAACTCGTTGATTTCAAGGGTTCAGGGCGTGGTTGCGCTGGTCGGTTGTGTTGGGTAACGCGTTTTACAAACCAGCCCAGGGCACGGACCGCCGGTGTGATCTCCGCATTGCGGACAACTTGGTCAGCACCAACGATCGCACGGTCCCCACGATTGTGCGGATAGTATCTCCGCATTGCGGACTAGTCGGTGAACACCAAGAATCGGTACAGGCCCACGACGCCCAGGTGTTTCTGCGGTTGCGGACAAGTGGGTGAACACCAACTATTCCGCGGTTGTGGGCTCGTGGGTGTCCACCAATGATCGTGGGTGATCGTGCTCGGGCTGTTTGTATGCCCGTCGTAGCGCTTGGCGGGTGCACGAAAAAAAGGGGCACCCGCCGGCTATCACCGGTGTGTGGTGATGCGGGGCGGGTGCCTGTTTTGTGTTTTGAAGTTGTTGGGTCGGCGGTAACCTACTCTCCCACTCCCTCCCGGGGGCAGTAC
>ERZ1029878.47-NODE-47-length-39291-cov-48.918544_pt1 | contig 39291 bp, 37 predicted proteins | sample MGYA00519234_ERZ1029878 | MGnify/ENA primary metagenome ERZ1029878 (study PRJEB33666, sample SAMEA4610928) | skin metagenome | biome: Human-associated habitat; feature: Malodor aspect; material: skin | place: Philippines | collected 2015-08 ... | reverse complement strand
GCCCCCGGGAGGGAGTGGGAGAGTAGGTTACCGCCGACCCAACAACTTCACACAAAGCACCCGTAGACGAACCCCCACCAAGGGTTTCATCTACGGGTGCTTTTGCTATGCCCACACCCGCACTCCACACCCACTTGTCCGCAACGGCGGAATCGTTGGTGTTCACCCAGTTGTCCGCAACCGCGGAGTGACTAGATGGTAGGGAAGGCGCCCGTCCCGGGGGACGACATCTAGGCCATCAATGGGTCCCCACTAGTCCGCAGTGCGGAGATCACACCGGCGGTGCGTCCCCTGGGCTGGTTTGTAAAACTCGTTTGCATCTTTTTGGCGACCTGCGGCTTTAACTGCCGTAAAACGCAAAACTAACGAGTTTTACAAAACCACCACCCGCAACACCGCCACTCCCGTCGTACCCACCCGCCCCGTGTGATCGTGCCCGGTGAGTAAAACCCGCCCACAACCTCTTGCTGGACACCCAGGAAGTCCGCAACGGTGGAATGGTTGGTGGATCCCCACTTGTCCGCAATGGCGGAATGGTTGGTGTCCACCCACTAGTCCGCAATGCGGAGATGACACCGGTGGTGCGTCGCCTGGGCTGGTTTGTAAAACTCGTTCACCGGATTCCGCGACCTGGGGGTAAGCCACCGAAAAGCGGAAACCCAACGAGTTTTACAACACCACCCCACCGGATCGCATGAGATAGTTGGTGTGCACCCACTAGTCCGCAATGGTGGGGCCTCACCCACTTGTCCGCAATGCGATGGTGGCGCGAAACAAGGTGCTTAAGAAGCCGGCACGGTGGTAAACCGCAGCAGTCGACGCACGCCCGGGCCAGCACGGTAACCCGCAACGTAAGACGGCTAGACCAACGAGAAAGATCGGGGCTGGCCTGAGAGCGGGTCAGTAAAGGCGAGGCCGGTGCAGCGCAGGCGCATCGGGAGAGAGAAGTCCTCGGCCTCGGCGGGGAGTAGGTTGGGGTAGATGGTGTCGCCGAGGATGGGGGCAGCCTCCGCCATCATTTGCAGGCGGAGTTGGTGGGTGCGGCCGGTGACGGGGTGGAGCACGTAGCGGCCGAGCGGGCCGTCGACTTCGTACAGGGACACCAAGGAGTCTTCTTCGTCAGGGGAGAGGCGGGCCACGGAAGATACTACGGTGCGGGAATTGGGTTCTAGGTCCGGAACGACGGCGCCAGCGGGGTCGCCGTGCTCTTTCACCAAGTGATGTTCCCAGATAGCGGGCAGGCGTACACGGGTGAAAGGCGCAATCGCTTCGTAGACTTTGTCCACCTCGCGGCGGGCGAAGAGGTCTTGGTAGGCGCCGCGGACGTCGCGATGCTTTGTCAAGAGCAGCAGGCCGGACGTGCCGCGGTCGAGGCGGTGCGCTGGGGTGAGTTCTTCGTTGCCGGTGGAGCGGCGGAGTCGAACGGTGGCGGTTTCGGTGATGTGGGAGGCGCGGGGCATCGTCGCTAAGAATGGCGGCTTGTCCACAACCAGGATGTCGTCGTCCTCGTACACCGTCGTAATGGAGTATGGGACCGGCTTCTCGGGTGCTGGTCGGCGGTAGAAGAAGATGTCGGTGCCGGGGGCGAGCCAGTCGTCGGCAAGCACGGGGGTAGCGTCGCGCAGGACGACGAGGGAGTCGTCGAAACGCTGTTTCACCGCGGAAAGATCGTCCTCGGGGTGGCGGTGACGCTGGGTGGACACGACGTGCCACAGGAAGTCCAGGGCGCGGATGCCGGGGCCCTCGGGGACGCGGACGCGGCTTGCGCCGAGACCGTCGCGCGGGGGTAGCGGCGCCGATGGTGGGCCCTTCTTCCTCGCCATGTGTAGTAGATTAACCCGTATGGATCTTGGAGCATTGGTTGAGCCGTTGATCGCGTTTTTCTCGGACGGCATCGGCAAGGTGATCGCGGATGCGCTTCGCCTGATTTACAACGTGTTGTACCCGGCGAACGCGCCGGCGGCGACGCCGATCGAGATTCCGCGCTAAGTATTTCGGGCGGGTCTAGAATGTGGGTATAACCAGCTGTCCGATAGAGAAAGGCTGATTGATGTCCCAGGAAGAAGACACCCGCGAAGACATTGTTGTCGTTGCAGTAGACGGTAGCCCGGCGTCCGATAACGCGGTCCGGTGGGCGGCGAACACGGCGATGAAGCGTGGCATCCCGCTGCGTCTGGCTGCGAGCTACACCATGCCGCAGTTCCTGTACGCCGAAGGCATGGTCCCACCACAGGAGATTTTCGACGAACTGCAGCGCGACACCATGCAGACCGTGGATCGCGCGCGCGATATCGCGTTGGAGGTTGCGCCGGATTTGCGGATCGGGCATGCGGTTGCGGAAGGTTCCCCGATCGACATGCTGCTGCGCATGTCCAACGAGTGCACGATGATTGTGCTCGGCTCGCGTGGTCTCGGCGGACTGTCCGGAATGGTGCTGGGGTCGGTCTCTGGCGCCGTTGTGTCCCACGCGAACTGCCCAGTTGTGGTGGTGCGCGAGGACAACGCGGTCACCGAGGCGAACAAGTACGGCCCGGTTGTTGTCGGTGTGGACGGCTCTGAGGTGTCGCAGCGGGCGACTGAGGTGGCGTTCGAGGAGGCGTCGGCACGCGGTGCGGAATTGCTCGCAGTGCACACGTGGGTCGACACTAATATTCAGGGCCCCGGCGCCGGCTACGCGGTCTCCGAGGACCACTGGAATGCGGTACAGCAGGAGAAGCAGGAGCTTCTCGACGAACTGTTGGCCGAGCTCATCGAGCAGTACCCGGACGTGGAGGTAAAGAAGCACATTGCCCGCGACCGTCCGGTGCGTGCGCTGACCAGCGCGGCCGAGAATGCGCAGCTGCTTGTCACCGGCTCGCACGGTCGCGGCGGTTTCAAGGGCATGCTGCTCGGGTCCACGTCGCGTGCGCTGCTGCAGTCCGCGCCGTGCCCGATGATGGTCGTGCGGCCGGAGTAATTGATTCGTTACCAAATTGCATCGCCCGCGTTGCGCACATTCCTGCGCAACGCGGGATAATGGTTGAGGTAATTAACAAAGGCAACAAGAAGGAATGGTTACAAAATGACTCTATCGATGAGCATTATCGGTTGGATTATCCTCGGCGGACTCGCTGGCTGGGTCGCATCCAAGATCAAGGGTCGCGATGCGCAGATGGGCATCGGTCTGAACATCCTCGTCGGTGTGATCGGTGGTCTGCTCGGTGGTTGGCTGCTCTCCCTGTTCGGCGTTGACGTCGAGGGCGGCGGTTGGATCTTTAGCTTCCTCACCTGCCTGCTCGGTGCGGTGATTCTGCTGTGGATCATCAATGCGGTGACGGGTCGTCGTCGCTAAGCAAGTAGCGCTTGAAGCCCCCGGAGTGAATGCTCTGGGGGCTTTTTGGTGGAATAGACGTACCGTTTTGTCTATATTGAAGAAGTCCCATTCTGGAGCGCGAAAGGAGCGACCTCTTGGCCGCCGCCACGAGTAAGAAGAAGCAGCCCTCGCGCCGTCGCGACCGTCCGAGTCCGCGGCAGCGGCTTTTAGACGCAGCAACGAAGCTCTTTACCGAAGAAGGCATCCGCGTCATCGGCATCGACCGAATTCTGCGCGAGGCGGATGTGGCGAAGGCGTCGCTGTACTCGCTGCTCGGCTCGAAGGACAACCTGGTGGTGGCGTACCTCGAGGAGCTCGACGCGCAGTACCGGTCCCGCTGGGGCGAGCGCGCGGCGAAGGCGCCGGATGCGGATTCGAAGATCCTCGCGTTTTTCGACATGGCGATCGAGGAGGAACCCGAAAAGGACTTCCGCGGCTCCCCGTTCCTCAACGCCGCGGCCGAGTACCCGCGACCCGAGACAGAGTCGGAGGAGCGCATTGTGGAAACGTGCGCGAACCACCGCCGCTGGATGCACACGACGATCACTGAGCTGCTGAACGACAAAAACGGCTACGACTCGTCTGAGTTGACCGACGAGTTGCTCATTTTCCTGGAAGGCGGGCTCGCCGGTGCGCGCATTTTGCGTGACGACGACCCACTGCGCACCGCCCGCTCCCTGGCCGAATCGAAGCTGGGTGCCCCGCCGCCGGACTACTCCATCTAGGTATGGCTGACAAGAAGATCAACGTCTCGCAGGTCATCGGCGAGGTGCTGCTGACCGTCGGCGCGCTGTTGCTGCTGTTTGCCTTCTACGAGTCGTACTGGACCAATTTGGCGTCGGCGAGGATGCAGGACGAGGCGCAGACCCGGCTGGAGGAACAGTGGGTTAACCCGCGCAAGGCGGCCGGTGCGGAGTTGGGTGACGCGTTTGCCAAGATGTACATCCCAGTCTTCGGACAGGACTACCAGTTCGCCATCGTGGAGGGCGTGAACGAGCCGGAGCTGCTCACCGGACCCGGCCACTACCCGGACACGCAGTTCCCGGGCCAGGACGGTAACTTCGCCGTGGCCGGGCACCGCGTGGGCAAGGGCGCGCCGTTTAACGACTTGGGTGCGCTGAAGGCCTGCGACGCGATCGTCGTGGAAACGCAAGATGAGTGGGTGACCTACCGCGTCTTGCCGATGTCGCCGGACCCGGCGGCGCGGCGCGCGGAGGGCGTGGACTGTCTGCCGGAGCCGCTCAACGAACGGATCGCCGCCGGCGACTACAGCCAGGTGCTCGGCCGGGAGATTACGCTGCCGGGCAACATCGAGGTGGTTAACCCGATGCCGGGGTCGCGTTCCACGAAGGTGGAACCCGGCATGGAAGGTCTGATCACGTTGACCACGTGCCACCCGCAGTTCTCCAACGCAGAGCGCATGATTATCCACGCGGTGCGTACCGAGGTGGCGCCGAAGGATACGGCGGGCGCACTCCCGCCGGCGATGACGGAGGTGGACTAGACCATGTACGCAGCACTGTGGCGCAAACTTCCCGGCCCGCCGGTGGTGAAGTGGCTGCTCACCGTAATCATTTTGGTGGCGGTGTTCTTCCTGCTCATGGAGGTTATTTTCCCGTGGGTCTCCGCGCAGATGCCGTATAACGACGTCGCGGTGTAGCTACATCCAGCGCGGCACCGGCGGGTGCCAGGCGCGCAGCGCGGCGATGAGTTCGTCCGGGTCGTCGGCGACGATGAGGTGTGAACGGTCGGTGGGCCGCATGAAGCCTTGCGCGACCATGTGATCCACCATCGCGACGAGCGGCGCCCAGAACTCGCGGCCTAAAAGTCCGATGGGTTTGCGGTGGAGGCCGAGTTGCTGGTTGGTCCATTCGTCGAAAAGTTCGTCGAGGGTGCCGGCGCCGCCGGGCAGTGCCACGATGGCGTCGGAAAGCTCGCTCATGCGCGCCTTGCGCTCGGCGAGCGTGTCCACCACCTCGAGGCGGTCGAGTCCGTCGTACTGGATCTCGTATTGCGCGAGGTGGTGCGTGAGTACGCCGATGCTTTTCGACGACCCCCTGGCCACCTCGCCCATCAACCCGACCTCGGACCCGCCGTAGACCAGCGTGATGCCGTGGCGGGCAAGCGCCTCGCCAAAGCCACGGGCGAGTGCCGCGTTGGCCGGGTTGGTGCCGTCGCGGGCGCCGGCGAACACGGCGATGGCGTCGATACGTGCTGGGGTGAGCGTCGGGAAGATCTCGTGTTGCAGCAGGGGAGCGAGTTCGACGCCGGTGTGGTCGGCGGGGTCGATCCAGGCGGCCTCGGCGATCTCGGCGTCAGGTGCGGGATCGGTGGGCACGCCGGCATGGAGGAACACCGTGGAGGTCACCGTGTGGCCGGGCTCGTTGGAGGCCTTTGCGGTAAACGTGCCCAGGTAGCTCAACTGTTCGGCGTCGACGTCGATGCCGATCTCCTCGCGAGTTTCCCGGATGGCGGTGTGCACCTTCGTCTCGTCGCCCTCCGGTTTGCCGCCGGGGAGTTGAAAGCGCGGGCTGGTGTGTTTGCGCACGCACAGCACGCGGCCGGTGTCGTCGGTGAATACGATTGCTGCGACGTCGATGTTGCTCATCACAGGCCTAGGTTAGCGATTGCTTCCGTGGCTACCGTCTCGGCTTTCACCGACTCGTCCTGGTTGGTGAACACGGTGACGGCGACGTCGCCTTTGGCCACCGAATACGCCGCGCCGATGCGCCCCGGCACCGCGCCGCCGCCGTGACGGCCGCCGTCCCACCCCTCCGGCTGGTCCGCCGGTTGGGTGAGATCCACCGGGGTTGCCCAGTCCACGACCGCCATCGCCTGCTCCGGCGAGGGCATATGGCGCACGATCACGGTAAGTTGCGGCTCCTCCGGGTAGGACCAGAACTGGCAGGCCGGGGTGTCGAAGCGGGTGTCGGTGCCCACGCCGGTGACGCGCTGGCCGTTGGTGCGCGCGACCCAGTCGGTGTCTAAGTAGGGGCACTCGTCCCAACCGTCGCGGGCCGTTTCCGGCAGCGCCTCTACCGCCAGGCCCGAATCGGGTGCGGGTGGCGCGTCGGGGGACGTGGTGTCGTCATCAAGCGATTGCTCCCCGCAACCGGCGAGGGCGAGCACGAGTAACACGGTGGGTAGTCTCAGACGCATGAGCTCCAGATTAGTGCTGCTGGAGCAGCACCCCGGAAAGGCGACGGACAACAGCGCGCTCGATTCCGGCATCACCATCCTCGCGGTGTGCCTCATGATTGTCTCGCTCGGCGCCCTGGCGCGGATGCCCCTCAACGCGGCGCTGCTGCACATCTTGCTTGTAGCTGGGTTCGCGTTTCTGCTGTTCTACGGCATGGTGGAGATGTACCGCTGGGGCACGTGGGGGCGCGTGATCTGGGCGTTCGGCCTCACCGCACTGTGGGTGGCGGACACGACCGTCTCGCCGGTAGCGGTGTACTGGGTGTTCGTGCTGTTTTTCGTCTACCTGCGGGCGATGCGCGGCTGGCTCGGCTACGCGTGGGTGGCCGCGGCACTGGCGATCAGCATCGCGATCCAGATCCCGGTCGGACTTACGCTCGGCGGGGTGATGGGCCCGGCGCTGTCCGCGGTGGTGGTGCTGGCGATTGACTGGGCGTTTTTCACCATCAACAAGGTCAGCCAGGAGCGACAGCAGCTTATCGACGAACTCCTGGCCACCCGCGACCGTCTCGCCGAGACCGAGCGTGCCGCCGGCGTGGCGCAGGAGCGTGAACGTCTGGCGCACGAGATCCACGACACCGTGGCACAGAACTTGTCGTCAATCCAGATGCTGCTACATGCGGCGGAGCGCGACGTTCGGGCGCTCGGCGGGGATGTGGAGCAGCCGCTGCGCAAGATGGAAACGGCGCGGCGGGCGGCGTCGAACAACCTGGCCGAAACCCGGGCGATGATCGCGGCGCTCGCGCCCGCGCCGTTGACGGAGGCGTCGCTGCGCGAGGCGCTCGAGCGTGTGGCAGGCGACTTTGCGGCGGCCGGGGAGCTGGATGTGGACGTCGACGTCGACGGTGAGGCCGCGCCGCTGCCGATGCGGGTCGAGGCCGGCCTGCTGCGCATCGCCCAGGGTGCGGTGTCGAATGTGGTCAACCACGCCGAGGCGACGCGGGCTCGGATCACGCTGACCTACGGCGCCGACGAGGTGCGCCTGGACGTGGTCGACAACGGCCGCGGCTTCGATGTCGCGGCGCAAGGGCTCAAACCCAGCGGGCTGGGGCACCTGGGTCTCGACGCCATGCGCTCGCGGGCTGAGGAGCTGGGCGGAACGTTAGAAATCGAGTCCGCGCCGGGCGGGCCGACCGCGTTGTCGGTGGCCGTGCCGGTTACTATCAACCGAAAGACGGGCACTAGCGAGGAGGTCACCGGTGATTAGAGTCCTGCTGGCGGACGACCACGAGATCGTGCGCCTCGGCCTACGCGCCGTGCTGGAGGAGGCCGACGACATCGAGGTCGTGGCTGAGGTCGCCACCGCGGAGGGCGCGATCGCCACGGCTCAAGCCGGCGGTATCGACGTGGTGCTTATGGACCTGCGCTTCGGTGCCGGTGCGGAAGGCCAGCGCGTGACCACCGGTGCGCAGGCGACGGCGGAGATCCGCTCGAGCATGCAGACCCCGCCAAAGGTGCTGGTGGTGACCAACTACGACACCGACGCGGACATCCTCGGGGCGATCGAGGCTGGCGCGGTGGGCTACCTGCTCAAAGACGCCCCGCCGGAGGAACTCGTCGCTGCGGTGCGCTCCACAGCGCGTGGGGACGCCACCATGTCGCCCGTCGTGCGCGACCGGTTGGAAACGCGCGAAAAGACCCCGCGCTCCGCACTAACGCCGCGTGAGCTGGAGGTGCTCCAACTCGTGGCCGCGGGCTCGTCAAACCGCGAGATCGGCCGCGACCTCATGTTGTCGGAAGCCACGGTGAAGTCCCATCTCGTCCACATCTACGACAAGTTGGGGGTGCGCTCGCGTACCTCGGCTGTGGCGTCGGCACGCGAGCAGGGAGTGCTCTAACTAGCGCTGCGAGAGCTTCTCGTGCACCTCGCCCGAGAGCTTGTTCAGGTCCCCGTCGATGGAGTTGTAGGCCAGGCGGCGCTGCTCCGGGTTGGCGTGCTCGGCGTTGCGCACGGCCTGCTCCAGTTCGTCGAGACGCACGTTCGCGTCGCGCTTGAACCCGTCGCCGATGTTGTCGGCGTGGGCGACGGTGTCGCGTGCGGCGTCGATACGCGCTTTGAGCTCGGCGCCGCGGCCGGAGTGGCGGGCGATGTCCTGCGGGGTCAGGCCGAGGCTGGAGGCGCGCTTGTTCACCTGGTTCTGCTGCGCGGACGTCAGCGCCTTGTACGCCAGCGGCAGCAGCACTGGCACGAGCATGCGGGCAGCACCCGTCCACTGCTTCGCCTTCTTCTTGGTGAGGCCGGACTCCTCAATGCGCTTCAGGTAGGTCTTCGCCAGGTCCTTCTCGTGCTTACGCTTGCGCTTCAAGCCCTTCTTCTCTTCCTTAAGCAGGCGCTTTTCCGCCTTGTCCAGCAGCTTGGCGGTGCGCTGATCCGCCTTCGCCTCCTGCTTCGCCAGCTGGCGGGCGTGCACCTCGGCAGCCTTGATCTCAGCCTTCGCGTTGCGGCGCACTTTGCGGATGATGCCCAGGACACCCATGGTTGGTACTCCTTGCAGTTTTCGTTTGCGTTAACGTCCACCAACTGTACCTGCCGGTCCGACATGCCCGCCCAGGTATCGTTGCAGGCATTGTGAACACTCCCCCTCAGCCAACGCAGCCAGTTCGGGCGTCCGACCTGGTCGGTTGCCGCTACCGGTTGCGACAGCGCCGCGAGCACCCGGACGTGCCCGAGCTGCCGGATGCACTTTTGCGCCAGCCGCAGATGGACGCCGCGCGCGCGAGAGTGTTCGAGATGTTGCCCGTCAAGCGCGCGCTTGGCGACGGCCGCCGCAAAGCCTTCACCCGCATCGACATCGACCCCGGGGCCGGGGTGGATGCGCGTGTCGTCGAGACGCGGCTTGCCCTGAAACGCCGCGCGCACCTGATCACCAACGCCGCGCTCGAGGGGACGATCGACGGTGTGCCCGCGCTCGCGGAGGCCGACGTGCTCGTGCGCACAGACAAGGGGTACGCCCCGGTGATCATCTCCAACCACCGGGTTGCGCGCGAGCACCCGCACGAGAAAATCCAGATGGTGCCCACCGGCCGGATTGGGCTGGGAGCGCCGATCACGGTGCGGGCGAAGGGGCGTCACCACACCGTCGACGGCTACCGGCTCGCCATGGCCTACCTGCTGCTCGGCGACCTCGCGGACGGCCGCGGCGGGGTGATCGGCCAGGACCGCACCCGCGCCTACATCGTGGACCCGGCCCGCTACGCGCAGCCGCTGCGCCACGCGCTCGCCGTCGAGATGCCCGACGAGCCGAAACGCATGAAACAGTGCGCCTCCTGCCGCTTCTGGCCGCTGTGCAAGCCGCGTCTGGAAGAACTCGACGACATCTCGCTGTTGCTGCCAGGCGGGCGCGGCGACGTGTGGCGTGAGCGCGGCCTGCATACGGTGCAGTCGCTTATCGACTCCGGCCCCGCTGAACCCGCCGCCTTCGCCCGCGCCTGGCGCGCCGGCATCCCGGTGCTGCGACGCGAGCAGATGGCGGACGTGCCACGCGCGGACGTGGAGATCGACATCGACATGGAGGCCTACCTCGACCAGGGCGCCTACCTGTGGGGCGCGTACGACGGCGAGACCTATCACCCGTTCGTGACCTGGGAGGAAGTCGGCGCGGAGGCAGAGGAGGCGAACTTTGTCGCCTTCTGGTCGTGGCTGATGGCCCGGCGCCGAGACGCGCACGAGGCGGGGCAGACCTTCCGCGCGTACTGCTACGCGGCGGGCGGGGAGAACCACTGGCTGCGGTCGTCGGCACGCAGGTTCGCCTCGGTGGACGCCGACGAGGTCGCGGACTTTATCGCCTCCGACGAGTGGGTCGACGTGTTCGCGTTAGTGCGTCGCTCGTTGGTGGGCACCGACGGGCTGGGGCTGAAGGTGCTCGGGCCGGTTGTCGGCTTCGAGTGGGAGGACGACGACGTGGACGGGGAGCGCTCCGTGGCGCTACGCCGGGCAGGCAGGCTTGGCGACGACGCCGCGCGCGAGATGCTCCTGCGCTACAACGAAGACGACTGCCGCGCCACCCGAGCGGTGCGCGACTTTCTCGACGCCGGCGCGCCTGGTGTGCCGGAGTTTGGGGCGGTGTAGTCGAATCTGCTAGTTCACCATGTGGGGCAACTAGCAGATCAAGAGTCCAACTCTCCGATTTCCCAGGTGATGTTGAAACTGAGTGCCGGTAAGGAGCGCATCTGCTAGTGCTGCTTGTGCGCAACTAGCAGATCAGTGCTGCGCGCCCCTCCACAGCGCCGCGGACACCACAGCGAGCACACCGAGCAGTACGGCGAGCACAGCGACAAACCCGGCCCACGGCAGCGACTCGTACGCCAAGCCGGTTCCCGCGCCCAGGATGGACGAGCCCATATAGTAGGAAAACACGTACATGCTCGACGCCTCGGCGCGGTCGCGCTCGGCGATGAGCCCTACCCAGCCGGACGCCGTGGAGTGCAGCGCGAAGAAACTCGCGGTGAACACGAGCAGCCCCGCAAGGGTGACCCACAGTGAACTGCTGGCCACGCCGAGCGCGCCGGCGAGCATGAGTATCGACGACATCAGCACCACCACGCCGTGACCGTGTCGCTTCAAAAGCGCACCGGCGCGGGCGCTCGACCACGTGCCGGACAGGTAGACCACGTACACCAAACCGGACAAGGCGGCGGGCAGACCGAAATCAAGCACCGCGCGGAACCCGAAGTAGTTGTACATGGACACGAACACGCCCATGGCCACAAACGCGGTGGCGCACAGCGCGAGCAGTCGCGGGTTATGCAGGTGGCGGCCCATCGCGGCGATCTCGTTGCGCGGCCGGATGGACAGTTTCGGGGTGAAGTTGCGCTGCTCAGGCAATAACCACGCGGCCAGCAGCGCGAGGCCGAACGCGAGGATGCCGCTGCCGAGTAGCGCCCACCGCCATGTGGTCACCTCTAGCAGGCTCGCGGGGATGAGTCGGCCGGTCAACCCGCCGATGGTGTTGCCGGCGATGTAGAGGCCCATCGCGCCGGGTAGGTCGCGCTCGTCGAGTTCTTCAGACAGCCACGTCATCGCCACTGCCGGGGTGCCGGCGATCATCGCGCCCTGCAGCGCGCGCAGCGCGATCAACTGCCCGGCACTCTGTGCCAGCGGCAGCACCAACCCGATGCCGGTGGCGGCAAGCGCCGAGGTAACCAGGACGTGCCCGCGGCCGAATTTCTCCGACAGGATCGACGCCGGCACCACGCACAGCGCCAGCGCACCCGTGGCCGCGGAGACGGTCAACGCTGCCGTCGAGGGGCTCACGCCAAGTTCGGAAGTTAGCGTGGGCAGCAGCGCCTGTGTGGCGTAGAGGGTGTTGAAGATCGCTAGCCCGAACGCGAGCATCGCCCATGTGGCTCTGCGGTATTCGGGGCTGCCTTTGCGCATGCGTGCCATGGTACGAAAACGAAACGCCCGCCACTTCCGGTTTGGAAGGGCGGGCGGTGACGCGGTCGTCGTTAAGCAGCTGCCTTGGAGTAGCGCTCGTTGACGTCGTCCCAGTTGACAACGTTCCACCACGCCTCGACGTAGTCAGCCTTAACGTTCTTGTACTGCAGGTAGAAGGCGTGCTCCCACATGTCCAGCATGAGCACCGGGGTGAAGTCCACGGAGATGTTGCCCTGCTGGTCGGTCATCTGCTGGATGATCAGGCGGCCGGCGATGTGGTCGTAGCCGGCAACCGCCCAGCCGGAGCCCTGCAGGCCGTTTGCGACGGCGGAGAACTGCTTCTTAAAGCCCTCGAAGGAGCCGAAGTCGCGGTCGATAGCTTCAGCGATCGCGCCGGTCGGGTTGCCGCCGGCGTTCGGTGCCATGTTCTTCCAGAAGATGGAGTGGTTGGTGTGGCCACCGAGGTTGAACGCGAGGTTCTTCGTCAGTGCACGGATCTTGTCGGCGTTTGCCTCGCCGTTGCGCTCCGCCTCCAGCGCCTCGAGCGCGGCGTTAGCACCCTTGACGTAGTTGGCGTGGTGCTTGTCGTGGTGCAGCTCCATAATCTCGGCGGAGATGTGCGGCTCCAGTGCGTCGTAAGCGTACGGCAGGTCAGGCAGCTCGTAAGTAGCCATAATCTGTTCCTTTCGGTTGCGTTCGTGTACGGCACCCCATGGTAGAGAAAATTTGGGAACAGTGTTGTGCCCTAAGTCGTTGAAGGGGTCATGGGATTTCTTTTCGCACCTGAACCGAAGCTTGTCGACGACACCGCGGCCCTGCCCGGCCGCGCCGAACCCGTCCTTGCCAACCCCCGTCAGCACGCCGTGCTGGACACACCGATCACGGGGCCGTGGCGCGAGGGGCAAAAGCGCATCCTCATCGGCATTGGATGCTTCTGGGGCGCGGAGAAGATGTTCTGGCAGATGGACGGCGTGGAGTCCACGTCCGTCGGCTACGGCGGCGGCGTCACCCCGAACCCGACCTACCGCGAAGTCTGCTCAGGGCTGACCAATCACGTCGAACTCGTCGAGGTGGTCTACGACCCGGAGGTGGTCTCGCTTAAGGAGATCGTGAAGAAGGCGCTCGAGGCGCACGACCCGACCCAGGGTTATCGCCAGGGCAACGACGTGGGCACCCAGTACCGCTCCGCCTTCTACACGGATACCGAGGAGGAGGCCGAGCAGATCCGTGAGTGGATCCGCCAGTACGAGGCGGATCTGAGCAGTGCGGGCTACGGCGACATCACCACCGAGGTGCGCGCCGGCGCCAACTACTACCTCGCCGAGGACGAGCACCAGCAGTACCTGCACAAGGTGCCAAACGGCTACTGCCCGCACCACTCCACCGGGGTGGCCTGCGGCATCTAGTAGCCGTGCTTGGAGGGGAAGCCTCCCGCGGGCCGGCGCAGCTTGGTGGCATCGTTGTGGATCCAGGCGGCGGCGCGCTTGATTTCGTCCTTGGTCAGCGTGGCCTCTGAACCCTCGCCGTGGATGACGCCGTTCCAATACGCCACCGTTTCCTCGTGGTAGTTGTGCCCGTGCGGCGAGGGGAAATCCTTCGACGCCAACTGGTCGATCGCGACCTGCCAGAACGTCACCAGCGGCATCCAGCGCATCGTGTCCAGCGCGTCTAAGTGCTGCGTCTTCGGGGCGGGCACGCCACGCGAGCCCGGTTCTTTGAGCCAGTCCGGGATCTTCCACGCCAGCGCGGGCTGCCACCACACCACCGGGTCCGAGGCGTGCTGGGCGAACACGTAGCGTGGCTCCTGCCAGGCGTTTTGGTACGCGTCGCCGTTGAAGTCGTGCTCCAGGTGGTCGGGGTGGGCGGTGAAACGGACGTGGCGGCCGTCGTCGATAAGCGGAAGGCGCTGCGGGGAGCCCTCCTGCCGGTTCTTTGTCAGCGCGCTGTGGTTGCTGGCGAAGCCCGGCGTGCCCGTGAACACGCCGCCGGAGGTGTACGCGATGAAGTCCTCGACGGACTCGAACGCGTCGGACACCCCGTAGGCGCCGAGCGATTCGCCGCCGATGAACAGCTTCGGGCGCGCGTTGTCGTCCATGGCGTCGATTTCGCGGCGGATGTGCTCGATAAGCACGCGTGAGGAGCGCACCGGGGACTTGCGGTCCGCAAGGTATGAATACGCGGACGGCAGGTAGGAGTACTGCATGGCCACGATCGCGCTGTCGCCGCGGGTGACAAACTCGAAGCCCGAGGTGTGAAAGTCGTTGATCCAGCCGGTGCCGGCCGCGGACATCACCGCGATGTGGCCGCGCTCAAACGCCCCGGTGCGGTGCATCTCCGCGATGGCTTGGCGGGCCATTTCCTCGAAGTCCGGCTCGTCCTCGCGCTCGTGGTCTAGGCCAATGAAGATGCGGATCGGGTCGGTCGCCTCGCCGCCGAGGACGCGCTCGATGTCCTCCCTGCGCGGCCCGCCGGAGACCACCGCGCGGCCCTGGCGGCCCATCGTCGCCCAATCCACCGTGGACTCCGCCGAACCGGAGCGCTCCGGGCGGCTCGGCTGCACCGCGCCGCGCATAAACTCGCGGTCCAACTCCAAGGCGCGGCGGCTGGCGTTGGACAGAAAGCGGCGTACAACCATACGGTCGCCGACCAGCACGAGCGCCGCCCCGCCGCCGGCGATCGCGATCGGCCACGACGCCACCGGCGGCAACTTCTTGCCCAGCAGTTCATTCAGTGCATCGATGAAGGTCTGGATGGCCTCGCCGATCAGCAGCACCGCGCCGTAGCCGAGCGTGCCCACGGTGACGCCGATGGCCATCGGGGCAACACTGCACGGGTCGTCGCTTTGCACCAGGCGCTCCTGGCGCATGCGGCGCCGCGCCGAGGTGGCAAACACGCCGAGGGTGGTGGCGGTAAGCGCCAGACGAGCAGGCTTGGGCAGGGGGCCGGGCCCGTAGTCGGGCGTGACCGGATCGAGCGCGCGCCAAATCATCGTCGCCGCGCCGTGGCCGATGCCTTGGAGCACCGCCACGTTTGCGGTTGTCGCCCACCAGTTGTGCGGCAACAGCGACGGCGAGACCGCACCCCACGTGGCCGTCTCCGCGCCGACCAAGCCCGCGCGGAATGTCGGCGGCAGGCGGCGCAGCCCCCGCATCCGGATCGCCGGCGATAAGTCGCCTAAGACCTGCACCGCGCCGATCGGCAGCGCGAGCAGGCCGTCGCGCCGGATGGAGAAGCGCTGCCCCGCGCGCTGGATGGCGGCGGGGAGTTTGGCGATGGCGTTGCGGGCGTCGTCGATAAGCACATGCGTGATTGTCGCAGAATTTGCTGTGTCGCGAAGGGGAGTAGCGTGGGAAGGCGTGGATACCAAGCAGCCGAACATCGTCGCCCACCGCGGATTTTCCGGACGCTACCCGGAACTGACGCGCCGGGCGTTTGAGGAAGCGCTGAATCTTCCGATCCACGGCATCGAGTGCGACGTTCGCCTCACCCGCGACGGCCGCGTCATCGTCTTCCACGACGGCAACGTGCTGCGCACCACCGGATCCGTCGGCCAAGTGGACCTGATGGACTACTGCGACCTGTGCGAACTCAACGCCGGCACCGAAGACGACCCGCAGCAGATCATGCTGCTCGAGGAACTGCTGGAACTCATGCAGGACTACCCCGACAAGCACATCTACATCGAGACCAAACACCCCACCATGCACGGGCCTGAGGTCGACGAACAAACATTGCGGGTGCTCAAGTACGCGCGCCTCGACGACTCCGAGAACATCCACCTCGCCTCCTTCTCCCACAAGGCGGTGCGCTACTTCACCCGCATGGCGCCGGAGTTGGAGACGTTCTACCTGTTCCGCCTCTGGGAGCGTCGGTGGAACAAGAAGAACCGGATGTTCTCCCGCCCCTACGGCGTGGGCCCTGCGCTGTCGCACCTGCAGTCGCGCCAGGAACTGCTGGGCTACCGTGGTCTGAAGACCTACACGTGGACCGTGAACACCCCGCGCGAGATGCTCTGGTGCGCCGACAACGGTGTGGACGTGATGGTCACCGACCTGCCGGATCTTGCCCTGCAGGTCTTCGGGGAGTAAGTCTGCACCGCCGGTACGATTGCGTCCATGGTGCAACGTAAGCCGAAGAAAAAGAAGAACCGCGAGAACCTGCCCGAGGGCATGTCCCGCCGCGAGGCCAAGCTCGCCGCCCGCGCGAAGGAGCGCGAGCAGTTTCAAAAGGATCCCCGCCCGTTCGGCGGCCTAGCAGCCGAGGCCGACCTGGTCGCGCTGCAGGAGTTCGTCCCGTCGGCCACGACTCAGGTGGATATCAAGGGCACGCCGGTCAACATTGTGACCGTCCTGCCGGGCGCCGGTGCCGCGCTCGTGCGCGAGGAGGAGCAAGGCGGCGAGCGCTTCGTCGCACTGCAGGTGACCAACCACTCCCAAAACCCGGGCCGCGACCTCGCCTACGCCATCAATTGGGTGCTCTCCGCTCAGCCCGGCGAGACGTTGCAGTCCACCGTCGCCGACGGTTCCCAGCCGGAGCTCACCTCGCTTATCGACGACACCTTCACCCCCGACATCACCACGTACCAGGACTTTTCCTGGTGGTTCCCGGAGGGGGCGACGGTGCCGCCGCAAATCCAGCAGGCGCTGCGCCAGGCTAACGACGCCGTCCTGCCGTCCGAGAAGATCGGCGCCGACCTGCCGGGCGCGATCTGGTGGGTGAACCCGGGCGGCGGCAAGGCGCACATCCGCTGGGTGCGCACCGAGGACAACGAGGCGCAGATGCTTGCCGCGCTGGCGCGCATCGCCGCACGCGGTGAGCTGCACCTTGGCGAGGGCACGAAGTTCGCCGGCGCCTTCCGCACCCACGGCCTGGTCGTGCCGGTGTTCGACCTTGACCCGGCCGTGGCCGCCGACTCCTACGAGGCAGCGCTTGCCGACCTGGACAAGAAGATCACCGCCGAGTACGCAAACGACGCCGCGCTTACTGCCGACGAGCGCAAGCAGCTCGACAACATCAAGTCCCGCCAGGTGACGATCTAACAGGCTTTATTGAGCATATTTTTGCCATTTTGGCAAATTCTTCCTCTGCGTCCTCTAGGTTTTCTATTATCTGTTAGGTAATCGACAGGAAACCGCAGCACACTTACATAAGGAGGGCGCCATGGAAGGGTTCATCGACACCCTCAATGGCCTCATTTGGTCGAACTGGCTGGTGTACCTGTGCCTCGGCGCCGGTGCGTACTTCACTCTGGCCACTTTGTTTTTGCAGATCCGATGCTTCCCCGACATGATCCGGCAGTTAAGGTCCGGTGAATCATCGGAGGAGGGCATCTCCTCGTTCCAGTCCCTGATGATCTCCCTGGCCGGCCGCGTCGGCGTGGGCAACATCGCGGGTGTGGCCACCGCCATCGCTTTCGGCGGCCCGGGCGCAGTGTTTTGGATGTGGCTCGTGGCGCTGCTCGGCTCCGCGACCTCGTTCATCGAGTGCTGCCTCGCCCAGATCTACAAAGAGACCGACCGCGACACCGGCGAGTATCGCGGCGGGCCCGCCTACTACATCGAGAAGACCTACAAGCACACCAAGGCCGCCCCGTTCATGGTGGTCTACGCCGTCATCTTCGCCGTGTGCATGCTGCTGGCCACTTCGTACTTCCTGCCGGGCATCCAGTCCAACGGTGTCGCCGCCGCCGTGGAGAACGCCTGGGGCATCAACGTGTGGATCTCCGCGACCATCATGGCGGTGCTGCTCGCCTTCATCATCATCGGCGGAGTGAAGCGCATCGCGAACTTCGCATCGATGGTCGTGCCGTTCATGGCCAGCATCTACATCATCATCGCGATTGTGGTGCTGTTCGCCAACGCCTCACAGATCCCGGAGGTCTTCGGCACCATCTTCCGCGCTGCCTTTGACAAGGAAGCCGCGTTCTCCGGCATGCTCGGCGCCGCCATCATGTGGGGTGTTAAGCGCGGAATCTACTCCAACGAGGCCGGCCAGGGCACCGGCCCGCAGTCGGCGGCCGCGGCCGAGGTTTCCCACCCGGCGAAGCAGGGCTTCGTCCAGGCGTTCGCCGTGTACATCGACACCCTGTTCGTCTGCTCCGCGACGGCCTTCATCATCATCTCCACCGACATGTACAAGGTCTTCGAGGGCCAGTCGGAAGACGGCGCGGTGATCTACGACGGTTCGCTTCCCGACGGCGTCCCCGTCGGCCCCGGATACGTCCAGGAAAGCCTGAACTCCTTCTCCGCCGGTTTCGGCCCGTCGTTTATCGCCCTGGCCATTATGTTCTTCGCCTTCACCACCGTGCTGGCGTACTACTACATGGCTGAGACGAACTTCGTCTACCTCAACCGCTGGGTGAAAAACGAGACCGCCCGCAAGGCCCTGATCTGGTTCCTGCGCGTGCTGATCATCGTCGCCGTGTTCGTCGGGGCGACGACCACGCCGGGTAACGCTTGGGCGCTGGGCGACATCGGCGTCGGCACTACCGCGTGGCTCAACATCGTGGCGATCATCTTCCTGCAAGGCCCGGCGCTGAAGTGCCTGTGGGACTACCGCCGCCAGAATAAAGCCGGCATCGACCCGCACTTCGACCCGGAGGCGCTCGGGATTAAGAACGCCGACTTCTGGGTCGAGCGCAAAGAAGAGCTCATCGCCGCCGGCAAGTGGCCGGGCGTCGAAGGCAAGGTGGTCACCGGGGCTGGTACCGGCTCGACCATGGTGGAGTAACCCGCCGCTACCGCAAGCCGGAGAACAACGCCTCGGCGCCGGCGTCGTCCCAAAGAACCACGTTGCCCACTTCGGTGTCCGCGAAGCCACCGATCGGCACCGTCTCCGCCTCGAGCCCGCTGCGCAGGGCAAACGCGATGCGCGCAAGGTTCCACACGTGGTCGCCGGAGCCGACGGTCAACAGGGTCGGCGCGACCCACAGCAGACGCGCGACGCGGAACGGGTTCAACAGCACCGCGGGCGAGAACACACGAGAGACCAGCGCGCCAAGGAACTCGCGTTGCCGTCCCACGCGGTCGAGGTCGCCTTGCGCGGTGGCACGGGTGCGCACGTAGCCGAGGGCCGTCGCACCGTCCATTTCTTGGCAGCCGGGCTGGAGGTTGATGTTGGCTAGTGGGTCGTCGATGGGTTCGGCGACGCAGATCTCCACGCCCCCGGCCGCATCGACGACACCGGCGAGCCCGCCCATGCCGATTTCCGCGTAGCGGTCGACGTGCACTCCGGTGTTCTGCTCGACCGTCTGCACGAGAAGTTCCGGACCGCCGATGGCAAACGCGGCGTTGATCTTGTCGTAGCCGTACCCGGGCACCGGTACGTACGAGTCGCGCGGGATGGACACCAGCGTCGCTTTCCCGCGCAGCGGCAGGTGCAGCAGCATGATCGTGTCGGTGCGCGTGGTGCCGATGTCGCCACCGGTGCCGAGGCGCTCGACGTCCTTTTCGCTCAACCCCGTGCGCGAATCCGAGCCGACGAGCAGCCAGTTGGTGCCGGCGGTGCCTGCGATTTGTTCGTCGGGAAGCGCGTTGATGCGGCTCAGACGCGCGTCGGTGATCAATACGGATGCGATCGCGAGTACCACGATCAGCGCGAGGATGGTTCCGCAGCCGGGGCGTTTTGCTTGACGACGAGCCCGTGGCCGCTTCTCACGTCTCTTCGACACCTGCACCGGCATCGGCTGTTCCTCGCGCGCGGGCTGGGCCTGCCGCGGGTGTTGCGGGGCGCGCCGGGGTTCGTATTCGGCCGGGCGCGGCTCGAACACGGTGTGACCGGGCTCGGCGCGGTGCGGGGCGGGGCGCTGCACCGGACGCTCGGGGCGTTCAAACGAGCGCGGCTCCGGAGGTGCAGCGGGGCGCTGCACTGGGCGCTCGGCGGGGCGGCGGCGGATGGGCCGGCCGTAGCGGTCGACAAGCGGTTTTCCGTCTTTGCCCAGGACGAACTCTCCCGCGTTGTCGCGGGGGTCGTTGGAGTGGGGCGTGGGTGACATGCGGACAGTGTAACCAGTGTGACGCGTGTGTTTAGATTCCAAGCCACGACAGGTCGAGTAGCGGGTAAGCGACAAAGGCGACGGCGTCGATGAGGAAGTGGCCGATGATCAGTGGCCACACGCGGCCCGTTTTGTGGAAGTACCAGGCGAAGATCACGCCCATCACCATGTTGCCAAACCCGGCCGATACGCCCTGGTAAAGGTGGTACGAGCCGCGCAGCGCAGCCGAAGCGGCGATAAACTGCCACGGCCTCCAGCCCAACTGCCGCAGGCGGGTGACCAGGTACATCACCACGACGACCTCCTCGCCGAAGCCGTTGGCTAGCGACCACAGCAGGGAGGTCGGGATCTGCACGGCGTCCGTCGTTGGCACGACCACCTTCGACAGGCCGAGATGCACCGCGGCGACGTAGAAGGCGAGGCCCGGCAGGCCGATGAGAGCCGCGAAGCCGGCGCCGCGGGCGAGGTCGGGGAGGCGTGGCCAGTGCCAGCGCTCGTCGAGAAGCAACCATGCGAGGCCGCCCCACGCGAACAAGGTCAGTGCGGAGCAGGCCTGCAATGCGAGGTCGAGCCACGGGATGGTGGAGGCGGTGTCGACGATGGTGGTGTGCTGCTCGTTGAGCGGGGCTTTGAGGAGGGAATCGACAAGCCGAAGCGCCGCGCGCAGGCCCGAGGTGCCGAACGTGACGGCGAGGACCAGCAAGATCTCTATTTTCAGGCGCCGTTGCATGCGGTAACTTTAGCGCCATGCACAGCAGACGCATTGCCTACCTCGGCCCCGCCGGCACCTTCACCGAGGAAGCCGCCCGGCGCTTCCAGCTGGGCGGCGAGTACGTGCCCGTCGACTCGCCGGCGGCGGCGCTGGGCGCCGTGGCAGAAGGAACAGCGGACTGGGCGGTGTGCGCCATCGAAAACTCCGTCGACGGGGCGGTGACCTCGACGGCCGATGCGCTCGCGGGCACGCCGGGCGCGCAGATCTACGGCGAGACGGAACTCGCGATCGCGTTCGCGATGATGACCCGGCCAGGTGAAACGCTTGCCGACGCCCACCGCCTCGCCACCCACCCCGTGGCGGAACGACAGGTCAAGCAGTGGATCGCCGACAACGCGCCGGGTGTGGAGTTCCTGCCGGCGTCGTCGAACGCGGCCGCGGCGAAGATGGTCGCAGACGGTGCCGCCGACCTGGCCGCCGCACCCGAGCGCGCTGCCGACCTGTTCGGTTTGCAGGTGCACGCCCGCGAGGTGGCGGATTCGGAGACGGCGCGGACGCGGTTCGTGCTCGTCGGCAAGCAAGGCGAGACGCCCGCGGCGACCGGAAACGACCGCACAGCGCTCGTGTTCCAGACCCCGAATCAGCCGGGTGCGCTGGTCGGCGTGCTGCAGGAATTCGCGAAGCGCGGCGTAGACATGTCGCGCATCGAGTCGCGGCCGACGAAGAAAGAACCCAACACTTACATCTTCTTCGTGGACCTCGTCGGGCACATTACCGACGAGCCCGTTGCCGAGGCGGTGCGTGCGGTGGGGGAGAAGGTGTCGTCGATACGCGTCCTGGGCTCCTGGCCGCGCGCCTAACCCCAGCCGAGGGCGTGGAGCTCGTGTTCCTCCAGTCCGAAATAGTGGCCCACCTCATGCAACACGGTGACCTTCACCTCGTGGCGCAGGTGGTCCTCGTCCACGCTGATCGCCTCGAGCGCGTTTTTGTAAATGAACACCGCGTCCGGCAAAAACCCGGTGTGGTTCGAGTGCTGCTCCGGCAGCGGCACGCCCTCGAACAGGCCCAGCAACGTCGGGTTATCAGGGTTGTAGTCGCGCGCCAGGATCACCATGTTGTGCATGTGCTGGGCGAAACTGTCCGGGATGGTGTCGAGGGCGTCGTTGATCATCTCCTCGAACGCCTCGTCGCTGACCGGCAGCATCAGTACTGCACCGGATCTGCCGGGGCCAGCGCGGGATCAGCCGCCGGATCGGCTGCCGGGGCCTGGGCCGGGTCGTCCACCTCCGGGTTCGGGGCGACCGGGGCTGTAGACTGGCCCGCCTTCTGCTCGGAGCGCAGGGGGCGGCGGTCGGGGCGCTCGGGCGGCGGGGCGTCGTCGATACGCAAGTGCTCCCGACCTTCGGTCGCGGAGCCGGTGAGGTTGGCGAAATTGCCCTCCGGGCGCGAGAACATCAACGCGCAGTTCACGCTGCGGGAGCCGCCCTCCCACGACGCCGGGGACTGCGTGGTCCAGAACGGGCGCAGCGCGATGCGGTAGAGCTGCTCCTCGCCGCCCAAGTAATCCTGCGCGGCCTGCGTGCACACGTCCTGGAGGTATTTGTCCTGGTCAGCCACGGACGGCGAACGGTCCGCGAAGTGCTCCGCGAGGTTGACCTGGCTGGTGATCTCCAACTGGTGCGGGTCCGCGCACTTCACCGCAGTCAGGGTGTTGGAGGCGTCGATAGCCACGCACTGGCCGGCCTCGAACACGCGCGCCTGGTCGGAGTCCGCCACCTTGCCGGAGGTGAGCACCGGCTTGCCCGCGCGGTCCGTTTCTTGCAGGCCGCACAGCATCGTGCGGTCTCCGTTTTCCCACGCGTCAGCCGGCGGGAGAATCGGTGCGATGGAGTAGCGGCCGGCGGGGTCGTACTTGCCGTCGAGGTAGCGCAGCGTGGCCGCCCCACAGAGCTCCTCGCGCAACTGCGCCTGGCGCGTCTGGTTCGGCATCGGCGCCTCCGGGCCGAACTCGGAGGTGGGGTAGGTGGCCAGGTCCTCGCGCAGCGACACCTCGAAGCGGTGCTCGCCCGCGCAGTCGGCCTGCTCGAAATTGGAGATCGACCCGTCCTGGCCAACCTGCCATGTCAAACACGACCCGGCGTCGGCGGTGGTGAACGACGCGGCGGGTTCCATCGTGCCCGGGGCCGTCGTCGAGGTGCCCTCGGCGTGCTTGTCGTCTCCGGCGGGGTCGGCGGTCAGCCCGTAGGCGCCCGCGCCCACCGTGCCCGCAAGGGTGGCGATGAGGAAGGCGCGCAGCGCGGTCTGTTTCGAAGCCATGGTGACCTATTATTCCACTTCGCGCGCGACCCGTGTAGTCAACCGGTAGCGGTCCGTGCGGTAGACGGAGGAGCAAAACTCCACGTTGTTCCCGCCGCTGCGGGCGTAGCGCACGATGTGCAGCAGGGCGGTGTCCGGCGTGACGTCGAGTAGCGGAGCGTTGTCCGGGCCCGCGGTGACAGCCGTGACGGTCTGCTCCGCCTCGGTGATGCCCAGCTCGTATTCGCTTTCCAGCAGGGTGTACACGGAATGGTAGACGTCGTTTTCCAGCAGATCCGGCACGAGCAGGGAGTTGTACCAGGCGTCGTCCACGGCGTAGGGTTCGCCGTCGCCAAGCCGCAGGCGGCGCAGACGGATGTGCTCGGTTGTCGGCGGGGTGCCGAAAAACGCGGCGACCTCGTCCGGCGGGGTGGTGCGCTCCGCGAGCAGGATCCGCGAGCCCGCCTTCACGCGTTGGGCGCGCATCTCGTCGGAAAAACTCGCCAGGTGCAGGCGGCTGACCAGCGGGGCGGGTGCGACGAAGGTGCCCTTGCCGCGCACCCTGCGCAGGCGCCCGGCGGCGACTAAGTCCCCGATCGCGCGGCGCACTGTGATGCGGGAGACGCCGTACTTTTCTTCTAAGGCGCGTTCTCCGGGCAGCGGGTCGCCGGGGGCGAGCTCAGTGGAGATGAGCTCTACTAAAATCGACCGCAACTGCTCGTGCTTCGGCACGGGGCCGTCCTGGATCCGCGAGACCATAGCCCCACCATAGCGCACTGGTTATGACCGGACATCCGCCTGGGATGCCCGTGTCGGGTGACAAGGTAAGGTGTGCAATTGTGATTGATCTGAAGCGTGTGCGCGAAAACCCCGAGGCAGTCCGCGAGTCCCAGCGAGCTCGCGGTGAGGACCCTGCGCTTGTCGACGAACTCTTGGCCGCCGACGAAGCCCGCCGCTCCGCCATCCAGGCGGCCGACGAGCTGCGCGGCGAGCAGAAAGCCTTCGGCAAAAAGATCGGCCAGGCCGCGCCGGAGGACCGCCCGGCGCTGTTGGAGGGCTCCAACGAGTTGAAGGCGCGCGTGAAGGAGGCCGAGGCTGCCGAGGCTGCGGCCGCGGAGCGCGTCAACGAGCTGCAGTACTCCATCGCCAACATCATCGAAGGTGCCCCGGCTGGCGGCGAGGAAGACTTTGTCGTCCTCGAGCACGTCGGCGAGGTGCCCGAGTTCGACTTCGAGGTCAAAGACCACCTCGACTTGGGCGAGGCACTGGGCATTATCGACATGAAGCGCGGCACCAAGGTCGGCGGCGCGCGCTTTTACTATCTCGTCGGCGACGGCGCCTGGATGCAGCTGGGCATGCTCATGCTCGCCGCGCAAAAAGCGCGCGAGGCGGGCTTTAAGGTCATGATCCCGCCGGTGCTGGTGCGCCCGGAGATCATGCAGGGCACCGGCTTCCTCGACGCCCACGACGAGGAGATCTACTACCTCGAGCGCGACGACATGTACCTCGTCGGCACGTCCGAGGTGGCGCTCGCCGGCTACCACCGCGACGAGATCATCGACCTCAATGACGGCCCGCTGCTCTACGCTGGCTGGTCGTCCTGCTTCCGCCGCGAGGCCGGCTCCTACGGCAAGGACACCAAGGGCATTCTGCGCGTCCACCAGTTCGACAAGCTGGAGATGTTCGTCTACTGCAAGCCGGAAGACGCCGAAGAGATGCACCAGAAGCTCCTCGGCCTCGAGCGCGACATGCTCGCCGCCGTCGAGGTGCCCTACCGCATCATCGACGTCGCCGCCGGCGACCTCGGCTCGTCGGCTGCCCGCAAGTACGACACCGAGGCGTGGGTGCCGTCGCAGGACACCTACCGCGAACTGACCTCCACCTCGAACTGCACCACGTTCCAGGCGCGCCGCCTGCAGACCCGCTACCGCGACAAGGACGGCAAGACCCAGACCGCCGCCACCTTGAACGGCACCCTGGCCACCACGCGCTGGCTGGTCGCCATCTTGGAGAACAACCAGCAAGCCGACGGCTCCGTGCGGGTGCCGGAGGCGCTGCGCCCGTGGGTGGGTAAGGATGTGCTGACTCCGTAATGGAATTGCGCGCCTACCGCGGGTTCAACGTTCCGCGCCTGTTCGTTGAAAGCCCCGTCAACCGTGACGAGGCGGTCGAGCGGTTCTACCAGGGGGTCGTCGGCACGCTGCGTCGCGTGATGCGCGCGGCGAAAATCGACATGACTGTCGTCGGCGCCGAGAACATCCCTGCGGAAGGCGGCGCGCTGATCGCCGGCAACCACACCGGCTACGCCGATTTCATCCTGCTGGGCACCGGCCCGTTCCTGCGCGGCGAGCGGCTCGTGCGGTTCATGGCGAAAAGCTCGCTTTTCGACGTCCGCGGCCTCGGCTGGCTGCTGCGCAAGATGAAGCATGTGCCCGTCGACCGCGCCAAAGGCGGCGCCTCCATCGCGCCCGCGGTGGAGATGCTGCAGGAAGGCAACCTCATCGGCATCTTCCCCGAGGCGACCATCTCGCGCTCGTTCGAGTTGGCGGAGTTCAAAACGGGCGCGGCGCGCATCGCTAAGCAGGCTGGGGTGCCGCTCGTGCCGTGCGTGATCTGGGGCTCGCAGCGCATCTGGACGAAAGATCTGCCGAAACGCTTCTGGCGCGTGCCCGTGATCGTCCGCTACGGCGCCCCCATCGACCTCACCGGCGACGCGGAGGCGGACACCGCCGATCTCAAACGCCAGATGCAGGTGCTTCTCGACGACTCCCGCACCGAATACGCCGACCTCGCCGGCCCCGGTACTGGCGAGCCGTGGATGCCCGCGTCGCTGGGCGGCACCGCGCCGACCATCGAGCAGGCCGAGGAGATCTACGCCGAGGAGCGCGCCGCCCGCGACGCGAAGAAGAGGCGGAAGTAAATGGCCCTGCCACAGGATGCGCCCCGCCTCATCATCTCGGACATCGACGGCACCTTCATCACCTCCGCCAACCGCGTGACCCCGCGGCTTCGCGACACCATTACACGCGCCGTGTCCGCCGGCGCCCACTTCGGTCTGGCCACCGGCCGGCCCCACCGCTGGCTCATCCCGGTGCTCGAACAGCTCCCGCTCGCGCCCGTGTGCGTCTGCGCCAACGGCGCCGTGGTCTACGACCCGGCCACCGACACCGTGTTGCACGCATTCGAACTCACGCCTGCCGAGATGGCCGAGGTGCTCACCGAAGTCGAACGTGCCCTCGCCGGCGTGCACCACGGCTACGGCGTGGAACGCGTCGGCTCCTCTGCCCTCGACCCGGAGGACGAATGCTTCCTCATCACCCCGGAGTACAACCCGGATGCGTGGGATAGCCGGTTCGGTGTCGTCGACAAGCAAACGCTCATCAGCGAACCCGCCGCGAAACTGCTGGTCCGCTGCCCCGAAATGACGTCCGCCGAGATGTACGCGCTCATCGCACCGCGTATCGACGCCACCGTCGCCCACGTCACCTACTCCATGGACGAAGGCTTAATCGAGCTCTCGCGGCCCGGCGTGAACAAGGCCGCCGGCGTGCAGTACCTCGCCGAACGCTACGGGGTGTCGGGTAACGAGGCGATCGCGTTCGGCGACATGCCCAACGACTTGGAACTGCTGCGCTGGGCCGGCACCGGCGTGGCCATGGGTAATGCCAAGCCCGTGCTTCACGACGCCGCCGACCACATCACCGCCACCAACGACGAATTCGGCGTATCAGCAGTGCTGGAGACCTGGTACTAGGCGGCGTTCAATTCCAGCTCTGCCAACCAGTCCCGGTAAGTGATGTCGAGCCGGTTCGGCAGTGCCTTCACCCCCGGACTGTTGTCGATGGCGGTCTGTAGCTCCGCGATGAACTCGGGTTTTGTCGCATTGCCCCAGCCCACCCGCCTGACCACGGCGCCCTGGTTTTGGAGTTGGGTTTCCCGCTCGCGCTCGTCGCGAAGCATGCTCGCAGCATCGCCCATCACCCCGCTGGTTTTCTCCACCCCGTCGGCCTCCACGATAATGAAGCCGTTGATCAGGATGTCTGCCCAGGCCACGGTGGGGCGGCCGTCGCGTTCGCGGATGCGGAAGCCGACCTGGAACTCGAGCGTGTGCACCCCGTGGAGCCGCCCGTCTGCGATCGCGCGAAGAATCGTGTCGCGCACGATCGTCTCCAGGGGGCTTGCCGACGTGTCCGCGGAGTACTCGATGAGCGCCCGGAATGCCTTGATGCCCCGCGCCTGTGTCAGCGCGCTCGCCTGCTCCAGCAGGTAATCGGTGGTGAGGTGGCTGTGCTTGAAGCGCGCGGACTCGATCTGCACCAGCGCCTCCATGCGGCCGTGGTAGCGAAACGAATCGAACATCGCCCGGATGCCGGTGGTGGTGCGGATGCCGTTGTGGACGATGTGCTCGGCGTCGCGCAGGAGGCCGCTGCGGTAAATACGCTGGCTATCTCCGCGCTTCCATGGTTTGGTGTTGCCCGGTAAGACGAGGTCAACACGGGTCACCCAGGTGAGCGTTGCAAGTCCTAACCACCTCGCCGCCGCGGGCCCGGTGATCACTGCTGATTTGCACTTTGATGCAACGTCGTGGATGAGCTCGAGCTCGGCTGCGCGCTTCTTCTGTAAATCCCCCATGGCTGCACTATTTCAGGCATCGGCAGCGGTGTAAATGGTGCGTTTGCGCATTATGTTGTGCATTTTCATGGAACCGGGGTGGGACGGATCGTCTGGTTCGGGTTGATGGTCTAGTAGGAGCCTGGATGCAACTAGACGATCAGCAGGAGCGAAACGCGTTTTCCCAGTTCATAATGAATATCGTTCGCATTAAGGTGCGGATCGTCTAGCAGCCACTAGACGATCCGCCGAGAACTCGGTCGAGAGAGGCCGAAACTGTCCCAACCCTCCGCGCGGGAACCCCACCACCGCCCCCGTAGAATCGCGCGCATGGCTTTGATTGCGGCGATTGACCAGGGCACGACGTCGACACGCGTGTGCATCACACGCACCGACGGCAAGGTGATCGCCCAAGCTCAGTACGAGCACGCCCAGCACATGCCGCAAAAGGGCTGGGTGGAGCACGACCCGATGGAGATTTGGCGCAACACGCGCCGGGCGCTCGGCGAGGCGCTGGCTGACGAGGACATCTCGGAGCAGGACATCGACGCGCTCGGGGTGACCAACCAGCGCGAGACCGCCGTGATCTGGGACAAGAAGACGGGCAAGCCGATCTACAACGCGATCGTGTGGCAAGACACGCGCACGAACCACGACGGGGATCCGGCGAAGTACCTGCGTAAAACCGGCCTTCTCCACAACTCGTATCCGGCGGCGCCGAAGTGGGCGTGGATCCTGCATAACGTGCCCAATGCACGCGAGCGCGCGGAGAACGGCGAACTCCTGGCTGGCACGATGGATACGTGGCTGATCTGGAACCTCACCGGCGGCGCGAAGGACCGCGACAAGGCGCTGCATCTCACGGACGTGACCAACGCGTCGCGCACGTTGCTCATGGATTTGGAAACCCTGCAGTGGGACGAGCAGCTTTGCGACGACCTGCGCATCCCGCCCCAAATCCTCCCGGAGATCCGCCCGTCAGTGGGAAATTTTGGCAAGATCCGGCCCCGCGGCCCGTTGGCGGGTGTACCGATCACGGGTGTGCTTGGCGACCAGCAGGCGGCGCTGTTCGGCCAGGGCGGACTCCACGAGAACGACGCGAAGATGACGTACGGCACCGGCCTGTTCATGCTGCTGAACACGGGTGAGACGCCGAAGGTGAGCGACAATGGCCTGCTCACCACCGTCGCCTATCAGGTGCAGGGGCAGCCGCCGGTGTACGCGCAGGAGGGGTCGGTCGCCGTGGGTGGTTCGCTGATCCAGTGGCTGCGCGACCAGCTGGGGATCCTCCCCACCGCCGCGGAGTCGGAAACGCTCGCGGCCCAGGTCGACGACAGCGGGGGAGTGGTAATCGTCCCGGCGTTTTCGGGGCTGTTCGCGCCGCGGTGGCGTCCGGATGCGCGGGGCGTGATTGTGGGGTTGACGCGCTTCGTCGATAAGCGGCACATTGCGAGAGCCGCCCTGGAGGCAACGTGTCTGCAGGCGCGCGAGGTGGTGTGCGCGATGGGCGGCGAGCCGACGGCGCTGAAGGTCGACGGGGGCATGACCACGAACGATCTGCTCATGCAGATGCAGGCGGACATCCTGGGCATCGACGTCGAGCGCCCGGCGAATACGGAAACCACGGTGATGGGGGCGGCGTCGGCGGCGGGTATGGGCATTTCGCTTATCGACGAACCCCTGTCCCTCGGCACCTGCACCACCTGGAAAAGCGACATGGCCGGCCCCGAAAGGGACCGGCTGGTTACCGCGTGGGAGGACGCGGTGTCGCGCAGTTTGGATCTTGTTTAGGCCTGAGCCTGCGAGGGCCTAGCGGGCCGAGATATCCACGGCGTTGGTGGACGGGTTGTAGGTGATGTAGCCGCCTTGGAAGTCGACGCGGACCACGTCGGCGCTCGGGTTGTACTGGCGGCTCACCGGCATGCCCAGCGGGCCGGCGTCGAGACCTTGCTGCAGCCAGGCCTCGGCAATCTTGCCGACGAGCGCGTAGATCTCGCCCTTGTCGTCCCGCACACCGACGCCGTTGGAGTACAAGGCGATCGCAGGTCCGGTCGGTCCGCCGACACCGGCGACGAGTTTGCCCAGCGTCGGCTCGAGCGAGGTCCATACGGCGGCGGCCTCGTGGGCGCCGAAGGCGTCGAGGGCCGGGCCGATGGCGGGACCGATCTTGCGGGCCAGTTCGCCGGCCTGGGCGAGGGTGAGGCCCTGGAAGACCTCCACACCTTCGCGCTCGCTCACGCCCGGCAGCATGTCGCGCGCAGCGAGTAGCAGCAGGACGGCACCGATGATGGAGCCGGCGGCGGTCGCGATGGCGACCGGGTCGCCGGAGCTCAAACCGGACAGCGTGTTGTCCTGGGTAGCCGGCGCGTTATCGCCTGCCGGGGACTGCGCGGTGGTGGTAACGGCGCTGTCGCCAAGTCCGGTGCGGTTGCCGGCGCGCAGGGTGCGGTACTTCGCGGCTGCGGTGGCGCGGATGGCCGGGAGCTTGGAGTACAGGTTGTCGCCCGGGCAGGTGTTGTAGTGGAAGTCGCGGTGGGCGTTGATGTTATTGAATAGCGCGCCTTGGCCCGCGGAGTACTTGGAACCACGGAAGTTGCCTTCGGCGTAGTGATAGCTCGAGCCCATCGGGTCGAAACCGGCAACTGCTGCCTTCCAGCCGATGATCTCGCCCATCGCGCGCAGTGCGGCGGTGGTGGGCTGCGCCGTCTGGTAGTTGCCCATCATGGACACGCCCCAGGTGTTCTGGTTGAACGAGCCGACGTGCGCGCCTTGCGGGCCGCGGTCCATGCCTCCGGCGTGGCCTTCGTAGATGTTGCCGTACTTATCCACGAGCGCGTGGTAGCCAATATCGCCCCAGCCCATCGTCTTCGCGTGGTACTCCCAGATGCCGCGCACGAGGCCCGGCGCTTGGGCCTCGGAGTAGTCGTTGGAGCCAGCGGTGTGGTGCACCGTCGCCGCGGTGGTTGGCTCCGAGTAGTACGGGCTGCTGCTGCGACCTGCGCCCCACTGCGCGCGGGTGATCACCTTCGGCATGCCCCAGGTGTAGGAGTCCGCGACCGGTTTGATGCCGCCTTGCACCTTGCCCTCGCCGCCGTCGAGGAAGACGGCCTCAAGGTCCTTGGCGGTGGTCGGTGCGCCGGAGTCGGTGCGGCCGCCGTCGAGAAGGTCAACGCCGCCGGTGGAGACCTGGACGCGCTTGGTTTTGCCCACGAAGATCGGTTCGGTGCCGAACTTGTCGCTGCCCTTTGGCGGGTCGATTGGGTCCATTTCGAACCATTCTGACCAGGTGCCGTCGGCCTTCTGGGCGCGGACGAAGGCGGCGACGTCGCGCTCGCCGGTCCAGGTCAGGCCGACGATGGAGAAGGTGCGGTCGTTGGTGAATTCCTTCACCACGCGGCGCTCTTCGCCTTCGCCGCCGCCTTGGGTGCGGATGGCGGCGTCGTCGACAGTGATGTTCGCGCCGGACGCGAAGGACTCGGAGGTGGTGTAGACCTCCGGGGCGCCCGCGCCTTGCGACTGGACGTTGAGGATGCGGTTGCCGCTGAAGCCTTGCGTAGCGACGAGGGCCACCACGAGCAGGACGGACACGACAACAGGCAGAAACGCCGCCCGGGTGGGACGGGCCGTACCGCCTTGAAGACTACGGCGCTGTTGCACGGTAAAACTCCTGAAACTTTTGTGAAAAGAGTGGCAAATGTGACTGGAACGCAGTGTAGTGCAAGTTGAAGTCTCAAGAAAGACTTGAGGCTTTTGTGGCGTGTCACGGCGTGGGGTCGTCGTCAAGCGTTGTGCGAAAATGGGCCACATGGCATACGACCTCATTGTTGTTGGATCTGGATTCTTCGGCCTCACGGTGGCCGAGCAGGCGGCGAGCGAGCTGGGCAAGCGCGTGCTCGTGGTGGAAAAGCGCAGCCACATCGGCGGCAACGCGTACTCGGAGCAGGAGCCGGAAACCGGTATTGAGGTGCACAAATACGGCGCGCACCTGTTCCACACCTCGAACGATCGGGTGTGGGAGTACGTCAACCGCTTCACCGATTTCACCGACTACCAGCACCGCGTCTTCGCGATGCATGACGGCACTGCCTACCAGTTCCCGATGGGGCTCGGCCTGATCAACCAGTTCTTCGGCCGCTACTACTCGCCGGACGAGGCGCGCGAACTTATCGAGCAGCAGCGCGAAGGCAAGGACCCGGCCGAGGCGACCAACCTGGAGGAGCGCGGCATCGCGCTGATCGGCAAGCCGCTCTACGAGGCGTTTGTCAAGCACTACACCGCCAAGCAGTGGCAGACCGACCCGACCGACCTGCCGCCGGAGATCATCTCGCGGCTGCCGGTGCGCTACACCTTTAACAACCGCTACTTCAACGACAAGTACGAGGGCCTGCCCGTCGACGGCTACGCCGCCTGGCTTGAGAAGATGGCCGACTCCGAGCTCATCGACGTCCGCACGGACACTGACTGGTTCGCCGTCGCAGACGAGATCCGCGCCGAATCGCCGGACGCACCTGTGGTCTACACCGGCCCGCTGGACCAGTACTTCGACTACGCCGAAGGCCACCTGGGCTGGCGCACCCTCGATTTCGAGCAGGAGGTGCTGGACACCGGTGACTTCCAGGGCACCCCGGTGATGAACTACAACGACGCCGACGTGCCGTACACCCGCATCCACGAGTTCCGCCACTTCCACCCGGAGCGGTCTGAGTACCCCTCTGATCGAACGGTCATTGTCAAGGAGTACTCCCGCTTCGCCGAGGGCGACGACGAGGTCTACTACCCGATCAACACCCCGGAAGACCGCGCGAAGCTCGAGGCTTATCGACGACTCGCCGCTGCCGAATCCGAACAAAACAACGTCCTCTTCGGCGGCCGCCTGGGCACGTACCAGTACCTGGACATGCACATGGCGATCGCTTCCGCGCTGACCCTGTTCGACAACCAGCTGCGCCCGTTCTTCGAATCCGGCGCCGCCCTGTCGCAGCCCCGCGGCCACTAAGGGTGGGTTGCGGGAATTCGACCGGTCGTTCGGTCGAGTAATAAACAACTCGAAACAACTCAGAACAACTATTCTGAACTGCGACGATATGTCATTTTGAGGAGAGTTTTGCAGGGAGTTGTTTCGGAGTTGTTTAAAACAACTCTGAAACAACTTTTGTTATTCTGACCCCATGCTCCATTCGGGTCTTGAGGGTGTGCAGGAAGCGCTGTCGGCCATTGAGGCCGGAGATAACGCTGGAAAATGGGAATCCCAGGTTCTGGATTTCAAGGAGGATCCTGCCGTCTACCCGAAGAACAAGAACCCCGATGCGGGGCTTGTGGAATTTCTTGCAGACGAAGTAATTTGCTTCTCCAATGCCGACGGCGGTGTCGCCTACATTGTCCTTGGCGTGAACGACAAAAAAGCAGGCCCTTCTGCGTTCACTGGCACTGATCGTTCATGCGAATGGTTAGTGGAAAAGATTTACAGCAAGACGCAGCCTCATATCCAGGTTGAAGCCGTTGAGATTATGCACTGCGATAAGCGCTTGATTGCTTTGCGCATCCCACGGGGGATGGCGTTGTATCAACGCTCCAAAGGTCAAGCCAGTAAACGTGTCGGTAAGAACTGTGAGCCTTTGAGTGAAGACGAACGCCGTCACATTCACCTGTCCCGTTCGAACCCTGATCTCAGCGCTATTGCGTCTCGACGAGGCCCTGAAGATCTCGACTCGCAAGCAATCGAGCAGGCTAAAGCCCTCCTTGCCAACCGAAAGCATGCCCTGGGTGATGATTCGCCTGTTCCCCAGACGGGGCTTGAACTCTGTAGTGAATTGGGGTTGTTGACTGTGGATGGAGCGTTGACATTTGCGTCAGAGATCCTCTTCATGCCGCCACTGCACAATCGGACGGTCGTGAGGCATTTGCTCCGCGACGTACCAAGTGGCGATCCAAAAGTAACTGAGATCTCCGCACCGTTAATTACTGCGTCTGAACAGCTTCGCGCGTTGATTAAGGCTCATACGTCGCAGGAGATTGCGCGAGTGCAACTCCCGAACGGACAAGAGTTTCCCATTCCGGCGTTTCCGGCGACCGCGGTAGACGAAATTGTTTCAAACGCATTCGCTCACCGGGACTGGGAAGCGACTACCGCAATCGTCATCGACCAGTCTCCGACCAGTCTGACCGTGTGGTCTCCTGGTGGTCTCCCCATAGGCGTTCCTGAGGAGAGGATTCTGACCACCCAGTCGATTCCGCGCAACCCGATTCTGATGGGTGCGCTGCGGCAGTTGGGACTCGCGGAAGAATCCTCCCGAGGCTTCGACCGCATGTGGGTCTCCATGTTGGCCAGCGGTAGGCAAGCCCCCAGCTTGAATGCCGATGGGCCGTTTGTTGAAGTCACGTTGCCCGCCGGAAACGTAGATTCGGCTTTTATTCGGTCGCTGTATCTGTTGCGTGCTGAGTTCGGAGAGGCGATCTTCAACAGTTTGAACGGGCTCTTAGTGGCGCGTCATCTGGCGAGCAACCAGATCTTGATGACGTCCACAGCAGCCAGGCTTATGCAGATCCCGGAAGCGCAGGCCCAGGAAATCTTGGGGTGGTACGCAAGTCAAGGCTTCCTAGAACCATTGAGGGACGCTCCTGAGTGGATATTGTCTGTTCGAGCGCGGACGGCCTTTGAAAAGAATGATTCCTCTGCGATCGCATCCGTGACCACAGAGGACTGGATCATTGCCCAGTTGCGCGAAGGGAATTCTTTAAACGCGCGTGAAGTTGCGAATGAACTCGGAGTAGAACGTGAATCGGTGAGCCGAATCCTTCGTCACCTTCGAGATTTAGGTAAAGCGAAAATCGCCGACGGTAGCCCAATGCGAGGCCCGAGTGTCCGTTGGGTTTCCGTGTAAGCAGCCGAGTAATAAACAACTCGAAACAACTCAGAACAACTACTCTGACCTGCGACGATATGTCATTTTAGGGAGAGTTTTGCAATGAGTTGTTTCGGGGTTGTTTAAAACAACTTCGGTGAGGCGCTCGAACAACTGCGGTTTCGGACTCTCTGCAACAGTCTGCGTTGCCGTGTAACACCGCGCCGTACTATAGGCCAGCGTGGGAACATTCATCGCAATCATCGGACTACTGCTCGCCACCGTCTTCGTCGCCGCCATCGGTGAGCGCACCGGCCTGCCGTGGCCGGCGCTGTTGACCATCGTGGTGGCGCCGGTCATTTTCATCCCCGGGGTGGACACGGTCTCGATCCCGACGCACCTCATCCTGCCGATCTTCCTACCGCCGCTGCTGTGGTCGCTCGCCAGACGCACGAGTTGGGGGCAGATCGGCTCGCAGCTCAATGTCGTGGTCACGATGTCGGTGATCCTGGTGTTCCTCACCATCGCTGCGCTGACCGCCACCGCGATGTGGATGCTGCCGGGGTTGAGCCTGGCCACCGCGATGGTGCTTGCGGCGGCGATCGCCCCGCCGGACCCGGTGGCGGTGGACGCGGTGGCGGGCCCGGCCGGCATCCCGAAGCGCATCACTGGAACGCTGCAGACGGAGGGGCTGTTTAACGACGCCGCCTCCATCGTCACCTTCAACGTCGCCATGGCCGCGGCGGTCGCACATGGCGAGGTCGACTTTGGCAAGGGTGCGCTGCAGTTCCTCTATGCGGCGGTGGTGGCAGTGTTAGTGGGGTTGGTCGTCGGCAGGCTAGCCGCGATGTTCGCCAACACCGTGCCCGATCCCGTGATCCGCACCGCGTTTACCTGGGTGCTGCCGTTCGCGATCTACGCCGGGTGCGAGGCGATCGAAGCCTCGGGCGTCATCGCGATCGTGATTGCCGCGGTGGAGATGTCATCACGCTCCGCCATGACTGCGGAAGATCGCCTGACCGGCCACTCGTTTTGGGAGACCGTCGAGCTGCTGTTCACCGGTGTCGCCTTCGGGCTGATCGGAATGAGCGTGCGCGATGCGATGGACACCGCCGGAACACACATCTGGCAGGCGGTGCAGGTTGGAGTGGTGCTCTCGCTCGTCGCGTTCGCCGTGCGTTTCGCCTGGATGTGGGTGCTCTGCAAGATGAACCAGCGCAAAGGCCGCGCGAACGTGTCGCCGCTGCGGATGCAGGAAGTCCTGCTCATGGCATGGGCTGGCATGCGCGGCCTGGTGACACTGGCGCTCGTGCTGGCAATCCCGGCGTCGGCAACCAGTTACCACCGCGAACTGTCTGTCATCGCGCTGACGGTGCTGACCTGCACGATGGTGATTCCCGGACTGTTGCTGCCGTGGCTCGTCGATAAGCTTGACCTGCAAAACGGACCCGCCGGCGACAAGGACATCGAGGAGCTCAATCAGCGCGCTTTCGACGCCGCGCGCAAGGCGGTGCGTGAGCACGGTGAGGAGTACGCGCCGGAGGCCTACGCGATGATCCAGGAGCGCCTTGACTCGATCGCGGAGCAGCGGTTGCAGGATCCGGAGGGCTCAGAAGAGCGCAAGGCGGCCTTCGACCGCGCCCGCGCAGGTGCCGCCCAACTGCAGACCGTCGCGCTGCGTGCGGCCAGCCGCGAGTTGCAGCGGGCCCGCCGGGAGCGCCAGTACAACCCCGCGGATGTGGACGCCGTGTTAGCCGACCTGGACAAACTCATCCTCTCCCGCGAGCGCAACGCCCTCGCTGCGCCAAGCAGGATCTGGGAGCCGGAGCGCTAATCGACGATGCGCCTCGTTTTTCAAAACGCCAAGCAGAACCGTTTCAAAACGCCAAGTGAAAACGTTTCAAGATGCCAAGCAAACCTGTTTCGAAATGCCAAGCTGGCTCTTTTAGCTGCTACTATGCGAACGTATGGTGAACGGGTACATCCCGCGCTTGGCAGATGCAGAATTGGAACGAGCGCTTCGCAGACAGGGCGGCGTCCTCATCCAGGGGCCGAAAGGTTGCGGTAAGACCGAAACAGCGAAACAGCAAGCCGCGAGCTTTCTCAACGTGGAGACGGATCCCGGCGTCACCCTGGCTATGAAAACTGATCCGCGGCTGCTGCTCGAGGGAGCCACACCGCGGCTTATCGACGAATGGCAGCTGCAGCCGAGACTGTGGGATTTCGCACGGCACACTATTGATGAGCGCCAGACGAAAGGGCAGTTCATTTTCACCGGATCCACGGCTCCTGGGGCGGACGCGACTAGCCACTCGGGTGCGGGCCGGTTTGCGCGAATGACCATGTCGACGATGACGCTTTTTGAAACCGGGGAATCCGACGGGTCGGTGTCACTCGCCGCGACGGTTGCAGGCGACCCGTTGCCGTTTTCGGCACCAGCGCTCACACTGCCGAGACTGGCGGAACGCGTGTGCCGGGGTGGTCTTCCTTACAACGTTGGTCTCCCGCTTGAAGATGCACTGGAAAACGTCCGCGACTACGTACAAACCGTTGCGGACGTAGACATCCACACGGTTGGTGGAGTGAATCGTGATTCAGAGCGAGTGCGGCGGGTGATCCGTTCGTTAGCTCGTGGTGTGGGCACCGAGCTTGAGCTGCAAACTATCGCGACCGATTCAGATACCTCGCGGGAGACAACCCGGGACTATCTCGACGCTCTTGCGAATATCTTCGTCTCTGTGGATCAGCCCGCGTGGTTCACGCATCTGCGCTCCAAAGCGACGCTGAGGAAGGCACCGAAGCGCCATCTCGCTGACCCGTCCTTTGCTATGGCGGCATTGGATCGAGGACCGGAACACCTACTTCGGGATCCCGCTTACTTTGGCCAACTTTTCGAATCCCTCGTGGTGCACGAACTACGCGCGCTCACGGGCAGAACGGTGTACCACGCCCGTTTGAACACGAAACTGGAGGTGGACGCCGTCGCGAACGTCGGCGGCCGGGACGTGCTTGTCGAAGTGAAACTGGGCTACACCCCCGAGGTAATCGACCACGCAGCCGACACCCTCAAACGGTTCGCAGCCCAGCTAGAGGACGACCCGGCATTGGTGGTGATCACCTCCGGCGGTCCCGCACTTCGCCGCAACGACGGAGTCGCGGTGATCCCCATTGGGGCGCTGGGGCCGTAATAACGGCTATATGTGAAGGGCGGGAAGTGAGGGGGTCGACGACCTCGAAGCGGGCCCGCGCACGCAATGGCGAGGCCCTCACATTCTGCCCCTCACAAGTAGCGGTGAGGAGGGCCAGGCGGCGCGCCCCATTACCGCCCGTCGCCGAATTCGCGCTTGAAGTTGTCGTCCCAGTCCACCTCGGGCTGCGAATCGAAGTAGTGCTGCTCCAGGTTGGGCGCGTCTTGCCCGGCTTGCACGCCCATGATCAAAAACACTGCGCCGGAGACAGCCGCGGCGATACCGACGAAGACGGCAGTGGAGCCGCTGAGGAAGGAAAGCGCCAGCGCGGCGACGACGATCAGCGCGCCACCGATGGCGTAGTAGCGGCCGGGCGAGCGGGCGGGGCCGGAAGAGCGCGGAAGGCCGTCGGCGTTGTAATCGGAAGGCTGCATGCGCCCGAGCCTACGGCGGTTTGCGACACCCCGCGAGCCACACCGGGGGATTTACTACCCAGCGATTACGCTTGACTCCGACTGCCCACAACAGAAAGTGAGAGCTGTGGAGACAACGAAGAACCTCGCGGTGGACACCCTCGCGCGCGTGCTCATGCCGAAGAAGGGCGAGCCGCACGATGTGCGCATGCTCTACCTCATCGAGCAGGAGCAGAATAAGCAGCGGCTGCGCTGGTCGGACCGCACCAGTTTCGACATCCCAGCGGGCAACGAAGTGTCCTTCGAGACCTACTTCAACGCCTTCCCGGCGAGTTACTGGCGCCGCTGGTCGCAACTCGACTCGGTGGTCCTTGCCATGCGTGTCGAGGGCCGCGCGACGATCTCCGTGTACCGCTCGAAGCACGACGGCACCCGCGTCGCCGTGACCAATGTCGAGGCCACAGGCGACGTCGAAATCCCGCTGAAGCTCAACAACTTCGAGGATGGCGGCTGGCTGTGGTTCGACGTCACCGCGGAGGACGATTCGCGCATCAGCGATGCGGCGTGGTGCGCCCCGCAGGAGCCCAAGGAGCAAGTGCTTGACGACGGCACCGTGGTCCCACCCCAGCCCAAACAGGTCGCCGTGGGCATCCCGACGTTCAACCGCCCCCGCGACGCCGTCAATGCGTTGCATGCGTTGGCGGAGGACCCGTACGTGGAGTCGTCGATAAGCCATGTGCTCATGCCGGACCAGGGCGACCAGCACCCGGCGGACGAGCCGGACTTCGCCGAAGCCGAGAAGAACCTCAACGGCAAGCTGCGCATCTTCCAGCAGGGCAACCTGGGCGGCTCCGGTGGGTACTCGCGCATCATGTACGAGGCGCTGGGCGGCACGGATGCGCCGTTCATCCTGTACATGGACGACGACATCGCCATCGAGCCGGACTCCATCGTGCGCTCCGTGCAGGCCGCGCGCTACGCCAAGCAGCCGATCCTGGTCGGCGGGCAGATGCTCAACCTGCAGGACCGCTCGCAGCTGCGCACCACCGGTGAGACGGTGGACCCGAACATCTTCATGTTCTCCGCGGCCAAGCACGCGGTGTACGACCACGACTTTGCCAAGTACCCGCTCGGCTACGTGGGCACCGAGGAAGAGGACCTAGATCCGAAGAAGACCACCTCGCGCCCGCTGCACCGGCGTATCGACGTGGACTACAACGGCTGGTGGATGAACCTGTTCCCGCGCGTGGTGGCAGAGAAGATGGGCCTGCCGCTGCCGCTGTTTATCAAGTGGGACGACAACGAGTACG
>ERZ1029878.46-NODE-46-length-41479-cov-25.050164_pt1 | contig 41479 bp, 44 predicted proteins | sample MGYA00519234_ERZ1029878 | MGnify/ENA primary metagenome ERZ1029878 (study PRJEB33666, sample SAMEA4610928) | skin metagenome | biome: Human-associated habitat; feature: Malodor aspect; material: skin | place: Philippines | collected 2015-08 ... | reverse complement strand
AAATTAAATATATTCTAGGTGCTTGTACTTTTATATTTGTATTTTCAATCTTATTAACAATAGAATTATTAGTTACATCATAACTCGTAATAGGTACTTTACCATTTTTCATTTCTTTTAATATTTTATTAGATATAGTACTTAACTTTAATGTTGGTGTATAAAATTTTGATACAAAAGTTATTTCTGTATCTAACATATTCTCCACAACTGTGTTCTCGTAATCTGCCTGAATAGTTCTAAAAAAACTCAATAAACCAGTTGGTTGTTCTAATCTATGAATCACTATCTAACACCTCCATTAGCATAACCAATGGTAAGTGCCATATCATTTACTACACCTTTAACTCCATTTGTATTTTGATTAGGGTTATAAATCTTTTTACCAGCATTTTTAGCATTGTTATCCTTATTAAGATTATCAATATGTTTTTGTAATCGTTCATCTGACGTATTACCATTATTAGAACCTGAGTTTTTTCCATAATTTGCAGTTGAGTTATCTAATATTGTTCCATTTCTATCCATTTGATTAAGAGTAGAACTTGGTAATCCGTTTACATTATTAGAGTAATTATCTTTATGACTAGGATTAACATTTCCTAACTCAGGTGGTATCTTAGCATTATCTGTAGTCTGCCAAGCATCTCCTTGAACATACAATGTTATTTCATAACGGTATAATAATGGTTCATCTTTAGACCTAGTAATCTTAAAACCTTGTGGTGCTAAAGTCACTAACTTAGCATACCCATCAGAAATATTATAAAAACGCATTTCAATAGGTGTGTTACCACTACCACCACTCGACTTAGCATATCGTTCAATTTTATCATCTAATTCTTGTAATCTTTGTTTACCATTAGTATACGTACCATCAGCTTTTGCTATATATCTATACCCAGTCGTTCCTGAAAAAGTAATTGTTTCTATATCTTTACCAAAATCTTCAACAATCATAGAACTTTTAGTCTTTAATAATGTTGACCGTTGGGGCTTTTCATAACTAAAGTTTTCAGGGTTAACAGCAAAATAATAAATATCATTATTACGATTCTCTTTGGTCGTATCTGAGAAATGCAATGATATTCTCTTATGACTATTATTTGGTTGACTCATTGTAATCCCCCTTAAATCTTATTATATCATACATTTAATATAACACGTTCTAAGCATTAAGACAACAAAAAATAAGCCCTAAAGTAGGACTTATTTATACTCGTCTAGGTAGTTAGTAAATATACCATCTACACCCATATCAATTAAATTATCTATATCTGTTTTAGTATTAACTGTCCACGCATGAACTTTTAATCCTTTTGAATGTGCTAAATCAACTAAGTCTTTAGTAATCGTTGTATATTTTGGTGCAATAGCATACGCATTATATTCTAAACAACTATCCATTTCTGACTCATTAAAAGTACTTGTTAAATAAGATAAAGGTATGTTCGTAAAGTTATTATGTATGTTTTGTAAACTTTCTGGTGCAAATGATTGTATAATAACTTGAAACTCATTAGACCCTATTCCTATTAGACCATACTCTTTTAATGTATTGGTCAATTCTTTATCCATTTGTTTATCAAACGGTCTTTTAGTTTCTATATAATACTTGACAGATTTACCAAAATGTTCAATTACATCATATAGACTAGGTATACGTTCTCCATTCTTTGTCGTATACTTACTTTGTATCTCTTGTAACGTCATAGAACTAATAGAACCAGTTCCAGTTGTTGTTCTATCTAAAGTTGAATCATGCATACAAATTAATTTATTATCACTTGTTAATTGTAAATCTAATTCAATATAATCTGCACCTTTAAATAATGAAAGTTCATATCCTTTTATCGTATGTTCTTCGGTATAACCTGGTGCACCCCTGTGACCAATTAACATAAAATCTTTTTCCATTGTTTCATGCTCTAACTCTAAAGCCTCTATACTAATCCATGTATATGGGTCTGAACGGAAAAGTAAATCTCCACCAGAATCTTGAAATACTTCTATTTCAAAATAATCACCTGGCGTAACAGGTACTATACCACTTACACCATTCATTGGACTTGTGCTAATAGCAGTATCTCTTGTATAAGGTAAACCTAAACTATATGTACCATTCTTTAATATACGTAACATTCGTTGCCCTGTAGCGTTAGAGTTCCATAATACGTTAGCAGATACCCTTACTTTAGTTACGTTATCTGGTACTACTATTCTAGTTGGATTATCTGTATCCCAAAATTCAGAATTATTATATACAACTTTACTCCAAGGTACAGTCATATATTTATTTGTAGGAATCGTTACATTTGATTCTAACTGTATTGTAGCACCAACGGTATTAATTTGTAAAGGGTTGTTTTTAACTTTTTCAATATTTTCTTGTCTTAATTCTGATTTTTTATATTTTAAACTATCTACAAGTGAGTATACATTCTCTTGTGGTTTTAAAATATTATCTTGCTTTCTGTACTCTTCGACTGCTTGAACAATGGCTCTAGCCATTTTTTCCATTAATCCAGACCACTTACTTCTATCTTCTCTATTAGCACGACCACTATTATTATCTGCAAATAAAGAACTTCTTAAAGCAGTAGTCAATTCTAATTGTACACCACCACCAGTTCTCGTTCTGTTCGCAATATTTTTAGGCTCAACACCTGCAATATTATTACCTGGTACTTCACAAACTATACCTATGGATTCTAGTTTATCCCAGATTAAATTTCTTAAAGCGTTGTTTCCCCCACCCATATACACTTTTGGGTCAGTCCCTGATGCACCATGCACAGAAATAGAATAATCAGTATCTTTTATTAGATTTAGAATACTAGGTTCATCATAATGTGTACTAGTTACATGTAACTCAGAATTTCCACTAGATTTCTTACCTAAAAATGAAAAGAAACAATAGTCACCTAATTCTGATATTCTTTTTGCTAACTCAGTTGTGCCAACCTCTATACCACCACCATGTGGGGCTAAAGATATAATATTACTATCTGTTCTTTTTAACTGTATTTCCCATAAATCTGAGTTTACCTTACTCATTAAATCTGTCATAGAACTATAGTTATCTGCCAATTATATAACCCCCTGTATCTCATAATCTGATAAAAATTTATCAGTAAATTTTATATTTCTAATAAAAGAACTATAAGATTTATTAAAATAAACTTTTGAGCCAAAACTTGTAGTAGAATCATAGTCAATGTTTCCTATAAATACTCCATTCAAGAATACACTAGCTAATGAACTATAAGTAGACCATTTTATAGCAACTTTAGATACAGAACCAATAGAAACTGTATCTAAAGACTCTAGTGTTGTACCAGCTAAAGATACTTTAATTTTATGAGAACTCGTAACAGATACTATTAAAACAGTCGTATCTAAAGACAAAACAGTACCTGAATTACTATCTAAAGGTATAAATTCAAACTGTATTGTCCCTTGTTGATAATCAAAATTAACTGGTATTTCTAATGATTCTGTTAAAGATACCCTAATGCCACCATAGTCATATATAGGTTCATTTTTTTGATATTCAACGCCTTTATGTGTGGTTATAGAATTTCTCTTGAATACGGGTGTATAATCTTTATTACTAGAATTATTAGTTGCTAAATTATTAACTCTATCTGTTAGATTTGTAATGTTAGTTGAAAGACCGTTAACTGTAGTTTGGTCAGCTTTATCTTGTAAATCAGATTTATTAGCTTTGTTTTCTAAGTCCGATTTATTAGCTTTATTATCTAAATCAGATTTATTAGCTTTATTATCTAAGCTAGTATTTATACGTGGAATCTGTACATCAGTTAAATTAGTTATCTTTGGTTCTATATTTGTCATAAAGCTATCAACTTTTGTAGAGAATGGTGTATAAACATCTCTAACAAAGTTATCTTGTTTTGTGATACTACTATCGGCTTTACGACTTACAGATTGTATTTTTTGTTCAAAATCAGAAACAGATTGCATAGCATTATTTGCATCTTCTATAGCTTTATTAGATTTTTCAATGAAATTATTCAATGTGCTATCTACTGTATCTTTAACATTTTTTTCTATTTCTGTCAATGATTTATTTAAACTATCCAATCGTTCTTGTGTAGCTTTAATATCACTATCTACGTCTTGCAATAAAGGTTTACCATTAACAAATAATCCAGTACTATCTAATAGGAATTGATATTTATTGTTATTAATAAAAAACTCTTGTGCCATTGAATCTATACCGAACTCAATAAACTCAGTACCTTGGTCTAAGTCTAACGAATTATAGTCTGTTCTAACTCTATATGTTCCCATATGGTCTTGCACTAATGTCTGTCTAAAACTTTCAGTTTCATTAACAATAGAACGTCTGTATGTTCCATCTGAATCTAAATAAAACATAGTTATATGGTTATCTGGGTTACCAAACATATCATAGAATCCTTGGTGCTTAAATAACATAGTTGGTGACCTTTTAATCCTAGATTCTATTAAACTACCGTCAGTATAATAACTTGTTGATAAATCTGTAAATAATGTTCCAAGACCAATATCAGTAGCAGTATCTAAGTTCGTATCATCACTTGTAATAGATAAAAAGGTATTTCCATTCCAAGACTTAGAGATATTACCCTCACCATCATGATACTCATAATTCAAGCTAGGGTGTACTTTAAAACTAGCACTATTCAATTTATAGTTCCTATCATTTCTCATATCACCACTAATTAATGGTGTTCTTGTAAGTTGCTTATTAAGTTCATTAATACCATATGTATTAATGACAATAGGATTATTATGATTACCACCTATAAAACCTACTAAAACTAACTGACCAGGAACAATCGTTGGTGTTTCTCCGTAAACTTCATTCTCAGGTGTATAAGCAGTATAAGACTTAGGAAATGGTGCAGAAAACTGACCATTCGTACCATTACCTAATCCTAGATTCGTATTACCATACAAAGTCTTTAATTCTACTGTTTGATATTCGTAATAAACCTTTATAACTTTAGCTAAAGTTAAATCTGTCATTTTCATATTCTCTTGGGTAATTTTAATCCAGTTAGAACCTAAACTTGATTGTGTTCTTATATCATTACTCGTCATATTCATCTTCCTTTAATCTTAATACTCTACCATTAAATCTTACCCACCATTGAGAATCCTCAAGGCTATAAACATCTAAAGTGCTTTCTTTATCCATAGGAAATTTACCAGCAATAGTCATAAATTTACTATCTCCTATGTAAATTCCTATTAAATTATCATTCATATCAAAGAATATTATATCACCAATTTCCATTCTGTCAATATCTGATTTGTAGGTATGCCCTTTTTTTAGAAATTCAGTAAAGTAACTACTATCTATAATATCCTTACTTGTTAATGGTGTTGATTCCATATCAATACCAATATCTTTTAATAACCAGTATAATAGACCAAAAATATCTATAGGGTAACTTTCTGTAAAATCTAAAGGATTACTTTTAGGTGTTGTTCTATATCTATAATAACCTAGTTTTAATTTAATTGAGTTTTGTATTAATAATTGGTATAATCTAGTGTTTGGCTCGTAAACTTCTTCATCTCCAATACTAGCAGTTTGAAATGGTGTATTTATCGTTGTTGTTTCTTGGTGAGTATCTGTGATTAATAAATCACCGTTTTTGTAAGCTACTGATATATACTCAGTAGCTTTAACATCATTATCTATTGTTTCAGTATCATTACGTGAAATTAACCTTACTTGTATTCTAAAGTCTATCTTGTCTTGACTGGTACTTTCAATCTCTATACTTTTATCTGCTATATACTGATACAATATTACACCTGGATAGGGTCTTGCATTTATAACAAAATTACGTACTGCTATATCAGTATATGATTCTAAATCTATATCTTTATTATCAATATCAATTTGAGTAAAGTTAGTTCTAAAAGTATACTTATTATCTAAAAACTTTTCTACAAGTTTAATAGCTTTATCTTTATCCAATATATTAACCCCCTAATAAATAAAATGCATTGTTCCTTTTGGATAATCACTTACACGCAAAGTTCTTTCACCATAAGATAATGGAGTCCAATTATACTCAGAAATATGGAATGACTTACCGTCTTTTGAAACGGATTCAACAAATGCAACATGTCCGTATTTAGTCGGACCGCCCTTTGTAAACGCCTCCCAGTTAACCATAGCACCTTGTTTAGGTGTATTGCTAACAGTCAATCCAGCACTTCTAGCACCTTGGTCATATAAGTGAGCATCACCCCAACCAGACACCGTTAAACCAAACTGTTTACGTCTGTTATATACGTACCATGTACATTGACCATGTGGATTTGGGTTACCTGGATAATTTTTATTATTATATTTCGGTAGTTTCCCTTTATACTTTTTCAAGCTATCTAAACTAGCACCACCAGTAGCATCTCCAGCATCTTCTCCACCATCACTACCATTATTACTTATCATATTTTCCTGATAGTCCTTATATCCTTGTTCTTTCATTTCTTTCATTGTCATTTCACCAATTAATCCACCTTTAAATTCAGTAGATTTATTCCATAGACCACCAAATCTAAAAGGACTACCTTCTGGTATACTTGCCTCTTTTAACCCCCTTGTAACACCAACTGTCGTACTATACCCCTCAGTATATGTATACTTATGCTCGACTGATTCTATATAAAATTCCCAGTTATTCTTATCTTGCTCGTCAACAACAAATAAACGTTGTCCTAAATCAATAGCAGGGTTACCTACGATACTTATATCACCAGCATAGAAATTACTATTCATATGATACCAGTTAAATAACATTTTAGAAAATATTAATAAAGCATCATCCCCCACATCTGTACCTGTATCAATAGCATTATTCTGTGACTCTTGAGCATCATTAATATACATATCATAATCTTTATCTTTTAGTTTACCTTTATATTTAATGTATTTATTGACAAATACAGTTGCTTGTTCTTTATTACCATATCTATAATCTTTAGCTAACTTATCAACTGCTTTTTTCTTAGTATCACTAGGGACTTTTTTAAATTTATTTTTTATCTCTTTTTTAAATATTTCTTTTAAATCACTTTTCAAAATATCTCGTGTTGGTTTAGGTCTATTATCTTCATTCACATCTTTATCTGGGTCTTTTTTAAATTGTTTTTTATAATCTTCTTTAGTATACCTATTATTTTTAATAAAAGTATCTACTGCTTTAGTAGATTGTTTTTTACTAACACCTTTAAAAGTACTTGTTATTTGACCAACTAGTTTCTTTTTATTTTTACTTGCAGTATCTTGTGTGTAATTACCAAATATAGTATCTAACCTACTGTATGTTAACTCTTGAGTACCATTACGTGTCTGTTCTTTTTCTTTCTTTTCTTTATCCTTTTCATCATCAGAATTGTCACTACCTTGACCTAATGGATTAATATATCTATTTTCAACCTCCATTTTAGTATACCCATATCTATCTATTAGTGCTTGGTGAAATTGGGGGTGTGAAAACACATCAGGTGCAGGTGTACTAGACATTTTAGGACTGACAGTAGTAAAAATAGAATATGTTTCTACATCTGATTTACCAACATCTTCTGATAGAACTTCTTTACTTGATACAGTCACGTATTCTAAGCTAGTCCATTTAGTTGGATTAAAAGGTGTCTTACGTAAAACAAACACACCATTATCCTTTTCTGTACTATTTTTAAAGAATGTTTCATTAAAGGGTTTTGCAGAAACATCATCAATTAATTGCTTTAAAGAACCACTAAAGTTTGTGTATGGTGTTGGGTCTGATAACTTTTCATATTCAGTCCAAGAATCTAATTCCCAACTAAAAAAGTCAGTAACCTTAGTCAACTTATTATCAAAGTTATACTTCATATATGGTGTGAATCTTTTTAAAATAGCCTCTGTTATATCTTTGGCATTTGAGCCAGTAAACTGTATACCTGTTTCCCCACCATCTGGTAACCAACCTGTTTTACTGTTGATTGTTTGAATTTCTTGAATAACACCTAAACCAAATTTCATAAATGGTTTAGCAAATGATTGACCAGTTATTTTATATACAATTTGATTATTTCCATAATCGGCTTGTTTAGATACTTGAGAAATCATACCTATAGCTACTAATCTTTCATCTCTATCTTTATCAGTAACATCTGGGTGTATGTAAATACGCATAATATCATTAACATCTAACAATTTATCCCAATATACATCACCAGCTAAAATAACTGAAAACACTGCTGCATCATCTGACATAGCATTTTTAGATTGAAAACCTAACACTCGTTGGTCAATTAATTCACTAGTTGCCTCATACTTTGTATTATACTTTATTGAGTACTCATTATTTTCAGATTTAAACTCAATTCTAAATCTTGGATATTTTTTATTTATTGTCATTTATATCACCTATAATATTATTTTAACATAATAAAAAAGAAAGTAGGTTGTCCTACTTTCTTAAGTATTGATTAGAAAATTGGTCAGGACTACCCAATAGTTTCTCAATCTTAGTTGTAGCCTTGTTAGCTACGGTAGTGCTTTCATTAGTACCTTTAACATTCACAGAAACATTAAATGTTCTGTTATCATTATTGTTTGTTGTACTAGTTGATTGTGATTGATTTTGTGAGTTTCCTAAATCACCTATTGTCGTATTTGGTATATTTGAATCCCATTGTGGAATTGCTAAGTTATTAGAGATAGTACTAGATAAATTTTCCATATTATATCCAGCACCATATCCACCACCACGACCTTTAACTCTACCACCTGTAGGTGACCAACCACCATTAGGGTTGTAATCTTGTTTCCAATTCTTATTGTTAAAGAAAGCTAATAGTTGGTCATAACCACTATAAATGTTATCATGACCTTTTACTGCATAGTTTTCGAATGTGCTTGGTACGTATTGTAAAAGTCCTTGAGCCTCATTACCACCACTATTAATGTCTTGAATCTGTTGTTGTATTTTAGGGTCACCACCAGATTCATTCTGGATTAAACTAACAATACCATCTACATCTTTATCAGATATTTTTACACCCATAGCCTTTGCAGCCTTTTTAATATCTGCTCTCCATTTATCTGGTGCTTTTTTACTACTGCTATCTCCATCTGAATCTTCGACATCTCCACTTTCACTACCATCTCCACCAAGGGCTAATGCCTTAGCGTCTAGTAGTAGTTGAGATGCTCTATCAAGAATACCTTTATATGTTTTTAGATTTTTAGTTTCTTGTGCATTGTTCTTTTCTCTTAGTTCTTCTGGAGTTAATTTTTTTCTTTTTTTACTATTTTTACCAATTCGTTAAATATATAAGTTATTTTATTCCAGTAATATAATTTACTACCTGTCTAGCTACATAATCACTTGCATTATCTGAATCATAACCCTGTGGTACATTTATCTCTAACTCTAAATTGGTAGTTGTATCTCTAGTACTATCTACTACAGAACCACTACCATATCCACCACCACGACCAGCTTTGATATATTTCTCAGACCCTTTCATAATACTTGCAATAGTTGTATCCCAGTTAGGGTCAGTAGCATACTCATGTTGTCCGTTATTATGACGCATAGATTTAAGTGTCTTTTGTCCTTTAGAGTAAAAGTTTTCTGCTATCCATTTTGCACCACCAACGATACCTAATCCATAATTAAATCCATTATTTGGGTTATTATCAAATGCACCAATTCCAAACCAGTTACCTTTTTCAACGTTACCTTTACTAGATAAATTACTTGTGCCCCAAGCAGTTTCTACTGCACTATGTGCTACAAGATAACGTGGGTCTAATCCTGATTCTTTTCCTGCTTTTAGGTATGTCTTACCTAAACCACGCATTTTAGAATTACCAGGTGCTACTGAATCAATCCATTTATCTAACATTTCAGCAGTTATTCCTTTTGGTGTTTTACCTAAATCATGTTTAGTTACATCTGAATTAGTAAACTGTTTTCCATTTAGGTAACCAAGTGTTCCTACTGAACCACCTGTATCTGAATCTCCACCCGAACTACCTGAACTATTACTTATAATTCGTTTAGCAATGTTATCAAAGAACTTGAGATAGATTGGTACATTGTTACTTTGTTGTCTTGCATTTTTATCTCGTTGAGTTTCATCTTTAAACTTTTCTCTATTCTTTTGTTCACTATCTTGATTTTTACCAATAGGTTAAAATATACAAATCATTTATAATTTTATCCTTTTATATCGGATTTCAAAGATAGTGTATATATGTAATATAAAGTTGGAATAAAATTTAATCACTTATATATTTTAACTGTATTTAACTATAAGACGCTACTCTTAAGTTCTAGGTCAATTCCTAGTCACTACCTTTCAGTACGTGTGTAGACTATTTGTTATCCCTAATTAAAGGGTGAGTATTTTTCTTCCCACAATAGCTTTGGGCTTTACTTCCGTCACCTATACGGAATAGTCGTTGAGGGTGTTCCTTATCATTTGACTTAGGACTTTCCCTGCTAAATATCCATTGTGTATACCTTAGGATTTAACCTTAGTACATACTTAACATTTTTTCTACTTTCGTTACTCTACCATTTATCTTTTCAGATTCTGTTTCAGTTGTTAAGCCTTTAGGATTTCTTAGCATTTAACACTCGGTACTAACAGCTTACGCTACTAGCAAGGCAAATAGTTTGTAACTATCATTGTTACCTTGTTTTTGTTCTGAATCATTATCAGATATTCCTGCACCTACTAAACCACCTAAAATTGGTACAGTACCAGCAGGATTTAAGTTCTTACCTTTACCAATTTCTGTAAACTTACTAGATTTTACTTTATCTCTATCTAATTTAGAATTTGATATGATATTTGTAGAACTTTTATCCTTACCTTTCGTATTTTTAGGCTTGTTAAATGATTTTTCCCACCATTTTTGAATTAAACCTTTTTCAGATTCTTTTTTTGGGGTATTCCATGAGAAATCAAATAAACCATTTTTACCAAATACTTTATCTGTATTTCCAGCTTTTTTAGCCATATCTTTAATTGGGTCACTTACTATCTTACCGTAACCTAATCCTAATGGGTCGATTGCACCACCAGCTAAATCACCAATAGATTGACTTGCTCTATCTTTATCTCCACTAGCAATCGAACTACCTAAATCAATAGCAGTTAAACCTGCACCTAATAAACCAGCATGTTTAAACAAGTTTCTACTTACACCACTTATCTTAGATAACCCACCTAAGTTACCTGGTGCTTGGAACATAATACCATTTGTACCTTTACTACCTTTAGATAATTTAGATAATAGTCCTTTGCCTTTAGTAGTAACACCCTTATACTTTTTAGGATTAAACATTGAGCCACTAAATATTTCTTTAGTATTCTTACCTGTTGTTTCTCCTACACGTCTTAGAGTATTATCCGTATTAGTTATTAAGCCTTTCCAATCAGTATCTCGTACAAATCTACGACCTTTAACTGTACCACGTTTAATATTACGTGTAAAACCTTTCATTTGTCCACCAGGACTAGAGTCTTTAGGTTGTGTATCCATTCCTATAAATCTCTTACCTAAGTTCCCAATAGTACTAAATCTACCTTTAGATTGAGTTCCTTTAGGAGTTGTATTACCCTTAGAATTTGTACCACCTTTACCAGTAGGTATTCCACCACCACTTGAGTTTCCACCACCATTTGGTGTTTTTGGTGGTGTACCACCTGGTGCACCTGTTCCAGTAGGGAATCCACCCCCACCACTAGAACCACCTTTAGTTAGTTTTTTACCAATACGTGTTTGACCAAAACGACTACGACCAGCACGACCAACTAGTTTCCTAGTCATTTGTGCACCACCTGCCATAGCCATTGACGTTGTAGCACTTGCTAGTAATGCACCTGCTGCAACGATTAACAAGTTTGCTGCCAATGGTAATCTATTGACTGCACCTTTCATTTTCTCTACCCAATCAAAACTACTTGCAGTATCTGAGTCTGATTTTTGACCACTTAATTCACTTTGATTACTTTCATTTTCTCGTGAATTTTTAACATTTTCAGAATCTTCATCTGCTTTTTTCTTACCATCTTTTTTATTCTTTTTCATAGCCTTTTTCATTTCTGAATCAGTTAACTTACCATCATCATACGCTTTCATAATACCGTCAATCTCTTCTTGACTTAATCCAAAGACTTCGGAAAGTTGTAATCTAGCAGTTTCTTGGTCTGGGTTATTATCAATAACTCTACTTATATTCTCAGCAGTTGCACCTTTTTCCATTTGTCTGATAGCTTGGTTTTTACCTTTGATACCAGTATATTCAGACCCGTAACCAAACTGTTGTAATAAGAATGGGTCGTCTTTACCATTTTGTAAACCATTACTGATTTTATTTAAAGTATTTGCACCTTGCTCACCTTGTAGCATACGATTACCAGTACTAGCTAGTTGACCTTGTAAAGTAGCTTGTTCTTCCATATCTCTAGTAGATAATGCTCTTGTTTGACCTAATGTTGTAGCTACTGATTCAAGTGCTTTTAACTGTTCCTCAGACTTAGCAGTCATTTTAGAGTTATCTAGTGCACCAACAAATGTATTTGTAAATTGTTCAATACCCACACCATCTTTACCTTTTAATGCACCAGTATGTCCAATAGTAGAGTAGGCTTGTTGGAAAGCGTCATTATCTATGTTTAATGCTCTACCAGCACGTTGAAACTGTTCTGAACCATTATACATATCTTGCTTACCATTATAACCATTCATAGCTATATAACTATCAGTCATTTGATTTACATTTTGAATATCATAGCCATAACCAGTTTCTAATGCTTTTTTATATGTTTCACGTCTTAGGTTAGTATAATCAGTATCACCAGTCAAGTTACCCCTAAAGAACATAGTATCTCGGTCTTGTTTATTAAGTGTTTGTCCACGTTGATATTTACTACCTAAAGCAAATCCAACTGCACCTACACCAGCCATACCAATACTAGGTGCTCTATCTTCTAAAGTAGCTTTCCAAGAACCACGTTCTGATTTAACATCATACTGACCAATACTATTTTTACTAGATTGTAAACTATCAGTTGCTCTTTTAACATCTTCACTAAAATCACCAAGTAGATTATTTAGTTTAGCTAACTCATCATTTTGAGTTGTTAAATCTGCTAGTTTTTCTTGTTGCTTAGGTGTTCTATCTTTAACTTTAATGCTTGATAATTCTTTTATCTGTTCGTTGTTATCTAGTATTTTCTTAGCATTTTCTTCTCTACGTCTTTTAGCTTGTTCACTTGCTTTACGATAATCTCTAAGAGCACCATCTGACGTTAGATTTTTTAATCTACGGTCATCATTATATGTAATCTTACCAGTCGTTAATCCTTGGTCTGAAATAGTTTTAGCTTTTCGACTAGCTGTTCTTATTTCTTTACGTTCTATGTTAGTATCAGCTATCTCTTTTCTAATAGCTAAAACACGTTCTGATTCTTGACCTAAATCCTTTAAGTCTTTTTGCATTTGCTTAACTGATTGGTCAGGTTTAAGTCTAACATTTGAATTAAGGTTTTTAGTAATATCAGCATAATTTTTAGCACTCTTAACAAGGTTATGATACGAACCAATAACTTCTTTATCAACTTCTAACCCATCTAACTTACCACTCTTAGATATACCCTCTATAGCTTTACGTAAGTCATTCATATTCTTAAGTGCATTTCTACTTGATTCATTAAATTTGGCTAAATCTTTGTTAGGCATAACATTAACGTCACCAAATTTATCAAATGCTTTATCCATTTCTTTTGTTTCTCTTTTGATTTGTTGTAGCTTATCTATCCACGTATTAAAAGAATCTGGATTAATATTTTGTCCTAATGACCCCATTAATAATTCAATGGTTTTCAGTTCACTTTTTAATTGACTTGTATCACCTTGAACACTCAATTTATATGTTTCCAACTATTGTCACCCCTAACAAAGAAATAAGGTAGGTAGAACCTACCTACCTAAATATAATTATCTAAACTATCTTTACCATTAAATAAATCAATAGCATTTTGTATTTCTGACATATCCATATCACTAGTTACAGTTTCATTAGTTTTAACTTGTGAGTCAGTACTAGAGTTTTCAGAACGTAATAATTCAAGTTGTTTCTTAATATGTGTTTTAGCACTTTCAATATCCTCATCTTTACCACCATTACGTATAAATTCTTCATACTCTTTCGTATTTGCAAATCTATCTTTAATAGCTTGTTTTTGGGATTCATTAAGTCGTTCTTCAACCTGTCTAGCAATTTCTTTTTCATCATGACCCTCAACCAACGGTTCAAATTCTTCATGAGAAACATCCCACCAACTTGTATCTGTATCTTCACTAACAGTTCTAGGGTCAATTCCTTTATTAATTTGTTCTTGTATTTTGTTATCATATTCTAAAGATTCTAAAATGAAACTTAGTTGGTGTCCAGTTAGTTCTTTGAATCTACTATCAGTAGGTAGTACTTTAAATTCTTTCATAATACGCCACATAACCCTACCTAGATTAGTACGAACTAAACTTGCCATACCCCCTAAATCATCTATCTCATCTCTTGTAACAATCTCTACACTAGAATTGAAAGGAGTCTAAGAAGTCCACCCATTCAATATAAATCTCAAACAATGGCTCAATAACATACACATCTTCTGGATTTCTAAACTCTTTTGGAATCTGAATACCTACGACTTGCATTGTAGCCAACATGTAATACGCATTATAAACAGCAGGTGATACATTCTCATCATTACCAGCTAAGTACTGACTAGTTAATGCACCTATACGACCTTGCTCGAGTACATTAGGAACTCTTAATCTTAATTTAAAATGTAAATCTGATTTAGGGAAATTAAACTCTTTTTCCCACGTATCATTAACACCTTTAATTACTTTATTAACTGTATTTTCTTTTTTCTTTTCTAGTTGTTCTTGTTTTTCCTGAATTTCATTTTCTTTAAATTCTTGCTCATTAATCGTTTGTTCTGACATTGTTAATCCTCCAATAATATATACTTATATATTAATTGTATCATATGGCTTTCTAATCGTTATTCTTAATACTTTTAATATAGCATGTAACTTTTTTTAAATACCTGTTGACAGATTGAAATTACTGATATATAATTAAGATACAAAATAAAAACAGAAAAGGATTGGTAAAAAATGGAACAATACTATGTAATCACTATGAAAACAAAAACAGGAAAAGAAATCTACTTTGGAGTAGATAGTTCAGATAAGTTTACTTGGGTATTTGATAAAAATGAAAGTATCTGGTTTGATATGGAACAAGAAGCTATCAGATTTTGTGAGAATTATTTTAAAAAATTTAAAAACTGGTATGTTATTCCTGTAAACTATGATTGGGAAAAAGAACAAAAAATAAGCTAAGGGTTATCCCTTAGCTTATCTATGATTATGTTATTTCTTTTTGTCGTTTGAAGATGCATATAGATATAAGAAATTAATTGATTCAGTAACGATTTCATTTGCTCTAAATTCTTCATTATAGTTTTCTGCTGAACAACCATGATAACTAATAATAACGTCTTTAGTCAAATTATCTACTACAACTAAATCAAAAATATCACGTTTAAGAATATCTTCCCCTAAACTTGCAATACCTAAGTTAGCAAAGTTTTCTTTTTTCATACGTAATCGTTCTACGTTAATAGAACCTTCATATCTTAAGTAAACATGTTCTTGTGGCATGATTGAACCAATTTCATAAACACCAGTTGTATTATATGAACGTTGACCACTTGCAGATTGTGCACGACCTACCACATGACCGTCAACCATAATATATACAGTATTACCTGAATGTACTGTCTGTTTTCTTTCAGTTGCCATTCATTACTCACCTCTAAATTAAATTATATGTAAAGGATACTCTAATTGAGCCTAGAGTATCCTTTTTGTATGTCAATTAGGCTCTTAATTGTGATTGTTTATAAACAAGACTTACAGAAATACGTTTGAATCCACGAATTGGTACTACTGTTAATGCCACTTGAGCAGTATTACCTTCCACGATAACTTGAATATCTTCTGACGCAAAGTCTAAGATTTCTGAGTCACGTTTTTTACGATTCATAAATGAGATTAGGAAATCTTTAATTTGTCCAGCACTAGTAGCAAATGTTTTAGTACCAATAAATCTTCTATCTAAAGCAGTTTTCAATTCAGATACTAAGAAATCATTTGCCTCTCCGACTGCCATTTCAGCTTTAACTGGGTCATCATTAGTATTATTAACTGTAACATCGTCTACAATACGGAAATCTGTTGCAGTTCTGTTACGTACGTATTCAATAGTAATAATACCATTTTGTGTCATTTGGTCTAACTCATCACCATCTAAAATAACATCAATATCAGTTAAGTATAGATTTTTAAATGTGATTGGCTCACCGATTGTTAAGCCACTTGCTAAACCACCAATAGCTGATGCTACTAAGTAGCCTGGTGCTTTCATTGAACGACCATCTACCATTAAGAATGTACCACTTGAACCTACTAAAGCTACTCGTGGATTTGCTTGTAGACTTGCAACTCGACCTAATAATTTTTCTTTAGTTTCAGCAACTCCACCACCAACGATAGCACGCATAGGCTCACCAACGTCAGAACGTGATTTAACAAAATGACCAGCCTCAGCATGTACACTAGCTTTATCTGTTAATGGAACTAAGTAGTAACCACCTTCGTTAGCAAATTTACTAAATTTCTCAGCCCAACTTGTAATTGGGTCACCGTTTGTTCCACCTGTTAATGGTTGTAAGTTAAAGTTTTCAATATCTTCTCCTGGAACAGTTTCAATATTAATTAACTCATCATATTCAGCTTGCTTTTTAATATCCCCAATTAAACCTTTTACATAAACAGATTTGTTAACAACATCTACATTATCTGCTTTATCTAAGTCTACTGAGTCGATATTTTTATCACCAAATGGTGATAATTTAGCCTCAAAATCTGGTAAGTTATTAATATCTTGTACTAAAGAAACAATGTCTTTAAATGTATTAACTAAGTCATATGTTTTAACTAATTGACCTGAATCAGATACAACTGTTGCACTAGTAGATTCTACACTATCAATATCAACTGTACCACCAGTAGCTAAAACTAATTTAGTAGCTTTACCAGTTTCTTTATCAGTTACTACTGAGTATGTTGCAGTTTGTTCTGACCCGTTGTATTTGATTTGGAAAATGTTTCCTAAGTTATCATATACGTTTTCAATATTAGAAACACCATCAGCAAACTCTACACGTAAACGTTTAGAATCTGTAATCGTATTATCTTCTAAAGCAACTTTAATGTTATTTGCTAAGTAACCATAAATCTTACTTGTAATTTTTAAAGCACCTTTAGTTAACGTAGACTCTTTAGCATCTTCTACACGCATAGCGTAAATAACACCTGCTGTTGCAGATTCAGCACCAGTCCAAGCTAACTCGATAGCGTCAAGTAATTCTCCACTATGGAAATAACGTTTAGCTTGTGAAATGTTACGAATTTTATAAACCGTATTAGGTTTACCACTATTAGCTTGACCAATTAACATTAATGGTTTATCACTACTACCTGCTACACCACTTAAAGCAGTAGTATCAACTGTAATACTTGTATGTGGTCTATAAATCTTATGTCTTGGGTATTCTTCAATAGCCATTATCTAATCACCTTTCAATTCTAATTTAGTAAAAACTATGTAAGTTTTTTACCTAAATATTTTTCTAAATAAGGAATAAAATCTTTTTCATTATACTGATAAAACTTACCATGCATAAATGCTTTAAATCCAGCAACTTGTGCATCACTCATACCAAAATGAATCTTAGCAGTATTAATAAATGTATCAATATGAGCATAAGATTTATCAGATAAATCAACTTGTTTCTTTGTTGATTTTCTTGCCATTATAGTCAACTCTCTCTCTAAATATAAGTTCATCTATTACCTCAACAATATCATAATCAATCGTATGTGTTACTTGATAAGATATTGTAACAGGTCTACCAAAAATAGGTTTTTCACCTTGTTCATAAATAGGTGACATATCACCAAAACTTAATTGTTGTAATTGTGCCTGATTCTGTTCTTCTAATGTTTCTCTACTAGTAATAAAAACCATTTTTAATATAGCATCTAAACATCTAGCTGTATCAACATTATTACTAATTCCAACAACTACGACTGTTTCATTTGAACTAAAACCTTTGATAAATCCTCTTGAATCACCTATCTTTTCTACATAATGAAAAAATTTTGGTTTTCCTAATAAATGTTCATTAGTTTCATAAAGAAAATAATACCTATTCCCTTCTACATAATCTTTATCCATATCTGCAAATTGAACTTCTGGAGAATATGGTTTATCATGTAGTTCCTTATCAAACTCATAATATAGTTCATTTCTGTCACTATCATATTGAGCAGAAAAAGTACCTACAAACTCATTACCATTAGATTCATTATAAGTACCTTGGTTGTTTCCTAATGAACTACCAGATTCTGTAGCTGTACTTAACTGAACAACATAAGACCCATCTAAATCAATAGGGTTTTGTGGAAATGTATAACCTACATTAATTAATTTCTTAGGATTTTTACCACAATATGTATCCTTAAAATTATCTCTAACTTCACTATCAAAGTCTTTTAAAATTCTATCTATAATATAACAATTCGGTAGGATAACTTTCAATGTTTGCTCAATCATGTTAGCTAAATAAGTATCTAAACTTAATATTGCCATATCTCAATCCTACTTTCTATTTGAATAAATGTTTAGCACGCCACTTAGCTAGGTTGTCAATATGCTTAAGTGTCGTTTTACTAAAGTTGTCATTATTTATTTGTGACCTATTAATTATCCATTTACTACTTGGTGTTTTATTAGATACTGTACGGAACATTACGTAAGTAGAATTTCTTGCAGTTTCATGTTTAACTCTAGTCACTCGTTGATTTGTTCCTTGTATTTCTGGTGTTTTTCGTTTTGGACTAGTTGCCTCTAAATACTCTACAATCGTGTTAGTATACGTTCCACTAGGTTTAACTTTATTAAGTTGATAATACATTTGATTTGACATGTTTTTTGTTTTGACACGCATAGGAACAATAAGATACCAACCACCATTTTTAGTAGGTTTTCTTTTGCTCGAACTACTAAAGTATGGTTTTAAATCTAAAACACCTTTTTGTTTCATTTTTCGGTCAGCAACCTCTAAATATTTAGGCATACGCTTAACTGTAACGTTTTCTCCACTATTTTGAATGTCATTTTGGATAGGAGTTAAAAACCCATCTTCAATTCCTAATTCAAGTTGTTTCATTTTTTGTGGTATATTTTTCATAAGATTAGGTTTCTTAGTAACCTTTACACTAGCCCATTTCATTGTCTTAATCCCCCAAAGAATCCACTTTGTCTTGGTGTTGTTTCGACTTTGTTCATTGGCTCATTAATCTTAGCCTCTATACGTTCCACTTCGTCTGAATCTAAATCACCATCAAACATAAGTGGTTCTGGATTCACAACAATATTTTCTCTTTTTAACAGTACTAACTGTGGTAAGTTTTCAAACTTAGTTTTTGGTTGATTAAATTCTGTATACTGATAACGACTTTCTTTCATTTGGTCTATTACCATGTATCTTAATGTCATATATACGAGTAATGAGATTGTTTGATTTAAGAATTTCTTATTGACAAATAACTTGTTATCTTTAATCGTATACTCATCTTTACTTAATTCTCTATCAAAAGTAGTAATTAACTCCACTTCTTTAACATCATAAACTAAGTTAATACCATGTTTAACCCTACGTTCGTCTATATAAAACACCATTGATTCTGGAACTAGAACATTAGGTATTGTAATTCTATCTCGATAATTCATTCTAGTTTCAAATTTTGTAGTGAGTTGTGCTGTACCTGTATCTATTAAACCAAACTCAGTATTTCTTATTCCTTTTTCTTGTGATTGGATAATTCCGTTTGATTTTTGTGGTTGTAAAAAAGCAACACCATTACCATGACAACGTGGACATACGGGGTTTGGTGCACCCGAATGTCTGTTAACACAAGGACAAATATAACCACGTTGCCATATAAATTCTATACTACGGTCATCAACAAACTTTCTGAAATTATTAGTATTAAATTCAGTACGCATACCTGTAATATCCTTATTTGGTGAATCGGTATCATTATACTGCTCATTAAATGTTTGTTCATGCATATCTACTTGAATAGATTTTGGTGTTGTTGTATTTAAACTAACTGGTTTATTTCCCATTTATATCACCTATAAACTAATCATATTTTGACCAAAGTAAGAACGTAATCTACCAAGCATTTTATCAATATCTTGGTCAATTTGTAGAATCTCAGCAGAATAACCACCATACATAGCAGATTGTGTTGTATTAATTGTTTCAGATACACCGTCTATTGTCAAGGTTCTACTTGCAATACCTGCACCAATAATTAATCTTCCACCAACTTTAAATAACTCACGCATAGCATAGCTTGTTACTAAAGTCTGTAAGTTAGCAGGTATTTCATATTCTCTAGTAATGCCTTCTTGCTTACGTGGTAATAATCCTGCTATATATTTAACCCTAATCATTTGTGGTGCAAATGTTCTATGGAATCCACCTGGCATAGCACCTATCTGAGCAGGATAACCCATAAATACATTAGAGTTATATCCATTATTACCAGCTTGCATTAATGTAGTTGGGAATATCTGTAAGTGACCTGGTAAATGATATACTTTCCACCAATCACCTGGGTAATCATATATCTTAGAACCATTCATTTGTAGTGATAAACTTTCTACTTGAATAATTGGTTTACGTCTTGTATGAACATGCATATAACTTTGGAACTCTTGCTCATTGTAATCTTGTATCTCAGTTTCAACCCTTGGTAAAATTACTATATCTAATGCTTGTTCTGCCTCTGCAATTCCTTGTTCAAATAGGTAACGATAAAATGTTTCATCCATCTCATTACCATTCTCATCTTTAATGTCAATACCAAACATAAAGTAATTTTTTATTGCGTCTGCTGTCCACCCATAATCTTCTAAAGAAATATTATCAATTTCTTGTTGTGTTATTCTTTCAGGGTTACTTTCATCTGCATACGGACTATCATATCCGTTTTCTAAGTAAGCACCATAAGGGTCTAAATTGTCACTTCTAAACATACTTATCTATCCCCTTGTATTTTTTATTTCTTGTCTGTAGATTTAGATTGTGTAGATTTAGTAGTAGTTTTACGTGTTGTTGTTCTACGTGGTTTTTTAGGTTCGTCAGTTACTGTTTCTTTAGGTTTCTCTACCGTATTTTTACTTGACTTTTTAGTTGTTTTTTGTTCTTTTTCTTGATAATAAGTAAATCCTACTAATTCACCTAATTTTTGTTCTTGTTCCTTTGTTAATCCTTGGATAACCCCTTTTGAATCTACGTCTTTTACTCCATAATCTGTTGATAAAGTTGTGTTTCTTAAATAATTATTATATAACATTCTATATCCCCCAAAAAAAGTAATTATAATAAAAAATAGCGTATTCCTAGAATACGCTATTATATTGTTAATATTTAATTGTACTAACTAATTCTTAGCTGTAGTGTGGTTCACCAGCAACGTTACGGATACGTACCCAACGTTTAGGTGCTTTAAGTGCTAATGCACCATACCAAAGAATTGCAAAGTTAGTAGCACTTGTTACTTGTGCTAAATCTAATCTCATCATTGGTAATAATTCGTATAAGCTAATTACGTCTTGGTTCATTTCTCCTACGAATACATCAGCAGTACCAGGAATTACTTTGTTAGTATCTACAAAAGTAATAACACCGTTTTCTGCTTTGCTTGCAGGAACACGTTCTAATAAGTAATATTGGTCATCATTTTCACCAATAGCTTTACGGTATACAGATACGAACTCAGGTTGTTGTCCGTAAAGATTATTTAAGTTAATTTTTAATTCAACACCATCTGTAGCGTCAGTAACAGTTACATTTTCTTCGTTTGACGGTGCAGATTTAGATTTAACAGAATGTACAACTACTTTATAAGAATGTGCAGTTAATTCAGCAGGTGAGAATTTACCACCTTGTTCTGCTTTCTTAGTTGCAGTTACTGTAGCAGGTTGGATTGGATTTTGACCATTTGGAATGTATGGTTGTAAGATATTATCTAAGTCCATTACTACAGAACCATGTAAGTTAATTAAACCACGAGCAGAATAGAATTGTGTTACTGCAAATCCAGTTGATACATTAGAACCGTTTTGTGACATTAATTGATATTGACGGTCTAATAAACGGTTTGTAAATGCCATTTGTACACCAATAGGCATGTAAGCGTCAGTTGGTTGACCATAACCAGTACCAATTAGGACTGCTGCTCGGTTTAAGTCTTGTTCAGTTAATTCACGACCACGTAAATCAATTACATTTCGTTCTGGAATTAATGTAGCTAATCCGTCAAATTCTAAACCAGATTCATTAACACCTGTTAATTTAGAATCACCGTAGAATGATGCCCATTCGATTGATTTTGCCACAACTGTAAGTGCTGCGTTTGTTTCAATACGTTCAACATCTGCTACATTGTCAACCATTTGAGATGCAAATGACATTCTACGAACATCACTCATGAATTTCATTTCAATAGTTTTTTGACGTAAACTTGGGTCATTTTCTGGTGCTAAACCAATTTCTGGTGTGAATCGAGAATGACCAACTTCACCATGACTATCATATACGATATATTTTTGAACCGTACTTGTAGCAGGTTGTGCAGTTTGAATTAAGTCTTTCCATAATGTTAAGTCTTGGCGTTGGTAAGTTAAATATGTGATTTGTTCTGATAACGCCTCACGTCTTAATGCCGCTGCGTCTACTTGTGTATCTGGAGATACTCCATATCCAGTAGTAAATGCTTTAATTGCTTTTTCTTGTTCTGGAGTCAAAGAAAATTGTTTAGTATTTTCTGCCATTTATTATAACACCTTTCATAAAAAAGTTTCAATTTAATGTTTCAAAATTAATAATAAGATAGTTATGTTACAGTATCTTTATTCTTTGTATAATATAACACAACTATCTATAAACTTATTTTTTACTATTTCAAGAATGATTTTACAACTTGTTTATCTTGCTCATTACCATGTCCAGTTCTTAAACGATACCAACTTGTTTGTGCTCTACTAACTTCATTACGTTGACCATTCTCAAACGCTTTACGCATTTTTTCTTGGTATTGTTGAGCATGTTTTTCAGCAAACTCTAAACCAGTTTCTTCTTTTTCAGTTTCTGATTCTTTTGTTTCTGATTCTTTAGTAGAATCTGTATTAAATCCTTTTTCTACATATCCTTTATCAGAATTTTGGTCTACACTTGTAATAGATTTCTCAGTTGTTTCTACATTAGGTGAATCAGACAAGCCACTTGCAATAGATTTTTCAGTTGATTCTGTTTCTTGTTTGTCTAATTTTTCTCGTAAATCTAAGATAGATTTCTCAAGTTTGTCTTGTCGTTCTGCACTTTTTTCTAAAGAACCAAGAACACGTTCAGCAAGTTCTTCGATATAAGATTTTTTAGTTTTTTCAGATTTAGAATCGTCTTTAGAATCATCACCATCTGAATCTGATTCAGAATCTGAATCGTCATCTCCATTTGCATCATTATCTTTGTTTTTACGTTTCTCGTTGTCTTTATCTTCAGTTTTTGTATTCTTATGGTCTACAGGGTCTTTAGATTGTTTAGCAGATTTCTCTACAACTTCGTCTACAGGTGAACCACTTTCAGTATCATTAGTTTCTGTAGAAACAGATTCATTAGACTCAATAGTATCAACAGATTTATCTTCATGAGATTCTTCTTCTAAATCTTTAGGTTCTGTTTCAGTTGTTTCAGTTTCAGTAGCTTTTTCAGTATCTGTATTTTCAGTAGATTCTTTTTCAGTTTCAGTAGCTGATTCAGTATCTACTTTATCTTTAGTTGTTTGTTCATCTTCTTTAACTTCTTCTACAGGTGTTTTTTCAGATAATTCTTTTGGTTCATTATCTTTAGTTTCCTGTTCTTTATCTGTGTCAATAGAATCTTTTGTTGTTTCTGTATCTTCACCTAATTCTTCTTTAACACGTTCACCCTCTGCCTTAATTTTTTCAATATTTTTAGCAGTTTCTTCGTTCTCTAATTTAGATTTGTTTTCTGAATCGAACTTATCAAATTTATCTAAAATATTACCCATTATTCAAATCTCCTTTTCTCATTTCAAGAACTGATAATTCAGCGTCTTTTCTTGATAATCCTTTGGCTATTTGTAACGTTAAAACAGCAGTTTCATAATCCATTTGATTTCCTTTTTCTAATAAGGAAACAGCATTGTATAAATCTGATTTTGCTTTAACACTATCTGTTACTTTATTTAATCCAGCTAATGTAGTTATACTTTGAGCAATAGATTCTCTACGTAAACTAGCACCATCAACTTGTGTATCTGGTGTAGTACCATGTCCAGTCGTTAAAGATTTCATAAAGTAATCCCAAGACGTATCTTGGTTAGCAGGGTGAGTTACTACACTAATATTCGTAATCATAACATCTTCAATAATTGTAGAATCAATATCATTACGTTTACGAATAGCACCCTCAATAGAAAATCCAGGTTTTCTATCAACGCCAGATTTCTTAATATTATCTGCTAAATCAATAATCTGTTTAACATATTTATTATCTTTAAACAACTTAGCCTCAACATGAATACCACGACTATCTACATAACATTTTTCAGTAGGGACACCTATCATTGAATCAGCGTCTTGTTGGTGATTATAATTAATGTACCCACTAGATAAGAAATACTCTAAAGATATACCCTCAGTCATTACAATCTCACCTTGTAAATCTCTACTTGGTGTACTTGCAATACCTGAAATGTATAAATCTTGTTCAGTATCTGTTGTATCTAATGACTTTTGCAAATCAATAGGTACAAAAACATCCATTTTCATAGTTTCACTTTTCAACCGTAAATCACACCTCACAGTACAAACAACGTATTTGTATATAATATAACATTCATACGTTCCAGTACTATCTACTATTTAATTATATCACGCAAATATAAAATCTGTATGATAAACAAAAAGACTAGGTAATTCCTAGTCTTTGTTTGATTGGTCGTATGAATTTGCATTTGTTTCATCTTTAGATTGTCCGTCTTTACCAATGTCACTATCATTATTTGTACTATAGTGGCTTGATGGTTTAGTAGATTCTAATTCATTTTCTTGGTTACTTGATTCAGATTGCATTTTCATTTGTTCACGTTGTAATTGTTCTTGTGCTAATTGTCCTGCTCTTTGAACTGCTACACCTGTTTGAATAATATCTCCACCAGGTACTGTACCCTCATAACCAAGTTCTTGTCTAAGTTCATCTGGTGTAACAGCAATTTCAGTTTTAAGTTTTTGAATTTGTAATTTTTCAATTTCTGATTGAGTATCTCCACCATTAAACTCAAATACATATTTATCTCCAAATTCACTAATAATATGTTTATTTATTAGTGTTTCAATAAACTTAAGTAAAGGTTGTAAACCTTTATTTTGAGAATCTCTATGTTTTTTAGTAGAATCTCCTTCGTTAAGAGAATTAGCTTTTGAACCAGTAGCACCACCCCTGTTAGGAAAGTTAACTTCACTAGGGTCAATTTCATAAACAGAACAGATAACATTAATTAAATAGTTTAACCATTTTTCAAATTGCATATCGTTTGCAGTTGGTGTCATATTAACAAACTTTACATCATCTGCACTAACTACTGGAATTTGCCATGAACCGTTAATACCACTTAAACTAGATTTCCATTCTCGTTTAAAGTTTTCTAACGCATACTGAGATTGTTGTTGTTCGTGTTTAATTAATAACACACCACGAGTTGTACCACCATGGCTAAAAAATCTATCATTGAATGATTCTGTATTCTCATGAGCAATTACTTGTTTTAAGGCAATCTCCAATTCAGATAATCCGTAACCACTTGAGTAAATATCTGTTCTTGGTCTACGGATACCCATAATCATTTCTCTTTGTGTATATTCATTTACAACCTCATTATTTAAAACTTGAACGTACTTTGCTTGATTAGGTTGGTGAATTAGTTTGTTATCTCGTGTTTTATAAAAGATTGTTGTTGGGTCAACTGCAGTAAACGATTCAAGTTTATTTGTACGTCTATTAATATTCTTTTCAACGTTTACTTGGTCATATATTAATGTGTCACGTACAATTTTTTTACAGAAATCATAAAACGTATCTCTATTAATATCAAATGACCCACTCGTATTATTTAAAAAATCTTCAATTCTTTCAATTTCTTTTTTCTCATTAGCACCAGGTGTCTTAGTTACATCTTTTAATCTAACTTCAAACCCCATACCTTTTTTACTGTATCTACTTGGTTGACAATATAATGCTACTTGGTCAGACCGAGTATTGACAATAGCATTGATTATTATATTATTTCCGAATCGTTTCAATACTTCATGAATACTACGCATAGATTGTGTGTAATTTGATTTTTCCCTAAATTCTGGACTTTGACCTATCATACCTAAAATAGGTTCTGTCTTTGTTTTATCAGATTTTCCTATGGATTTATTAACTTGAGTATTTTCATAGGATTTAATCATACTGTCTAAATCCTTTGCATTATCAAAAAGCATATCACCCATAGTATCTTGTTTTTTAACTCCAAATAAAGCTAATTTATTTAAACGACCCAAAATCTCACCTACTTACTGATTGTTATTTTATCTTGGTTACTATATGTAACTTTTTGTATGTCTTTACTTAAATCTATATCGTATGTACTTGGCTCTTCAATGTAAAAGAATACTTTTCTACTTTCTAAAACTTTATTATATTCTAACAAATGTAAGTTATCATTCTTATCTATAACAACAACTCTATTATCCCTAGTTGCCTCTAAAATTCTATACTTAATTTTATCTACATAAATAAATACTGCTACATGACTACCACCAAGTTGTCTATAGTAGTCTACTATTTCTATCCAATTATCCTGCATACCTTGTTCTTTTATAAAATTTTTTGCTATATTCCATTTTTTATCTTTTGCAAACAATCGTTATTCAACTACCTATCTAAACTTATGATTTTTAACATAGTTTTCTATCGTGTACCAAATTACACCCAGTATTACACCTAATGCAGTTAAAAATAATATCAAACTTGGACTTGCAAAACCATTATACTGTTGTGTATTCTGTATAGATTCAATTAAATCTCTTTTTAATACTGTACTTATAATAGAAAACATGTATATTATAAAATATATTGATACACTAATTATACCATATAAACAGATACTACGTAACTTGTTTTTTTCCCATTTTAATAAAGCAACATATATAAGTAAGAACATAACAGAAAGTGTTAAAACTAACAATGCACCATTTAAAAGTATACTCATTCTCACACCCCTTAAACCATATAACCTATCTGTATTAATATAATAAAAAGGTAGTACAATCGTACTACCTTAGTCTAACCCTAATTTACTTTTTAATCTATCTAGGTCTAAATCTGAATCAAAATTAAAAATAAAATTAATTGTTTCATACTCTTTATTATCATGAATTGTTTTTTTCGGTTGCATTTCAACAGTAATAGGAATACTTGGGTCTTTATGTATATGCCCTGCAGTTTTAATAAAAGTAACAATATTAGGGTCTTTTTTATCTACTAATTCTTTAGGAATAGGAATAAGTGTTGAATTATTAGGAGTTACTTTATCTCTATTAACAACTTGACTAACGGAGTTATATACAGATTTTAATAAACTATTCATTGTTCTTAGCTTTCTCCTTAATCTTGTTTATTTTCTCTTTTTGCTTTTCCTTAGATTCTTGTAACTTATTATACTTATCTTTTAACATAAAGTCAATAATAATATTTATATCTGGACTTTGTAATGGGTTACTTACAAGAACATTAATAATTTCAACATTTCCTAGTTTTAGTACTTTGCCTTGTTTAATTCGTTCTTTAAATGCTTTTGAAATATCCAAGGCATTTAATTTATAGTCAAAGAATATCTTAAATAAATGTGCTAAGATTTCTGTATACTCATTATTAACACCAGTAAGTTTAAACGTTAATGAGTTAGCACTTTCCGTATCGTCTTTATTAGGGTCAAAACGTCTAAAATTATAATGTGAATACATTAATTGTGTAGCTTTTGATAATTGGTCTAATGCTAATTCTGTACCTTTTTCTAATTCTTGCTCAGTTGGTTCTGAAATCGTATCCTCTAATGACATATCATGGTCAATAATATCTGTTATAATTTTGTTTTCTTTCATACTTGTCCACACCTTTTATTTCATTTTGTAAATTGTCAATACTATTTATTATATCATTTTTTCTTTTTAATCGTTTTTGTTGCTTTATATATACTATTATACCATAACCTATGAGTATTATAATATAAAGCATAACAATCATAATATTCAACCATTATCACACCTTTATAATAAAAAAGGAATGATTTCTCATTCCTTTATTGACCATATAAATCAGTTAAATCAGAACCAAAATCATTTAAATGTTCATGAGTACTTACTGACGTATAATTTAATTGTGTTCCTTGCTCTTTAGCTAAATCTTTAAGATATTTTAAACCAATATAAGCGTACACACTTGCTTGTGCGTAATGGTCGTCACCACGTCTTGATATAGTTTGGTAAATTTGACCTGTAGTGTCGTCTTGCTCATCACTAATAACCACATTTTTCCAATGACTTAAGTATAATTTCAAATCATTATCTAAGATTTTATATGTTTTAATCTCACCATATTTTAAAGCGTCTATATACATTTTGTTTTGCATTAATTTATCTACAGTTACTGTATCACCCCTGTCATTAAATACAGGGACAATTTGACCACTTGATTTAGGGCTTGATTTATATGTACAACCAAAAACCTTACCTTTACCAAAGTGATTAATCAATCTCATTACTCTATCTCCACTATCCCCGTTATCTGCAATAATAACGTCAGGTTTATACTTAGATATTTCCATAATAATACGTTGGAAATCTTGACCAATTTTTGTATGGTCTTTTATAGTTTCTACTGAGAACAGTCTTATTAAATCTACTTGACCATTATCACGCATACCATGAACAGATACCCAATTATATTTACCCCAATCAATACCAACAGAAATAAATCTATAACCTTTTCTATCTTGTCTTTGACCTGGTAAATCAGGTGCATAATTCTCTAACACATCTCTATCAGTAACCATTATAGCAGTATCAAGATATGGGTATCCTAAAACGTAGTTGTAGAATAATTTTTTACTTTCTGATGCAAATTCTTTTCTCTTTAAATCATCTGCTGAAATCCATACAGCGTTCATTTGAGATATAGAATAACCACGTATCCCACGACCATCTTGAGTTCTACTTGGATATTTTGCAACCCACTCACCATTATACCATCTATCTAATGGTTTACCACATTTCTGACATACAAATTGGAATGAACCGTCTACAACGTTACCTGTTAATGTATCTACACCGTCAGGATTAACACAAAGCATATTTCCACTTTTTTCTAAGTTATCAGCATTATACTCATCATAACTCATTTGATTCCAATGATTACAATGTTCACATTTATGTAAGTAGTAATGTTGGTCAGATTTCTCAAATAACTTATGTATTCCCATATCTGGAATACTTGGTGTTGACCAACGTCTACGTATTCCAAACTTAGAACTTGACATAGATTCTTCAGCAGAAGCCTCTGCTGCAGGATTAACTCGGTCATACTCGTCTAAAGAAATATAATCTACGTCAATACCCTCAACTGCACCAGGTTTACTACTAGTTCTAAAAAATAAAGTTGAGTTTCTTATACGTTTTTGTTTTAAAGAGTTGTAATCAGGATTCACTAAAGTACTATAATATCCTTTTTCTAAAACAGGGTCTAAACGTGATTGAACAAAGTCACGCATTTGTTTTTCTGTTGGGAACGTGTAAAGACACTTAGGTCTTTTGTAGCTATACATGTCTGCAAAATGTACCATTTCTGCTACACCCATTTCACTTAATCCTAACTGACGTGACTTGATTACTGCTTTATTTGGGTGTGTGTCGTTAACTATATCAATCTGCCCATTTTCTTCGATACCCTTGGTTTCCCGATATTTATTAGGGGATTAGACTATATCATAACTACTATTTTTGGTTAGTAGCCCTTTGCTTTACTTTTAACTATACTATCTACAAAATCTGTAATTTCTTTTACTATTTGGTCTTTAGATAAAGTGTAATTTACTCTTTTTAATGGTATGTTATTAGATATGCAATAATCATTTTTCTTTCTATCGTTAAATTGAGTCTTTTCAAGTTTTTCTTTACCACCAAAATGTTCAAAAGGGATAAAATGTTGAGAACCATCATATTCAATAAGTCCTAACAAACTATCATTATGAATAATAGCAAAATCAAATGGTAATTTCTTAACATTATGTAAATCATTAAATTTATATTCTCTTTGGTAATCCACACGTAATGTTTCTAACGTTTCTTTAATTAAATTTTCTCCTTTTGATTCATTACAATTAGGACATCTACTAGTGTGTAAAATATGAGATGCTCTAACATTCCATTTGTAACCACACTTTACATGTATTATCTTTACTTTTTCTAAAGCACTATGATATTCCGAGTTTTCTGCAAGTATATACTCACCTTTATGTTTATCATATAACTCGTTCTTAAACTGTTCAGTATTTTTTCGTTTAGTTTTTCTATTTTTCTTAGAACATTTTGGACAAGGTATTTTATTTTTAAACATACTGTTGCTTATCATCTCAAACTCATAACCACAAGTTGTATGAATAAATTTTAACTTTGCTCTATTGTTTTTGTACTGCTCTCCAGCAACCAGTTCATATTCATTACCAAAATTGTTCCGTAATTTGTTTTTAAATTCTTTTGTAGTATATGACTTTTCTCTATATTGACATTTGGGACAACCTGTACCTTTTGAAATTAATAAACCATAAGGTGTTGTTTCCCATTCATAACCACAAACTTTATGCTTAAAGAGTGCTTTTTCTCTTGTTTTTGTAAACCCAGAAATAAGTTCAAACTCATTATTCTTTATTTTTTTAAGTTTTTCTAAGTACTCTTGTTTTCTTGTTTCAAGTGTCATTAATATCACCACCTTATGTTATCGTTATTTTATCGTTAGTATAGTTAATTTTCTTATCCAATTTTCACTTACACCATTTTGTAAGTTATTTGGAAATTTAGTCGTTAGGCATTTACGTAACTAAGGTATATATACCTTAGTTCGACTTAGCACGGTAGGTTACCACTATCTGTGTATAGTCAGACTTAGGCTTTCTTACCAGTATATTCTTTTTCTATACATTATTTTACTATGCCCGTTTAACAAAGTTTAAAGACCACAGCTTTTGTTTATGGTCTATGCCCTTGAGCATTACTCATGTCATGATTTGGGATATTAAATGTGATTGGGTGTCCCTTTACAGTATGGTGCTCTAGTAAATAAGAACTAGGATTAACCCTATTTAAAACCTCATTAATCTGTTCTCTAGTCACCTTATCTGTATTAAATGTTTCTTTTGTTATCTCAAGTAATTCTTTACCGTTCAAAGTCACCTACACCCCTTTACATTTGTCTGTAATTAATCATATTTTTCTCATTATCTTTTTTCTCTAATAAACTTTTAACATCTTCTTCTGTCATTTCTAACAAGGATTGCTCGTCAATAAATCCTTCTCCATCTTCATTTTCTGAAACATTCAACTCTTCATCAATTATCTGTTTAGAACCTAAAGATAATTCAGGTAATGTCCCAGTACCTTGAACACCATTTTGTAATTCATTAATTTGCATAAACATAGCAAAAAGGCGTTGAAAGTCTGCCATATCTCTAATCTCTTTTTGACCATTCATAGCTTTTCTCAAGAAATCTTCTGACATTTTTAAAGTAGCTTGATTAAAATTATTAATCGTCTTATCTTTAACTTCTTCACTACTTAATTTACCACGTTCCATTCTTTCACGCATAGATTCAACTCTCAACTAATAACCCCCTTTGCTTTAATGTTGTATAACAATAATTAATGCTATAGCACATATGCATAGTTAAGAATTTGTTAATTCTCAAAGAAAAATGAGCCTCTACCGAACTTACTTGATTAGTAGATAAACTCAATTTAGTTAAAGGTCTACCACAAATACAACATAACCTTGTGCTATCAGTAGGTCTTTTATCAAATGCATTAATGACCGTTTTCTTTTCTGTCAGTTTCATTATTTGTTGTCGTTTCTGTTTCACTTGTTCTTTGGTCATAGCTTTTGATTTGTATTTCACGCCTATCACTTTCTTTTCTATTTTTTGCCATAACTTCAATCTCATCTAAAGAAACATTATATCTACCATCAGTACTCAATGTATCTTTGATAACTTCTATTTCTTTTTTATTTTGCTCTAACTCATCTAACACATATTTAGGCAACGGGTCGTCATAATTTCTAACAAGTCTATCATACATTTTTGCTACGCCTCGTGATACAATATAACCTAGTATCAAGAATATAGCTACTGATTGTGGTCTTATTTCAAATAAAAAAGCCATATAGTTAATACCAATAAGAATAAAAATGAGAACCAACATAGCTAATAAGATTTTAATAGCAAAATCTTTAAAATTTACAAACAAAAGAGTTCACCCCAAACAATTAATAATTATTCTATATATTATTAATTTAACATGTAACCATTTACACTTACCAAACATGCTATATTAAATTTGAAATAGGGGTGATTTCCTATGCTGATAGTTTTGACAATCTCTTGTATATGTCAAACAGTATGCATACGTATGTTAGAATCGAGTATTGAAAACTTATCTTACAAGTTATTTTATAATAACCTATTAGGTTTAAAATCTAGTATCATTTCTATTTTTTTCTTTTTCTTAATGATTATCATTAATCTATATGGACTATCAGTACATTCATATATTCTAATACTTTTCCCCTGTGTTATGTTGCTACTATTTACCCTATTATTTATTATAGCACAAATACTCTTTAAAAGCAAGTAATATGCAATATTTCTTTAAAAATATGAACGGAGGGGGCTGAATTGGAAAACAATCAACTTAATGATTTGTTAAATAGAGTTCGAGAAGTTGAATCTATTTTACGCAATAGTAACTATGTAGATAGAGAAAGCCACCAAAAGTTGATTGATGAATTAAACAATATTCAAAAAGAAGTGGTTAAACTTGATAAGAACTATGCAGTAGATAAAACGAAAAACGAACAGCTATTTAAAATGTTTAATGATTTATCCAAAGAATTAGAAGAATTTAAAAAAAGTATAGATACTGATAATGACAGCAAAAAAGAACTTGGTGAAAAAATACTCTTAGGTCTTTTGAGTAGTATAATTGCTTTTGTTATCGGTAAATTTACATAGGAGTGTTTTTATGAGAAAGTATAAAGCCTTGAAAGTAACAATGGTCAATAATGCAGTATATTATGTATTACCTAAAACTGAATATGGAGATAAATTTGTAGGTGAAAGTGCTATAGCTAATGCAATCGGTCATGGTGGTAGTGCTTTGATTGACGCATATACTGAAAGTAAGGAACTTGTTATTATAAATACAAACTTAGTCGTATCAGTACAAGGTTTAACTGAGTATGAATAATTAGACAGCCAAATAGGTTGTCTTTTTTTTATTTATTTTGAGTGAGTGTGACCCCCCCCCCCCTTATACTTAGTCAATTAGTTAGTAATATACTTAGTAATAATAATAAATATACTAACTAATATAATTAAAGGTTAATAAATTCCTAAATATGTAAATAGGTAGTATACAACATAAAATAATGAAAAAGTTTAAATAAACTATTGACTTTCATCAAGATTTACTATATAATCAAGTTACAAATTAAATTTTAAGAAAAGGATTGAGTAATATGCAAAAGAATCAAAAAATGACTTATAGTAAATTAAACTGTGAAAATTGTGGTAATCTAATCAAAATTCCTAGATTTAGAGGTAAGTGGCGTGAAGAGGGTCATGTTAAACATATGTACTGTTATAAGTGTCAAGAAATTACAGCACATATAGAAACACATAAAGATTCAATGGAATCTTACTGGGATAGTTGGCAAGATAGTCAAAGATAAATTTTTTTAAAAAGTTTTGCAAATAACTTGCATTATCAAAAATTATATGGTATACTTGTATCAAGATAAAAAAACAAATTAGATAAGGAGAATCAATTATGTTTTTAGATAACTTGAAAAAAGAGTCTGCAAAGACAGAAACTCAAAATGGTGCAGTTGGATATAAAACAACATTAAATAATGTATTAGATTTCAATTTACTTATTGGTAACTCAAGATTTTTACCAAGTAATAAATTGAAAAATAAATTCGACAAATCTTACTCAGAAAACCCATTATTAACAGCTAAGTCAATTTTCTATGGTAGAGATATTGAACAGGGTGGTGGAGATAAGAAATATGGTCGTATTGGTATCAGAAAGTTACTAGATAAACTTGATAAAGATAAGTATGATACTTTGTTCAACTTAGTAGTTACTTACGGTTCATATCGTGATTTAACATTATTACTAGGTCAAAAAGGTTTATCAACTGAGCAAATTGATAGTTTAACAAACTACTTAATTACAGCTATGAATACAGCTATCAATAAAGTAAAAGATAATCAAAAACCTAACAATGAGTTATTAGTGTTCAAATACTTACCTAGTGAAACAACTAAAAGTTCATTCATGAAAGTAGCTTACAAACGATTATTAAACAAACTCAATTTTACGAATAAACAGTATCGTAAATTAGTTACAAAGTATCGTAAGGAATTGAAATTAGTTGAAACTGACTTAACAACTAAGAATTATCCATTAGATTACAATAAAATTCCTAGTCAAGCTATGTTGAAATATAAAGATGCTTTTTATCGTAATGATAAAGAAACGATTACTAAGCATTTTGAAAAACTTAATAATAAAGATACTAATGAAAATGTTAAAGTTAATACTAAAACATTAGAACCATATCAATTAGTATCTAAGATTAGTCCGTTTAGTTATTATTTATTTGAACCTAGTATTAGTAAAGAAGATATTGATTATTACAATACTTTATGGGATAACTTACCTAATCAAGAAAATGATATTACAGTATTGCCTGTTATCGACACAAGTGGTTCAATGTCATTAGCTTATCAGTCTGCTAGTCCGATTGATGTTGCTACTAGTTTAGGTATTTATTTATCTGAGCAAAATAAGTCATATTATCACAATCATTTCTTTACTTTTAGTTCAAGACCAGAACTTTTAAGTTTCAATGATAATCAAAAATTATATGATAAACTTAAGGTTTTAAGTAAAGTTGATTGGGGTATGGATACTAACTTAGAATCTGTATTTAACACTATTTTATCTACAGCATTAAGTAATAACCATAAACCTAGTGACTTACCTAAGGTATTGTTAATCATTAGTGATATGCATTTCAATGCTTGTACTACAGATAGTTCTGATAGTTTCTTTGAAACAATGCGTAAGAATTATCAAGACAATGGTTATGAATTACCGTTTATTGTATTTTGGAATGTTAATGGTACAGGTGAAACTAATCACCCTACAGTATCGACAGATAAGAACGTTTGTCAAGTATCTGGTTTCTCTAAAAACATTTTCAAATCTATTATGGATTTAGATTTAGATGATTTAGAGAATTATACACCTGAGAAAGTTTTAATCGAAACACTAAGTAAACCTAGATATGATTTAGTAGAACGACTTTTTAATTAATTTTTAAAAAGTTTTGCAAATAACTTGCAAAAATATCTAACTTGTGTTATAATAAATATATAAGGTTAAGGAATTAATACCCTTAACCTATACATAAAGACCCATACAGCCAATAATTTTATTTTAATACTTGGGAATAGGTTAAAAATATAGGGGTCTTGATTTTGTATAAAAGCCCATACAGCTAACAGCTAACAAAATTTTTGATAATGCTAAAAATATCAAAACAATAGTTGATTATGGTCGGGTAGACCTAAAAAATCATAGGGGCTTTGATAATTTAGTTTATAAAGTGGTAAATCAACCACTATAAATATAAATTAAAGTTTGATATTAAGACACATACAGCTAAATAATATAATTAAGATAATAAAGATAAAACTATAAACTTAAGAATATTATACCTAACTCATAGGTGTCTTGTTACATATCCCTTTGTAAGATTAAAAACCTTACATAAAAAACCTACTACACATTACTTTATATTAAATTCCGAATGTTAAATCTCTTATAGTTTTTTCATTAACATAATACGAACCTCCTTTCTTTAATAAATATTGAATTTACTCAGGTTTAGGTTTCTCGTGTAGTATTATTTTAAATTTGGCTTGGGACAAGCCTTAGTAAAATAGCTTAAACCTCTGTTAGAATTTATTATTCTAATAAGTTATGAGTGTTCCTAAAAACTCGTTATTTTAGTAATGATGTAGTCCATACCAATAATAACAGTATTAAAATTTAATTAATACTTAATTAGCTTTTTCCTTATAATTTTCATTTTAATTTGTCCTTTTATTTCCCTACCGTTTGGTAGGGTTTTTTATTGACATATATAAAATACTATGGTATAATTAGTATATATTAAAATAAGGTAGGTAAAGATAATGGCAGAAATTAGCAGTAAACAGGTAAGATATATTCATGGAATGATTGGTCAACTCATAGACTCAAATAAGTTTCAAGATAGACATTCTTTGTGGGAACAACTAGAGTTATTACCAGAAACCACAATCAAAGAATTAGATACTAAACAAGGTAGTCAAGTAATTAAAGCGTTAAAACAACTTACAGAAAATTAAATATAATTAGTCAATAGCACTTTTCTTATATTAGAGTAGTACCAATAATATGAGAGGGGTGCTATTTTTGTATGGCAAAAAATAATAAAACACCTTTAGTAGTTGGTGGTATCAACTTATCTACTAAATTTAGAAGTAAGTCATTTTGGGTTGCTACAATTCCTTTAATGGCAACATTGATTGTTTCTATTTTAAGTTTATGTGGTGTACAAGGTGCAGAGGATATTGTTAATCAATATACTGCTATTGCTACAACTATTGTGAGTATTTTGGCACAATTAGGTGTTCTTGTTGACCATAATACCAAAGGTATTCAAGATAGTGGGATTGCACAAACTTATGTAGAACCACGTAATTCAAAAGACCCACAACAGTCTATTGATTACGTTTCTACTGACAACTCACCAATGCCACCTAATGAACAAGGAGAACTATCAGAATCTGATATATTAGATTCTGCCGAACCTATGGAATACGATAATGTCGAATCAGATAGTAAGTCTGAATCAGAAAAATCAGATAACCCTAAAGGGTAAAATGGAGTGGATATGAATGGTAAAATATTCTGAATATTGGAATGGTGTTCCTGTACGTTTTGACTTATTACCTTTCGGTACAAGACGTTATGGACAAAAATTAAGAAAAGGTAAACCTGAATTTTTAGTAGCACATGATACAGGTAATATCAATACAACTGCTCAAAATAACATTGACTATTATAGAAATAGTTATAATATTGCTTGGGATTATGTAGCAAGTGCTCATATCTTTGTTGATGATAAAGAGTGTGTAATTTGTATTCCTGCTAATGAAGTGGCTTGGCATGTACTATTAAATGTAACTTTAGATAACTTATGGTATGGTGTTGACGCTAACTATGGTGCAGTTGGTGTTGAGGGTTGTTACTTTGAAAATAGAGAACGTACTAAGAAATCGTTAGATAATATGGCTCGTGTATTAGCTTATCTATGTGATTACTGGAAAATTGATTATAAAACTCAAATGCCTGGACATCAAGACATCCAAGCTAATAAACAAGACCCAGGTAATATCTTAGCGTATGCTGGTTATGGTCGTGCTACTAGTAATTTAGATAAACTAGTAGGTAAGTATGTAGGAAAATCTACAGATAAAGTAGTAAGTGAGCCTAAAGAAACTAAGACTGTTACTGAAACAGCAAAATCAGGACAAATTACCCCACAAGCTAAACATACTAAACCAAAAACTACTTGGAACTGGTCTGGTGTATTCTACCCTAATACAACTATTAAGGTACGTAAATCACCAGGATTAAAAGGTGCAGTCGTAGATAGAAATTCTTGGCTATATAATAAAGATGACTGGGTTAAATTTGACCAAGTTATTAAAAAAGACGGTTATTGGTGGATTCGATTTAAATATCAAGCACCTGGTTCTAGTAAAGACCATTTCTATTGTGCAGTATGTAAAATGACTGATAAAAAAGGTCGTATTAAAGCAGAAAAATATTGGGGTCGTATTGACTGGAAATAAGATTGGGGGTATACTAAATGTATGCTAAATTAACTCGAAGTGAGTTTTTATCTGTATTAAACCAATCCGTAGGTAAACAATATGACATGGATAACTATGCAGGATATTAATATAATGGTATCGTAACTCATTGAATTGACGGGAACCTCCTTAGAGCATTATCTACTAACTTGACATAGTGATATAGTTAAGGGCAAACAGTAATGTGTTTGGTACAGTAAAAAAGATAATGATTGGAAAATCCGCAGCCAAGTTTCTATGGTAATAGTAGAAAAAGGTTCAACGACTAGGTACTACTAATTAGTAGGCAGTAATGGGTATTTGATAAAAGTATTGACAATTTTAAATTGGTATGGTATAATGCATTTAAGGAGGTGCATTATATTGACTTTAAGAAAAGATAATCCAAAAGAATATAGAGCATGGAAAGCAATGAAAAATAGATGTTATAATCCTAACTATCAACATTACCATAGATATGGAGGTAGGGGTATCACAGTATGTGATGAGTGGTTAAATGACTTTGAAAAATTTTTTAGTGATTTAGGAAAAGCCCCTACTAAAAAACATCAACTAGATAGAATAGACAATAATAAAAGTTATAGCCCAAATAATTGTAGGTGGGTAACACCTAAAGAAAATTGTAATAATAGAAGTAAATATAAATCTAATACAGGGTATACTGGTGTATTTTATCGAGAGTCAAAAGATAGGTATGAGTCAAATGTATGTATTAATAGAAAATATAAGCATATTGGTGTGTATAAAAACTTAAAAGATGCTGTTATTGGTAGAAAAGAATTTATTATTAAATATAATAAAGACCATAATACTAATTTAAAATATGAAAATTTTATCGAATAAAGATATAGTCTGTTCTTATAGGAAACTATAAGAGTAATTATTATACAAAATATAGTAGAAATACTTTATTGGAAAGGTAATTACGTAACATAAAAGCAATGTTTCGACTACGCTAACTATGGTTGGAATAAATTATTTGGTTATAATTTAGCTGGTAATGGTGCTAAAGATATTCCAAGTCCTAAATGGAATAACTTTAATGGAAAAGCTACTGTATATAAAAATACACCTAGCTTTTTACCAGAACCTGGTGACCTTGTTGTTTGGGGTAGTCAAATGGGTAACGGTTGGGGTCACGTTGCTTGGGTAGTTAGTGCTACACTTAATCAGATTGTTGTGGTTAAAAAATTCTTGACAAATTAATGCTATTGTAGTATACTTAACTTAGGGGTGGTATACTATGAATAAATATAATGACCTAATTGGAAAATCTAAAGGTATTTTTACTTTACTAGAAATTATTGATGATAAAAATGGTTTGTTTAAATGTTCTATATGTAATTCTACTCATGAGTATAATTTACGTTCTTGGTACTACCAAGGTAGAAAACGTTGTGGTAGAAAAAATACAAAACATAAATTATATGATAGATATGATAAAATGATTCAAAGATGTTATAATCCTAAAAATGAAAGATATGAATACTATGGTGGTAGAGGTATTAAGGTTTGTGATAGCTGGTTAGAATCATTTAATAATTTTTTAAGAGATATGGAATCAACTTTCAAAGATGGTTTAGAATTAGATAGAATAAATAATAATGGTAATTATGAACCAAGTAATTGTCAATGGACTACACACAGTAAAAATATGATAAATAGAAGAGGATTTAAAAATAATATCTTAGGATTTCCAGGTGTAAGAAAAGTTTCTAATAGTTCTTATGTAGGTAGATGTCAAAGAAATAAGAAGAATTATAGAACTAAAACATATTCTACACCTGAACAGGCATATAAAGCATTACAAGAATTAATATTGACCCTATAATCAGAAATGGTTATAGAAAATCCCTTTAATTCATGGAAAACCCTAACGTAAAGACGAGGGCAATCATGAGCCAAGACTTTTTATAAAGTAAGGTGCAACGACTATTCCGAAAGGAAGTACATTCAAGTGAATGGAAACGGGGGATACCTTCAATATTAAGGTAATGATATAGTCTTTTCTATATGGAAACATATAGCAGTTCATAAGAGAACGTAGTAAATCTAACGAGTTTACTAGAAAGCAAAGGAACAGAACTGGTTGGGTGGTGGCTGGACTACTGGTGACGCTTATCATGCATGGGGTTGGGAATGTGCTACAAGACGTGTACATTCTTATAACAACCCTATGTGGTTCATTAGACCTAACTTTAAACCAGAAAAAGCCCAATCAAAAACAACACAACCAAAAACTACTTGGAACTGGTCTGGTGTGTTTACTGCTAATTCTACTATCAAAGTACGTGTTAAACCTGGACTAAAAGGTAGAGTAGTAGATAAAGGTTCATGGATATATAAAAACCAATGGATTAAATTTGTAAGTATCACTAAGAAAGATGGTTATTGGTGGGGTAAATTTAAATATCCAACTAATCCGTCAAGTGGTTATTTCTACTTGGCTCTTGGTGAAATTACAGATAAAAAAGGTCGTATCAAAAAAGAGAAAAAATTGTATGGTCGTATTAAGTGGCTATAATATTTTAGACTAGGATTAATTTCCTAGTCTTTTTTTTTGTAAAAGTGTTGACAAATAATAACTAATAGTATATAATTAAGACATAGAAATGAAAGGAGAATTAAAATGCTAAGTATTAGGAATAATAAAAATAGGTATTATAAAGACGTTATTATTGATAAATTCCCAAATGGAGAAATTAACTTTAGTAAAAAGAATATTGATTACTTAAAGTTATTTGGTGAATCAAACAAACCTACTTTATTTTTTAAGTGGGAAGATGACAGTAGTTTAATCGAATTGTATTTATTTTCTAAGTATTTAGAACA
>ERZ1029878.45-NODE-45-length-42589-cov-51.482061_pt1 | contig 42589 bp, 29 predicted proteins | sample MGYA00519234_ERZ1029878 | MGnify/ENA primary metagenome ERZ1029878 (study PRJEB33666, sample SAMEA4610928) | skin metagenome | biome: Human-associated habitat; feature: Malodor aspect; material: skin | place: Philippines | collected 2015-08 ... | reverse complement strand
TCAATCGTGTTGATGAGGACGGCAACCCGGCTCCGACGGATCCGAACAACCCGGATACCGACGGTGATGGTGTGACCGATGGTCAGGAGAATATCGACGGCACGGACCCGTTGGATGAGGATGACTACCGCGGTAACAGGAATGACGACGATCGCGATGGTCTGACCAACAATGAGGAGAAGGACGGTTCCAAGAATCCGTGGGGTGAGCCGACGGAGAACGAGGACGGCACGCTGACGTCGAACCCGAAGGATGAGGGTGAGACCAACGGTGCTCCGACTGATCCGGATAACGCGGATTCCGATGGTGATGGTGTCAATGATGGTCAGGAGATCATTGATGGCACTGATCCGAACAACCCGGATACCGACGGTGACGGCGTCAACGACGGTGACGAGAAGAAGAACGGCACCGATCCGCTGAACAAGGACACCGATGGCGATGGCCTGACGGATGGTGAGGAAAAGGAGCTCGGCACCGATCCGAATAAGGCTGACACCGATGGTGACGGCATCAATGACAAGGATGAAGTCACTGGTGACGGCAACAAGTTCGACGGTAAGCCGACGGATCCGAACAAGGCTGACACCGACGGTGACGGCATCAACGACGGTGACGAAGTCAATCGTGTTGATGAGGACGGCAACCCGGCTCCGACGGATCCGAACAACCCGGACACCGACGGTGACGGCGTCAACGACGGCCAAGAGGTCGAAGAGGGCACCGATCCGTTGGACAAGGATTCCTTCAAGGAGGCCGGCCACGGCATTATCCGCGTTGAAGGTTCCTTCAACGGTGTGACCAACGAGCCGATCGACCCGATCTCGGTCATCGCAACCGGTGTTACGCCGGAGCTCACCGGCGGCAAGCTGCCGGAGGGGCTGACCTTCAAGGACGGCAAGATCACTGGTACGCCGACCAAGGCTGGCACCTCTAAGGTCACCTTCACCACGAAGGACGACAAGGGCAACGTGATCGACACTCGCGAGGTGACGATCAAGATTGCCGAGAAGAAGGAGATCAACGAGAAGTGCGTCGCTACTTCGGTTGGTTTCGGTGTGCCGCTGCTGGCGCTGATCCCGCTGGGCTTGGCAACGCAGATGCACATCCCGGGACTGTCTGAGGTCGCTGCTCAGGCGAACGCCCGCATCCAGGATGTGAACACGCAGATCCAGCAGCAGGCTGGCCTGTTCAACCCTGAGGTTGCGGTGCGTGTCGACGAGATCAACAAGCAGCTCGGCCAGTTCGGCATGAACGTGGGCACCCTCGCGGGTGGTCTGGCGCTGCTCGCCGCTGGCATTCTTGCCGGCACGATCATCTACGACAACTGCTCGCCCGAAGGAGCTACCAGCTCCGTGGAGGATCTCCGCCTGGAGGGTTCCTCCGGTAACACCTACGCTGGCTCCTCGAGCAAGGACGCCGAGAAGGAGAACACCTCCTCCAAGTAGTAGGCATACCGCTAGGTAAGTAGAGCGCTGCCGCCCAGTTCCCATCCGGGGAGCTGGGCGGCAGCGCTTTTTGCTTGCCGACGACACCGCGCCACGAATCCACCCCCGCTATTCGGGGGTGGGGACGCCTCTTAGCAAAAAATAGGACAGATATGTGGTGAGTCTGGGGAGGCGAGCGGTTAGGTGCCGTTTCGATTCACGATTTGCTGCATATATGTGAGTCGCCTGTGAACTTCTGAGGTTCTCTCTATCTAGATCTGCCCGTTGCGGCCCGCGGAAGGAGGTTTAGGAAGCTTTCAGGAAATCAAGATGGATTTGATGAGTCGCATTGCATAAGTGCTGGTAATGGCCAGTGGGGAGTGCCTGCGGGGCATTTTCATCGCAACAGCGGATATATAAGGCGCTACGAAAACCCTTGCCGACGGGTGTCCAGTTTCTTACGCTTGTCGGTGACGACTCGGGGCGTGTTTCGCGAACGTCTCCCGTCTCGGGTCCTGAACTGCAAGGAAACTCGAGTGAGGAGATTTTGTGAAGAAGAACTACATCGCGCGCCGCCGCGGCACTTCGGTTGCCGCTGCTGCGCTGTCTTTTGCGCTGGTTGCGCCGTTTGCGCAGCCGGTAACAGCACCTCAGTTCGCGCCGAAGGCAGACGCTGCTGAAACCTCTGATCCGGACGTGCAAGCTCATGAGGAGCCGGTTGACGGCGGTTCGGCGCTGGATTACATCCGCTCGCAAATGGACAAGGCAACCGGAACTACCGATTACGCCCGCAATCAGATTGTCACCGATCCGGGTCTATGGGATAACGCGAACGGCTACTGGTTCCGAAGTGAGCTGGAGGCACGTGCTGATGAGCCGGGTACAAACTTCGTGCCGTCGCAGGCGCTAGCCGGAGAAGGCCAGCTCGGCTACATCAACGCGGATGGGGTTGTGTACGCCGATGCTGTCGCAACCGGCGACATTACGAAGGTCTCCCAGATCACCGACGCGTACGACGATGGTTTCGCCACCGTCTCCGGCAAGGTGTTCGAGCTGACCGACGGTGTCATGGATCCGACCACCACGACAAACGCCAGGCTGGACGGCAAGAAGCTGTACATGCAGTGGATCGACGAGGACGGTGCCGTCTCGCCGGTCTACACCACAACTTCGACCAACGGCCTTGAAAACGACGGGAGCGCCGGCAGTCAGGGTGGCAAGGGTAGCTTCGTGTTCAAGCCCCTCCCGTGGGTGGATGCGAAAGGCAAAGTACACACGTATGATGCCCGCCCATCGCAAGAGCAGCTGAAAATTTGGCTGGCGCCGGGCCAAACCGGTTTGGCCGGCAATGAGTTGAAGCAGGCTGTTCAGTCGCCGGGTGGTGATAGCGGATTCTGGAACATTCCAGACGGAAACCTTGACGGCACATTCTACGTAGCTCCGGCAAATATACAGCGCACTTCGATTTGGACGCGCGAAGTACCGACAGAGCTTAACGACGATACGAACGTGTACGTCACCAAGGACAACTACTCAGAGCAGGATGCGGTTGCTGATCTGGACCGCCGAGCAAAGAACCAAATCTCAGGCAAGGTCTGGCTCGAGTCCAACATGGACGGCTTGGGTACTTTCCCGACATCAACCAACGAACAGTTCCTTGAGAACTTCACGGTGGTTACCTCCGTGCTGACGCCGGAAGGTCGAGCAGCTGTAGCGGCACTTCAGGATCAATCTGCGGAGCAGCGCTTGCCTCAGGTTAAGTCGCTTCTGCAGGCCCACCCGGAATACATCGCGCAGACTGTCGCTGCGAAGACGAACACAGACGGCGACTACGCTGCAGTATTCGAACCGGGTGTGCTCACTGGTGAGTCGACTCGAGACGAATACGACTACATCTACCAATACGTGATGGACCCGAATGGGAACGTTGTGAACACGGTAAGTCGTTTTATGACATCTGAGTTCGCATGGCCGGGCACGGGAACGATGGCTGGCGCACAAAATAGGTTCTCCGCGCGCCCTGTTTTGAACTCTTGGGTCGACTTGAACCATGCAGTTCTTCCGAGCTCTGAGTCCTCCCTGGACATTACTAACTACGACGATTTCAATAGACTGGCTAAGCCCGGTGCAACCGCTGAGCTGGACGTGAGTCACAATTTCTACCCCGGTGAGAATGCAAAGATCGTCTGGTACCAGGACAATGAGGAAATTTCCTCCGAGCCGGTAAATTCGACTGCCGAAGCCGAGGCACAGACGCTGACTGTGCCTGAGGACGCTCCGGCTGGTACCCGCTATACGGCGGTGCTCGTTGTTGCCGGCAACGAGGTGGCAGCGGATTCCTTTGTTGTGGATGCGGATACTGACGGTGATGGTCTGACGGATGACGAAGAAAAGGGGATCGGCACCGATCCGGAGAACCCAGACTCCGATGGTGACGGGGTCAACGATGGGGATGAGGTCTCCGGAGATAAGAACCCGTTCAAGGAGAACAAGAGCGATCCGGAAGGAAAGCCTGGTAACACCGATCCGTTGAACCCTGACTCGGATGGCGACGGTGTGACTGACGGTGACGAGATCAACACCAAGGTCGACGACGACGGCAAGACCGTCGACAACCCTGACGAGACTGACCCGGTGACGGATCCGAACGCACATCCGACGAATACTGTGGTTGATCCTTCCTATGAGGACAAGCGTGTTGTTCCTGGCGAGGAGACCAAGTCGTCCCCGACCTTTGCTGATAAGGACGGTAAGGACGTTGAGGCTCCGGAGGGGTCGAAGTTTGCTATTCCGGATGATTTCACCGCTCCTGAGGGCTACACCGTTGGTATCGATGAGAACACCGGCGTGATCACCGTTACTGCTCCGGATGAGCTGGATGCTGACACCGTTGAGGAGTTTGATGTTCCTGTCACGGTGACCTACCCGGACGATTCCGTGGACGACGCGACTGCGAAGTTCGAGTTGGATACCGATGGTGACGGCACGCCTGACACGAAGGATGATGACGACGATAACGACGGCATCTCCGATGAGGAGGAAAAGAACAAGGGCTCCAACCCGAAGGATGAGAATTCGATTCCGGCTACTCCGCTGGAGCCGGGCAACCCGACCGACGCTGCAACCGTTGATCCTTCCTATGAGGACAAGCGTGTTGTTCCTGGCGAGGAGACCAAGTCGTCCCCGACCTTTGCTGATAAGGACGGTAAGGACGTTGAGGCTCCGGAGGGGTCGAAGTTTGCTATTCCGGATGATTTCACCGCTCCTGAGGGCTACACCGTTGGTATCGATGAGAACACCGGCGTGATCACCGTTACTGCTCCGGATGAGCTGGATGCTGACACCGTTGAGGAGTTTGATGTTCCTGTCACGGTGACCTACCCGGACGATTCCGTGGACGACGCGACTGCGAAGTTCGAGTTGGATACCGATGGTGACGGCACGCCTGACACGAAGGATGATGACGACGATAACGACGGCATCTCCGATGAGGAGGAAAAGGAAGACGGCACCAACCCGAAGGCCCCGAACCAGAACGGCGAATACGAACCCGGCTATGAGGATGGTTCCGGTAAGCCGGGCGAGGATGTCACGGTTCCGGCTCCTGAGTTCAAGGACAAGGACGGCAACCCGACTGAGGCTCCGGAGGACACGACGTTCGCCCCTGGTGACGGTGCGCCTGAGGGCGTGGAGGTTGACGAGAACACCGGTGAGATCACGGTTCCGGTTCCGGAGGATGCCAACCCGGGTGACGAGATCACTGTTCCGGTTGAGGTGACCTACCCGGATGGTTCTAAGGACAACGTTGACGTCACCGTCACGGTTGAGGAACCAGACGCTCCTGCTCCTGTGGAGAAGGACACCGACAAGTTTGATCCTGACTACGACGATGGTTCCGGTAAGCCTGGCGATGATGTCACGGTTCCGGCTCCTGAGTTCAAGGACAAGGACGGCAACCCGACCGAAGCTCCTGACGACACGACGTTTGCCCCTGGTGAAAACGCTCCTGACGGTGTGACGGTTGATGAGAACACCGGTGAAATCACGGTTCCGGTTCCGGAGGATGTCAACCCGGGTGACGAGATCACTGTTCCGGTTGAGGTGACCTACCCGGATAAGTCGAAGGACAACGTTGACGTTACGGTGACGGTGGAGCAGCCTGATCCTTCGGTGAACCCTGGTGACACGACGGTTCCGGCTGATAATGAAGAGCACACTGTTGGCAAGGTTGAGAATCCGAAGGGTGATGAGACCGGCAAGCTTGTTGACAAGGATGGCAATGAGATCCCGGGCTCGAAGGTTGAGATCGATGATGACGGCAACGTTAAGGTGACGGTGCCGGAGGGCACGGATCCGCAGGATGCCAAGGTCATTGTTACCGATAAGGAAGGCAATCCTGTTGGTGAGATCGATGTGAAGATCGTTGATCCGAGCACTGATGCTGCCAAGTTCGTTCCGGACTACGGCGATCGTAAGAACGTCGAGGCTGGTAAGACGGAGACTGCGGATCCGTTTGAGGGTCAGACCGATGTTCCCGTCAAGGAAGCGACCGGTACACCGTCTGAGGGCTCGGATGCGTGGACGTTTGAGACTGGCAAGGACAACGGTGTTGTCACGGCAACGGCTCCTGGCTACGACGAGGTTGAAAAGACGATCGCCTCTGAGCTGCCGACTATCGACAGCAGCTGGGATAAGTTCAAGGAGATCTTTACTCCGTATGTTCGTCCGTCTGTAACGGTGGAGTTCACCTACAACGACGGTTCGGAGAACGCTGCGGATGCTGGTTTCGATCTGGTTGGTAAGGACGGTAAGTCCTTACTGGATCCGGATGGTGACTTCGACGGTGACGGCACGACCAACCGTGAGGAGATTGAGGGCGGTACTAACCCGGCCGAGGTTGATTCGGGTGATCAGACTCCGGATACCACTGCTCCGGAGGTCGACGAGATCAAGCCTGGTGATAAGGAGATCTCCGGAAAGGGCGATCGTCCGGGCGAGGACATCATCGTTGAGCTGCCGGGCGGCAAGACGGTTGAGACCACGACCGATGACAAGGGCAACTGGACCATCGATGTTCCGGCTGATGTTGACCTGGAGCCTGGCCAGAATGTCACCGTCTCCGATGGCGCTGGCAACAAGACCAATGCCACCGTCGGCATCGATGCCGGCAAGTGTGCCGCCACCGCGGTCGGCTTCGGTCTGCCGCTGCTGGCACTGATCCCGCTGGGTCTGGCGACCCAGATGGAGATCCCGGGTCTGTCTGATTTCGTCGCCCAGGCGAGTGGCAAAGTTCAGGCCGCGAACACCCAGATCCAGCAGCAGCTGGGGCTGTTCAACCCGCAGCTTGCTGGTCAGATTGACGCTGTGAACAAGCAACTGGCTCAGTTTGGCACCGACGCCGCCACTGTCGCCGGTGGCCTGGCGCTGATCGCCGCGGGCATCCTGGCGGGCACGATCCTGTACAACAACTGCTCCCCGAACGGTGGTGGCAGCTCTGTGACGGATCTGCGCCTGGAGGGCTCCTCCGGTAACACCTACGCTGGTTCCTCCAACAAGGAGGAGAAGACCACCGAGGCGAACGGCTCCTCCGCGAAGTAGTCGCTAGCTAGCGCAAGCGCCGCTGTCCCTGAAGTTGGGCAGCGGCGTTTTTCGCTTCGTCGACGACGCCCAGCCCACCGCTTTGTAACGCACGGGTCGTATGTGACGATATCCTTTCGAATCCAGTTCATTGTTTTCGAAAGGAAACCGTCATGTTCAAGAACAACGTTGCTCGAAAGGGCACCCTCGTCGCTGCTGCGCTGTCCGCAGCCCTCGTCGCTCCGTCGCTCGCGCCGGTCGCGTCCGCGCAGACCGATGGTGTGAACCTGTCCTCCAGCAATGGAACCGACAAGGCCACCGATAAAGGCACCGACGCGAAGGAAATCAACTTCAAGCGCGACATCACCATCAAGCGTGGGGAGTCCACCAGCTTCGACCTGGGCACCATCGCCAACCTTCCGCTGGGCACGTTGTTCGAGCTCAACGCTGGCGGCGAGATCGCCCAGCTGGACGGCTCCAAGCTGAACCTGAGCGCGCCGAAGTCCGGCAGCACCAAGGTGCAGCTCAAGGCGAACCCGAAGGTCGGCCCCTCGCTGAACATCGATCTCAACGTCTCCGCTGGCGACACCACCGAGATCGAGGAGAGCACCGAAGACACCGAGACCACCGCCGGTATCGCGGACCTGTTTGACCGCCTGTCCTCATCCTCCGACAACACCGAGAACAACGCCGACGGCAACACCGGCTCCTCCATCGAGGGCACCGGCTCCTCCCTGGTTGACTCCGGTTTCGCCACCGAGGGCGCGCTGTCTTCTGAGAACGGCACCGGCTCCTCCATCGAGGGCGCAGGTTCCTCGGCTGAGGGACAGGGCACTCTGACTGGTTCCTCGCAGGAGTCCGGCCTGCCGGGCAAGTGCGAGGTTGCCCTGCTCGGCCTTGGCGTGCCGCTGCTGGCGCTGATCCCGGTTGCGCTGGTATCCCAGCTGGCGCTCAGTGGCGCGTCGCAGCTCGGTGACCAGCTCGGTGCGCAGATCCGTCAGGCTAACTCCGCGATCCAGTCGCAGGTTGGGCTGCTCAACCCGCAGGTTGCTTCCCAAGTTGAGGCCGCGAACGCTGCTCTGAAGCAGTTCGGCCTCACCGCTGGCTCCGCCGCACTCGCAGTCGCTGGCGCAGGTGTTGGTCTGACGCTGCTGGCTGGTGTGCTCGCAGCATGCCTGGGCGACGGTTCCTCCTCGTCCGCCCCGGCTGACCGCGGCTCTTCCTGGAACGCCAACGTGAGCAAGAAGGAGACCGAGGCACCGAAGGCAGCGGCCACCAACTAATTCCGCCTCGCCGGATAGGGGGTGAACCCATAACTGTGGGATAATCAGTGCCCATGACCGTTCCGCATAATGCAGAGCAGATGGGCACCGGCCCGAACACCCCGCAGGAGCCGCGTCGCACGCTGGTCTTGGGCACGTCGTCGATGGCCCGTGAGTTGGCGCAGGCGTACGAGCGTCTCGGCTGCGAGACCCGCACGGGCACAGTGGCCCGGGCGGGCGAGTTTGATGCGCAGCTGATCGCCACCACGGGCGATTCTCCGGACACGTTGGCCGAGGTTGCGGCGGTGGCGGAGGAGACCGGGGCGGAGGTGGCGCCGTCGGTAAGCGCGTGCCACCAAACCGCGGACCGCCTCGCAGTACGTAAACAGGCGAGCGAGGAACTGGGGCTTCCGACGCTGGATTACGAGTTCGCGTCCACGCCGCAGGAGATGCAGGACGCTATCGAGCGCATCGGGTACCCGTGCGTGGTCAAGGCGCCGACGTCGAACGACGGCGAGGGCTTTAGTTTCGTGCGCTCGAGCGCGGATCTTGCGGTCGCCTGGTCGAACGCCGACCGCGGCGTCGGCCAAGGCGCGGTGGTGGAGCGGTTTATCGACTTCGACTTTGAGTGCACCATCCTCGCCGCGCGTTCCATCGACCCGAACACAGGCGAGTTGGCCACGTGGTTTTGTGAGCCGATCGGCACCCGCCACCGCGAGGGCCGCCTGGTGGAGGCCTGGCAGCCGGCGCCGCTTCCGGAGGGCGCGATGGACAACGCCCGTTCCATCGCCGCGCGTATCACCGGCGCGCTGGCCAGTTGCGGCGTGTTTTCCATCGAGTTGTTCGTCTCCGGCGACGACGTCTACTTCTCCCAGGTCACCCCGCGCCCGAGCCGCGACGGCCTGGTGACCCTGGCCACGCAGCGCATCAACCAGTTCGATCTGCAGGCGCGCGCGACGCAGAAACTGCCGATCGATTCCACGCTCGTCAGCCCGGGCGCGGTGCGTTTCCTTCCGGGCGTCCGCCCCTCGCTCGAGGCGATCGCTGCCGCCATGGCCGTCGAGGAGACCACGGTGCGTTTGCTTAACGACGACACCCTGATCTTCTCCACCGCCGACTCCGCCGCTGAAGCACGCGTGCGCACCGACAATGCGGCCCGCGCGATGAAGAAAGCCCAGGAAAACGGCATAGAGGGATAGGTCACACCATATAGTGCTTCGCCATGTCGGGTGCGCCGGTAAACTAGGCGATGTTTGCCAACAACGAAAGGTGAAGCTTATGACCCAGTCCCTGCTCGTAACCCTCGCGAACCGCACCTTTGACGGTGTGGATTTGCAGCAGCTCGCCAGCCGGCTGAACCTGGATCTGGTGCGCGCCGAAGGCGACGATGTCGCCGAGGTGTTCAACTCCGGCGCCCTGTCCGGTGAGGCCGTGCTCATCCAGGGCACTGGCGACTACAACTTCGACGCCGAACTTGCCGCGGCACTTGGTGTGCCGGTGCTGCTGGTTGCCGGCGACGAGAAGACGGCTGCGCTCGCGCAGCGCCGGATTGAGCAGCTTGGGGCGGTCGTGGTGTCGTCGATTAGCGAAAGCGACATCGCCACCTTCGAACCGGTCACAACTGACGCCAAGCAGGTCATGAGCCCGGTCGTGTTTGAAAACCAGCTCACCGAGCAGGCCAAGGCCGCCGGCTCCCACATCGTGCTGCCGGAGGGTGAGGACGACCGCATCCTGCAGGCAGCCGACCAGGTGCTGCGCAACGGCATTGCCCAGATCACGATTCTTGGCGACGTCGACGATATGCAGCGCCGCGCCAGCGAGCAGGGCCTGGACCTGTCCAAGGCCAACCTTGTCAACCACCTCGAATCCGAGCACCTCGAGGACTTCGCGGCCGAGTTCGCGGAGCTGCGCAAGAAGAAGGGCATCACCCTCGACGAAGCGCGCGAGACCATGAAGGACGTCTCCTACTTCGCCACGATGATGGTGCACAAGGGGCTTGCCGACGGCATGGTGTCCGGCGCAGCCCACACCACGGCCCACACGATCAAGCCGTCCTTCCAGATCATCAAGACCGCCCCGGGCGCGTCCGTGGTGTCCTCGATCTTCCTCATGGTCATGCAGGACCGCCTCTGGGCGTTCGGCGACTGCGCCGTGAACCCGAACCCGACCGCCGAGCAGATCGGTGAGATCGCCGCCGTCTCCGCTAAGACCGCAGCCCAGTTCGGCATCGACCCGAAGGTCGCAGTGCTGTCCTACTCCACCGGCTCCTCCGGTGCCGGCCCGGACGTCGAGCGTGCCGTGGAGGCCACCGCGAAGGCCAAGGAGCTCGCACCGGACGTCGCCATCGACGGCCCGCTGCAGTTCGACGCCGCCTGCGACCCAGGCGTCGGCGCGAAGAAGGCGCCGGATTCCCCGGTCGCCGGCCAGGCCAACGTGTTCATCTTCCCGGACCTTGAGGCCGGCAACGCAGGCTACAAGATCGCGCAGCGGACCGCCGGTGCTCTCGCCATCGGCCCGGTGCTGCAGGGGCTGAACAAGCCGGTCAACGACCTGTCCCGCGGTGCGACCGTGCCGGACATTGTCAACACCGTCGCCGTCACCGCAATTCAGGCAGGAGCGAAGTAAATGTCCTACGCACTCGTTATTAACTCGGGCTCGTCCTCGATTAAGTTCCAGATCGTCGATCCGGCTGCCGACGCGTCCGACGACCCGTTCGTCTCCGGCCTGGTCGAGCAGATCGGCGAGCCGCAGGGCCGCATCACCGTCAAGTACAACGGCGACAAGTTCGTCGTGCAGAAGCCGGTGCCGACCCACGGTGTGGGCCTGCAGGAGACCTTCAAGATCCTCGATGCTAAGGGCATCGGCCCGACCCAGCTCGACATCGTCGCAGCCGGCCACCGCGTGGTCCACGGCGGCATGGTCTTCTCTCAGCCGGAGCTGATCAACGACCAGGCCGTCGAGATGATCCGCGACCTTATCCCGCTGGCTCCGCTGCACAACCCGGCCAACATCGACGGCATAGAGGTCGCCCGCGCGCTGCTGCCGAACATCCCGCACGTCGCGGTGTTTGATACCGGCTTCTTCCGCGATCTGCCGCCGGCTGCCGCGCTGTACGCTATCAACGCCGATGTCGCGGAGAAGAACCTGATCCGTCGCTACGGTTTCCACGGCACCTCGCACGAGTTCGTCTCCTCCCAGGTTGCGGGGATGATCGGCCGCGATCCGATGCACACCCGCCAGATCGTGCTCCACCTGGGCAACGGCGCCTCCGCGTCCGCGGTGGCTAACGGCAAGCCGATCGACACCTCGATGGGTCTGACCCCGCTCGCCGGCCTGGTCATGGGTACCCGTTCGGGTGACATCGACCCGGGCATCATCTTCCACCTGGTGCGCCAGGGCGGCATGTCCATCGACGAGATCGACAACCTGCTCAACCGCCAGTCCGGTGTGAAGGGCCTGTCCGGTGTCAACGACTTCCGCGAGTTGCGCACCATGATTGACAACGAAGACACCGACGCCTGGCTGGCGTACAACGTCTACATCAACCAGCTGCGCCGCTTCATCGGTTCCTACATGATCGAGCTGGGCCGCGTCGACGCCATCACCTTCACCGCGGGTGTTGGCGAGAACGACAAGGACGTTCGCCTCGACGCCCTGGATAACCTCGAGATGTACGGCATCAAGGTCGACCCGGAGAAGAACGACCTGCCGAACGACGGCCCGCGCGTGATCTCCACCGACGACTCCAAGGTCAAGGTGCTCGTCATCCCGACCAACGAGGAGCTGGCAATCGCCCAGAAGGCCGCCGCAGTGGCTGCACAGGTGTCCTAATTTTTTCCTAAGACACCGAAACGCCGTGCGCAGTTATTCCTGTGCACGGCGTTTGTATTTAGCGGTAGCGGATAAGTAGCTGCTTAAACGCCGTTTTGTGGACGAAATTATGTTGTCATCCGACTGCGAAAAGCGATAGATTTGTCGATTGAAACGACCGTACTGCGGGCTGAACACAAAGTTAAAGGGGAATTGAAGATGGCCGGACAGCACCGGAAGGTTTCGAGCGCGCGTCGACGCGGAACGTCGATCGCGGCAACTGCGCTCGGCCTATCGCTTGTGGCGGGCGGTGTGCAGCCGGTATTGGCGCCGGAAACGGCAGACTTTGCGCAGGCGCAATTGCGTACCGAGGCGCAGAGGTCGTTGGTGAAATACCCGCGCTCCACCGCGGTGCGTTTCGGTCAAACGACGACTGCTAGCCCGAATGTCAATAGGCTTACCGCACACCCGCCGGTGTCCTACGAAATCGCGAGCTCCACCGATCCGAATTGGGGCGCTTCTGTCGACCCCGAAACCGGCGAAGTGACAATTACCCCGAACGTGGATGCCGGCGAGGATCTTCCGCAGTCCGGACAGATTGACGTATTGGCCACCTTCAAGGACGACTCGACCAAGATCTTGCCGGTCGCGGTCACGCTCGCGCAGGATCCCTACTTCGACCCGGTCAACGACGCGACCTTCTGGGTGGGAAAGGATTCCAACCCGATCCACGTGCGCGGCGTGTTCGTCCCGTCTGGCTACACCTTGGCTATCGACGAAAACACCATCCCGCCGGGCATGGTCGTCGACGATTCCCGCGCATTGAACCGCTTCCAGCATGTGTACCTCATGGGTGCACCGTCGGAAGCCGGTGTTTACGAGGTCACGGCGAAGTTCGTCGGTACGGATGGTTCCACCTACGTCGGTGCCGGCGGTGAGCTGCTGCAGACCTTCACCGTCACGGTGAAGGATCCGGCGGACCTGCCGGCACCGGTGGAGGCGGACCTCGCGGATGAGCCGCAGGAGCCGGTCGAAGCAGGCCAGGAGCTGAACATCCCGGTCAACACCGAAAACGCAGCCTCGGTGGAGGTGTCCGGCCTGCCGGACGGTGTCACTTACGACTCCGAAAACAGCACGATCACTGGTACGCCGACAACTCCGGGTGAGTACGAGGCTGTTGTCGACATCATCACCAAGGACGAGAAGGTTCAGCAGGACCGCGTGAAGATCTCGGTGAAGGACCCGGCAGCGACCTCGGACGAAACCACTCCGGCCGAGCCGACCACCGAGCCGTCCACCTCGGGTGAGACCACTCCGGCCGAGCCGACGACGGAACCGTCCACCTCGGACGAGCCGACGACTGGTGAGACCACTCCGGTCGAGCCGACGACTGGTGAGACCACTCCGGTCGAGCCGACGACCTCGGGTGAAGCCACGACCGAGCCGTCGACGTCGGAGGAACCGACTTCGGATCAGCCGACGACGGACCCGTCGACCTCGGGCGAGCCGACGACTGGTGAGACCACTCCGGTCGAGCCGACTTCTGGTGCGTCGACGTCGGATCAGCCGACGACAGAGCCCTCTACCTCGGGCGAGCCGACCACTGAGCGGACCACGGACCCGACCGCAACTGATCAACCGACCACTGGTGAGCCCACGCCGGCGGATCCGACGGTGGGGGAGTCGTCGACAAGCGAGCCCACTGCGGGCGAGACGACCGCGGCCCCGACTGACCAGGGTGGCGTCTACGAGTGGAAGCCGATCATCGTCAAGGCGGGCAACACCGCTGCGGGTGAGCCGGAACGCGAGCCGGCCGAGCCGGTCGTGATCACTGCCGACGCGGACGCGCCGGAGTGGGTGACCGTGAACCAGGACGGCCGCATCGATGTGAATCCGCCGCGCGGTACTGCGCCGGGCACGTACTCCTTCGGCGTTACCACCGCGACCGGTGAGCGCGATACGATCACCGTCGAGGTCACTGCGCTGGACGCGGACAATACGCGCGTCGAGATGGAGTACAACGACGACTACCTGCGCGCCGGCGAGACGGCGTCGAACCAGCCGCCGCGCGCGAACATCACCCGTGACGGCGTGGAGTACGCAAAGCAGCCGATGCTCAAGGGTACGAAGTTCGCGCTCGCGAACCCGGACGTCAAGCCGTACAACGAGTCCGTCGACCCGGAAACCGGTGCGGTGACGGTGACCGCACCGATCGACCAGGTTGCGGACGCGCCGATCGAGGTTGAGATTCTCGTGACCTACCCGGACGGCACGACGGCGACTGTCGTTGCCACGTTCTACGCCGACCCGGCTCCGCTGAACCAGACCAACCAGCCGGTGTACGAGCAGGGCAAGGGCGCGCAGCCAGGCCGCACGGTCTCGGTGAAGCAGATCGCTTTCCTGCCGGACGAGACGGAGTTCTCGCTGGCGGATCCGACTGCGGACTTCAAGGGCTGGGACATCCGTGTCAACCTGGAGACCGGCGAGATCCTCGCCACCGCGCCGGAAGTGGACCCGCAGCCGATCGATGTGCAGATCCGCGCGACCTACACCGACGGCACCATCGACCAGGAAGGACGCCAGCACGGCGAGACCACCACGGTCCACATCGACGCGCTGACCGGCACCACGCTTGCGGACACCGTCGAGGGCTCCAACTACAGCCAGCCGGTGTACGACGCCGACGGCAACATCCTCATTTACCCGACGGGCTCCCTGCCGGAGGGCGCAACGTTCGAGGTCGACGGTCTGACCGCGCTGCCGGTCGAGGTCGATCCGGAAACCGGCGCGATCAAGATTGTGGTTCCGGCGGACGCCCCCGCGAACGCCCCGTTCGACGTGCCGATCAAGCTGGTGCTGCCGGACGGCTCCACCCAGGAGATCGTCGTTCCGGTCGCAACCCGTTCCGACGCGAGCGGCCAGGTCGTGTCCTGGGCGCCGATCAAGCTCACCGAAGGCGGCGAGCCAGTCACCGTCGCGCCGACCACCGCTCCGGAGGGTGTCACGTTCGGGCTCGCCGCGTCCTTCGATGCCCCGGGCTGGCAGGTGCTTGTCGACGAGCGCACCGGCGCCGTCACCGCCTCCCACCCGGGCTCGGACGCGGATACGCTGGCGACGCTGATCCCGGTCGTGGTCACGTTCCCGGACGGCTCCCAGCGCATCATGGACGTCCCGGCGACGGTCGTGCGCGGCGAGGCTGCGCTCAACGACGTCACCTACGCGCCCGCCGAGATCAACGCCGGCGGCAGCGTCACCATCAACCCGGACGTCGTACCGGGGTCGTTCTCCCTGGTCAGCCCGGTTCCAGGCCTGGGTCTGACGATCGACCCGGCCACCGGTGCCTTGACCGTCACCGCGCAGGTGAGCGCCCTGGCGGGCACCCGCGATGTCCCGGTCGAGGTCACCTTTGCCGACGGTTCGCGCGCCCTGACGTCCGCGCGGATCACCGTGCTTGACGACGACACCGCGGCCGCCACCGGAACGGGGTCCTCGAACGGGTCGTCGGAGGGCTCGTCCGTGGGGTCGTCGTCAAGCTCGAGCTCTTCGAGCGTGGGCAACTCCGCGTTCGTGTGGATCCCGGCGCTTCTCGCGGTGCTGGGGCTCTTGGGCACTGCGGGTAAACAGCTGTACGATAACCGTGAATTTTTCCAGGATTTCCTGGTCTGGTGGAAGTAAGGACACAACATGCGAGTACATAACAAAGTTGCTGCGGCCGCGGTCGTCGCGAGCCTCGGCGCTGGTCTCGTAGTGCCGACGCAGGCCGGTGCGGTCATCGAGCAGAAGCGCAGCTTCTCCGTCGACGCTGTCACTAACGCTGTCGAGGGGTTCCAGCGCGTTGAGGTGAACAAGGGCCGCGTGTCGTGGCTGACGTACAACAACCCGTCGTACGGCACCATGTCCACCGCGTTCTACCTCGACGCCTTCGCGGGCGGCTCCAAGCTGCCGTTCGCGGGCGACGCGACCGCCGTGCAGTCCTCCTCCGAGGGCGATACCGACACCATCACCATGACCCACACCGCCAACGGCGTGGAGGTTATCCGCACCTTCACCGTGACCCCGGACCAGGTGGACGTCGAGGTGAAGCTGCGCAACGTCTCCGGTTCCACCCAGGACCTCGGGCTGAACCTGACCACCGGTCTGATGGCGTACGACTACGACATCACCGCCAAGCAGGAGGACACCGGCTACGATCTGTCCGTCGGGGGCCGCTACAACCTGCAAACGCGCTATGGCGGCGCCGACGCCATCGGCACCGGCGACAGCCAGGCCAGCGCGGTGAACGGGACGAACAACGACGGCCGCTTCCAGGCCGCGAAGTGGAGCCAGTCCGTCCCGGCAGGCGGCGAACTGAAAGCCACCGCGACCGTGAGCGGCAACGCCTCCGAGTCGCTGCAGGATTCTGACGGCGACGGCTTCCCGGACGAGTGGGAGCTCAACGGCTACACCGCCGCCGACGGCACAGCACTGCCGCTACACCGCTGGGGTGCGGACCCGGAGCGTAAGGACCTGTTCCTCCAGCTCAACTGGATGAAGTCCGAGTGGGAGACCAACGGCTGCTCCGAAAAGCGCGACTTCGCGCCGACCGAAGCCGACTTCGAGCGCTTCCTCGAGTGCTCCCGCGCGAACACGAACGTGTACCGCCCGTCGCGTGAGACGCTAAACGATCTTGTGGCCCTCTTTGACAAGAAGGGCTACAACCTGCACATCGACGCCGGCGCATACTACAGCAACATCCCCGGCATCGAGCGCCATGGTGGCCAGACCGTGGACTACGCGCCGTACTACTTCGACGGCGAAGTCCCCGGTATCCGCCTGTTGAGCGACCGCAAGAATCTGCTCGGCCCGCGCCAGAGCGTGTTCCGCGTCGGCGTGATCGGCGACATGCAGGATCGCGGCAACCTGTCCTCCGGTAACGCACTGGTTTCCGACGGCGCCTTCTACGTGGCCAAGAACTACCTGATGACCTCGCAGGACCAGGTGCGCAACACCATCCTGCACGAGTTCGGCCACAACCTCGGCCTGACCCACTCCGGCGCGTCCAGTGTGGAAAAGCCGAACAGCGCCTATGTGCCGAAGTACGTCTCGGTGATGAACTACCTGTACCAGTTCAGCCACTTCGACTACTCGGACAAGGACTCTTCTTCCTCCGACAACGTGGCCACCCCGCAAGCTTGCCTCAACGGCACCAGCAACTGCTACACGGGCGCCTATGACATCAAGGCCGACTGGCAGAACCTGGATCTGGTCAACGGCGAGATCAAGAAGGCCAACGGCAGCACCGGTGTGGACGAGCAGTCGCTCGAGACCCTGGGTAAGAAGCACCCGACCGTGCGCGACCTCGAGGTCATGGCCGCTGAGCAGAACAACGGCAAGGCCGGCTTGCGTGTGATGAACGAAAAGAAGAACGTCATCGTCGCCAACCGTTCGGATTCGAAGGTCAACGTCGAGCTGGCCAACCTGGGCATCGACCTGCACAAGTTCACGCTCCAGGTGAACTACCCGGGCGGCAAGTTCCGCAAGGAATACCCGATCGAGGGTGCGATCACCGAGTACTCGAAGCTCCCGGTCGAGGTGCCGATCGCTAACACCGCCGGCTACACCGGCTCCACCATGCCGGTGCAGTTCCGCGTGTACAACGAGGAAGGCAAGCTGGTCGAGGACCAGACGATCGACTTCTCTGTGCTGAACTACACCACCCAGGACATGGACAAGCTAGTCAAGGAGCTCGAGGCGAAGAAATCGCCGCTGCTCGCCGACGCAAAGGACACTGTGGCCAAGAAGGACCCGGCGGCCCCGACCCTGTCCAAGGCGGCGCCGATCCCGACCGCGACCCAGCAGCCGTCGCAGCCGGGGGGCCGTCACACTGCGGTCACCGAGTTCAAGCCGACGCCGGAGCCGAGCGCGAACAAGCCGGCCACCCAGCGCGGCGACACCACCGGTAACCAGACCGGCGGCAACGCTGGCGGCATTGGCGCGATCGTGGGCATCATCATCGCGATCCTCGCGCTGGTGGGCCTGGGCGGTGCTGCAGCGGCGGCGATGGGCTAACCCACGCGCGCTAGCCGCCTAGATGGCGCATTCTGCACGGTACATTTCACGCCTAATCGGCGAAATGTGCCATGCAGAATGCGCCATTTGGCATTTCGGACCCCGCCCAGACCCCTAGAACCAGGTCGCGGGCCGCACCTTGTTGGCCATGTCCACCAGCGCGTAGCGGTGCTGCGCGTACGGAGCGACGCGGGCCTGGGCGCGAAGCGTCAGCGCCAGCCCCCGGCGCAGCCCACGGACGGTGAAGGGGTATTCGAACAGCGCCGCGCTGGAAGATGCACGGTGGGCCAGCAAGAAGTTCAGCCCGGCGTCGAGAACCACCGTCTTGATCTGCAGGAACCGCGGCTCGGTGGTGGGGATCTGGTCCAGGCGGTGGGCGGCCTCGCGAATCTGCTGCTCGGTGGGGTCGAAGGACCCTGCGGACGGGCTGACCAGGCAGAGCACGGCAGTCAGCTGCGCCATGCGGGAGTGCCGCGACGCGTTTGGAACTTTGTCCAGCGCGCGAAGGGCGAGCGAGACTTGCCCCTCTCGCATCAACATGCGCGCCAGGCCGAAGGCGGAGGAGACAGTGGTGGGGTTGGTCATCCACACCAGCGCGTAGAGGCGGATGGCGTGGAAGCGCAGCGCCTGCGGCTCGAGCGAGCGCATGGTCCATTCGGCATCCATCTGGCCTGTGTCGATCATGTCCTGCAGGCAGGCGGTGGGGATATCGAAGAGGCGTTGGTCGAGGGTGGTGAAGGACCGGGCGAGGGTGTCGTCGAGAAGCGATTGCTCCTGCAGGCCCTGCTCCTGCAGCGTCAATTCACTCACGGCGGCGAGTGCGAGTTTGGGGGCGGCCTCGCCGGGCAGGTGGTTGAGCACCTCGGAAAAGGATGCGGTGGCGGTGCGGAAATCGCCGAGCAGCGTTTCCACGACACCCGAGTACCATGCGAAGCGCCACGTGCCGCCGAAACGCTCGCGAAGCGTGAGCAGCCAGGAGCGGGCCTGGCTGGTCAGGCCGAGGTCGATCATGGTGCGCACGACGCCGAACGGGATTTCCACGGAGTGCTCGTACTGCGGGGTGGTCATCGCCTGGCGCAGCGTTTCCAGCGTCTCGCGCGGCTCGGCGTAGGAGGAGCCCTGCAGCATGGCGGCGCCGACGTCGTCGCGGTTGACCAGCGGCGAGGGGAGTGCGGCGACGACTTCCTGCGGGGTAATGCCGACGGAGCGGGCGATGCCGTCAATGAGCTGGTCGGTGCGGAACACCAGGTGCTTGGTGCCGAAGGTGGTGCGCTGCGGGGAGAACAGCGAGTGCTGCGCTGGGAATGTGCGGCCGTCGCGCACGGCGACGATTTCGCGCAGCACGCCGAGCAGCTGGCTTTCCAGCTCGCCCATCGAGTGGAAGCGGCGGGCGGGATCCGGGTCGCAGCAACGCTTGATCAGGCGGTACAGGGAGGTGTACTGGCGGAAGAGGGGCTCGTCGGTGGGGGTGGGGATGTCGTCGTCAGGCAAGTCCACCACCAGCGAGCCCAGCGTGCGCCCCACCGTGTACACGTCGGAGGCGATCGACGGGCCTTCAGTGGCCACCTCGGGCGCCTGGAACCCCTTCGTGCCGTAGATGAACCCGTAGGCGCCGATGCCGGAGACCGCACCCATGTCGATGAGTTTGACCTGGTCCTCGGTGACAATCACGTTGTCCGGCTTCAGGTCGTTGTACACCACCCCGCGCGAGTGCAGGTAGTCCAGCGCGGGCAGCACCTCGAGAATGTACGCGATGGCCACGTCCGGCTCGAGCACTCCGCTTGACGACGAATTCCGCCTCGCCCGAAGCGACGGCCCACCGACGTACTCCATGACGGTGAAGCCGCCGGGCACGCGCGGGTCGTCGATGAAGTTGAAAATCTTCACGATCCCCGGGTGGGTGATGTCGGCGAGGAACTCGCGCTCCGCAGCAGCAGCCGCCGCCTCGTCCGGGTTGTCGGTGGAGTGCAGGCCCTTGAGCACCACCATGCGCCCCGCCACGTGGTGGTCCTGGGCGAGGTAGATCCAGCCCATGCCGCCGTGCGCGATCACGCCGGTGATCTCGTACTGGCTGGCCACGATGTCGCCCGGGTGCAGCACTGGCGGCGCAATGCCCTTGTTCACCACCGCAGGCTCCGGGTCGATCAGCGCATCCTTCGGCTCTGTCGGCTCCACCCATGGCAGCTCCACCATGCCGTCGGCGATGATGCGGCTCGCGCGCCTGGTGCCGCGGCGCTCGCGGAAGGTATCCAGCGCGAGTTGGCGGGAGCGTTGCGACGTATCCTCCCGCCCCGACCCTTTCCGCAACTTGTCCAGGTCTTTGAGCAGCCCGGCCATCTCGCCGAGGCCGGCGTACGCGGCGTCGGAGTCCTCGTCGTCGTCCTCGTCGTCGTCATCGTCGGCAAACGGGTCGAAGGCGACCGCTTCGGTGCCAGGGACGTCGTCATCATCGTCCGCGAACGGATCGAAGGCGACCGCCTCGGTGGGCTGGTCCTTATCGTCAGCCATCGGATTTCTCCTTCCGGTACCGCAGCGGCGGTGGAGACGATTCTGCGATGGACCCGCCGAGCCAGTCGTCGTAAAGCGCGCTCCAGCTCCCGTCGTTTCGCATCCGCTCGAGCGTGCTGTTGACCTGGCGGACCAGGTCGTCGTGGCCCTTCTGGATGCCCACACCGTAGTACTGGGTGGCGAACGAACCCGACAAGATCCGCGCGTACGGGTCCTGGGCGGCGAGACCGGCGAGGATGGCATCGTCGGCAACGATCGCGTCCGCCCGGAACTGCTGCGTGGCCAACAGACAATCCGACCAGGAGCGGGTGCGCAAAATATCGGACTCCGCCGCGTAGGTCTGGGCGATTCGCAGCAGGTTCGTGCCGTCGACGATGCACACCGTGTGGTCCTTCAACGAGGCGATCGAATCGATGCCCCGGTCATTCGGCACCATCACCCGCACCCGCGACGTCAGGTACGGAGTGGAAAACTCGATCTTCTCGGCGCGCTCCGGCGTGATCGACATCGTGCGGATGATCACGTCCACCTCCCCGGAATTCAGCGCCTCGGTACGCGCCGCCGAATCGACAAAGCGGAAATCCACCTGGGCGTCGTCCTCCCCGCCGAAGATGTCGTTGGCGATCGCATGCGCCAAATCCACCTCCAAGCCCTGCAACTGGCCGCTCGCGGTGTCGCGGAACGATAACAGGTACAACGACTGGTCAATGCCCACAATCAACCGGCCACGCTGGCGGATCCGATCCAAGTTCGGCGTCGCCTCTTCGGCACTCTCCCCGCGGGGGTTGATCGAGCCTGCCCAATCCAGCTCCCGCGGGGTGAACGGGTCCTCCGGCGGGCCGGCCGCCGGGTCCAACTGCGCGCCGGGCGGCAACGGCACCATCTCGCGGGTCGGCCAGGGGGTGGCAATCGTCGCCGACACCCGCGTCTCCGCATCATCCGGGGCGGCGCAGGAGGTGAGCGTGAGCGCCATTACCGCAGCTAAAAGTCGTTTCACAGATACTCACCCAACCTGCGGCGGATACCCCACCAAATCGCCACCACGGCCAACAGCGACAGCAACGCCACCGCCGCCGAGACGCGCCGGGTCGCATCCAACGATTCCGCGATGTAGAGCCGGGTCGACTCGCGTGACGACGCAATCAGCTCCGCTAAACCCGCATCCAGCCCGCGGAAGGAAGCCTCACCGCCTGACGCCCCGCGCGAGCCCAGCAGCGCCGCCGCCTGGTCGTAGCTGCCGGAGTTCAGCGCGGAGACAAGTTCGGCGTGTTCGTTGGACCAGGCGTTTAAGTGGGTGCGGGTGTCGTCGATAAGCGGTTGGCTCATGCCGTAGCCCTGCGCGGTGCCAGCCGCCCCGGCGACGGAGGAGTACGTGTCCTCGAAGTCGCGGATGGAGTGCGACACCGTCTCGCGGCGTAGCAGGGCGAAGGTTTCGTCGGTGCGGGTCTCCAAGGCGTCGATACGCGCCGCCGTGAGCTCCTCCCACGGCTGCGCCGCACGCTCGTAATCCACCGAGCCGGAACGCCACGACTGGAAGTTGGACACCCCCGCCCACGTGACCGCCACAACCACTGCCAGCGTGGCGGCGAGGAACCCCCGGTTGAGGCGGCGGCGGAACGTCAACCACAACCACCACTGCGCCAGGCCCAAAAACGCCAGCGCCGCCAGCAGCCCCGACAGCGTGAACCACTGGGGCTGCGACAGGCGGCGCATCTCGTCGGCGACGTCCTGGCGGGTCAGATCGTTAACCTCCTGCGCCGCGTCCAACATGCGGGTGCGCATAATCCCGCTGGCCTGCGACATGTACGCCACGCCCACCGGGTTGCCCATGCGCTGATTCACCTGGGCGCGCGCGTTGAGTGCCGAGTACACCGGCAGGTCGCGCTGGATGTTGACCACCAGCTCCTCAATGCGGTCGCTCGTGGCCGAATCCGCCTCCACCGCGCCCTTGTAAATCTCGGAGGCGGAGCTGGCCGCCTGGTCGATCGCCGCGGTGTAGGTGCGCATGTCCTCCTCAGACAGTGGCCCCGCCTGCACGAACGACCCGGCGGCGATGGTGTCCGCGCGCAGCAGCGATGTGGACAGCAGGTGCGCCGCCGCGCTCATCGGCTCCGTGGCGTTGAGCACCGTGTCCAGCGACTGGTTGCGCATGGACATCGACTGGCTCATCGACATGCCCGCCGCGAGCAGCGACATTGTTAGAACCACCATCATCGCGATGAGTTTTCCGGGGGTGGTCTCCAAAAACGCCTTGCCGCGCCGGCCCATGTGCACCGGGCGCGCGAGCCTGCCCTGCAGCCGGTCGGTCAAACGGGTGCGATGCTGTCGCGGCTCGAGCTCGTCGAGCCAGGCATCCTCGCTCGTCGTCTCCAGCGCTCGCACCATTCCGCAATAATAACCGCTACGACCTACAGTGGGGGCATGCTTGGCGACGGAAACGGCTGGGTCACAGCACCCAACGGCACGAAACTCTGGGGCGTTCACGGGGCCGCCGGCCTCTTTCTCATCGCCGGGTCCGGCACTTCCGCCCGCGTGCTCCTGCAGCACCGCGCCACCTGGACCGCCCAGGGTGGCACGTGGGGCATCCCCGGCGGCGCGATCGATTCGCACGAAACGCCTGCTACGGCGGCCCTTCGCGAGTCAGTGGAGGAGTGTGCCATCGACCCCGCTTCGGTCACGGTCGTCGACACGTTCGTCTCCACCGAGTTCCCGAATTGGACCTACACCACGGTCATCGCGCTTTGCGACGAACCCCTGACCGTCACCGCCAACGAAGAATCCGAAGAACTGCGCTGGGTCCCCCTGGATTCACTGCCGTCCTTCGCGCTGCACCCCGCCTTCGCCGCGTCGCTGGACACGGTGCTCGCCCGCGCGATGGTGCATACTGAACCGCATGATTGAAGTCCAAGGACTGACCAAACGGTACGGACCCGTCCAAGCCGTCGATGACCTCACGTTCACGGTCAAACCCGGCGTGGTCACCGGCTTTCTCGGACCCAACGGCGCAGGTAAATCCACCACCATGCGCATGATCCTGGGCTTGGATAAGCCCACCGCGGGCCACTCGCTTATCGACGGCACCGCCTACCGCGACATCCCTAACCCCACCCGCAAAGTCGGGGCCCTGCTCGACGCCAAGGGCGTGCATCCGAACCGCTCCGCCCGCGCGTCGCTGCTGTGGCAGGCCCAGGCCGCCGGCATCCCGCGCTCGCGTGTCGACGAAGTCCTCGACCTCGTCGGCCTCACCGACGTCGCAAGCAAACGCGTCGGCGGCTTCTCCCTCGGCATGGGCCAGCGCCTCGGCATCGCTGCAGCGCTGCTTGGCGACCCTGAGTACCTGATCCTCGACGAGCCCGTCAACGGCCTCGACCCCGCCGGCATCCGCTGGGTGCGCGGCCTGCTCCAGTCGCTGGCCGCCGAGGGGCGCACCGTGCTGGTGTCCTCGCACCTGCTCGCCGAGATGGCGCAAACGGCCGAAAACCTCATCATCATCGGCCGCGGCCGCCTCGTCGCCGACACCTCCGTCGCCGAGTTCATCCGCGAAAACTCCGGTGTGACCACCGTCGTGCGCGCGGTTGACCCCCAGGCGCTCGAAGCAGCGCTGGGTGGGGTGGCCTACCAGCGTGTCGTCGATAGTGAAGGCCGCCCCGCCTTCGAAATCCCGGACCGCTCCTCTGACGACATCGGCGCCCTCGCCTTCAACGCCGGCGTGCAACTCGCCGAACTTACCGAGCGCCGCGCCTCACTCGAGGAGGCCTACATGCAAACCACCGAAGACCAAGCCCAATACGTATCCGCGGAGGTGCCCAATGCTTAACCTCATCTCGGCCGAATGGACCAAATTGCGCACCACCGCCTCCTTCTGGTGGACCTCCGGGCTCATCATCGCCTTCTCCGCCCTGTACGGCCTGCTCTTTGGCTACACCTCGCGCATCAGCGGCATGCCGTACGCGCCGCTGACCGTCGTCGCATCCGTGGGCCTGACCGTGGGCATCGTCATCATCGTGCAAGCCGCGATGACCGTGACCACCGAATACCGCTTCGGCATCCCGGCCACCAACTTCCGCGTCGCCCCCAAGCGCTGGCGGGTGGCGCTGGCGAAACTCCTGCTCGGGGCCGTCCTCGCCGCCGTTGTCTCGCTGCTCGGACTCGTCGCCGCGTTCGTGCTCGGCGACCTCACCGCCTCCGTCCCCGCCAACTGGCCCTCCAACCCCGCCTCTCAGCGCGCACTGTGGGCTGTCCCCCTCGGCATGGCGCTGATCACCATGTTCACCCAGGGCCTCGGCTGGCTCGTGCGCAACACCTCCGGCGTGATCGTCATCGCGATGGGCCTGATGCTGTTCGTCGAAACCGTCGTCGGGCTCATTCCCCGCTTCGGCGCCGACGTGGCCAAGTTCCTGCCGTTTGGCAACCTCATGGCGTTTATGGCCAACCAGCCGACCCAGCACTGGGGCTTGGGCGTGTCCCTGTTGATCTTCGCGGTGTGGGCCGTGGGGGTGTGGATCGCCGGCGTGGTCTCGCTGGAGGCGCGCGACGCGTAGGTGGTTTTTTGGGGGCGTTTGCAGCCTGGATGGCGCATTCTGCACGGTACATTTCGGCATGTTTTGCTGAAATGTGCCATGTAGGATGCGCCATCTAGCTTTCATCAACCAGCGCAGTGGCTCACGCAGGGATACAATCGTGACCGTCTCGGGGGAGGGGCAACATGGACCGAAAAACTTTAGTTGGAACATTGGTGGGCCGGGGGAAGGCTGCGGAGCAGGTGTGCGTGAAGTTATCGTCGACACGTTTTGTTCCCAGAGACCAGTGGGGGCAGTTAGCGCCCCACGAACAGCAATTCCTGCGGTGTTGGGCGGTGGGGGCGTCGGCGTACACGTCCGTTCTCGTCGGCCGGGCAGCTGCGACAGTGACGGGACTTTGGGTGGTTCCGTCGTCGTACGACATCGAGCTGGCAAACCCGAAAAGCCGGGTGCCTCGGCATTCACAGCGGGCTCCAGGTGTGGCATACCGGCGGATGACGCTTTCAGAGATAGACATCGACACGCTCGGCGACCAGGGCGAGGTTAGCGTGACCAGGCCGGTGCGTACCGTGGTCGATATCGCGCGATGGCACGGCGTGAAAGAGGGAATCGTTGCGATGGACAGCCTCTTCTACAACCAACCGCCGTTCCTTGAGGCGCAAATCCGGACGGAGTTGGAGGAGACGGTCCACCGACTTGCGGGCAAACGGGGGATTGAAAACGCTCGTCATGCGCTCGAGGGGTCTTCGACCCTTGCGGAGTCTCCATATGAATCACTGGTGAGGCAGCTCCTCAACCGGAACGGCATCTTTCCACAAGAACAAATGCGTATCGGGCCGTACAGGGTGGATTTGCTCTGGGGAACCTTGATTATTGAGATCGACGGCCGAGCGAAGTTTAAAGACAACTCGGACGCAGCGCTTAAGCACATCGAGCGCGAAAATCGTCTGCGTGAGATGGGGTACTGGATCATTCGCATCACCCCCAAGGAGATGAATATGGGTGAGACGGAAGTGCTGCGACGGATTGTGAATGCGAAGAAGAAGTCTGAGACGACAGGGCCGGTATCGGTCCCGGCGCTGCCTCCCTGGTGAGTGTTTGGGCATAGATGGCGCATTGTGGATGGCGCATTTGGTCGATTTGAGCCGAAATGCGCCACCCACAATGCGCCATTTGGCGGTGCAGGAACACGGGTGGGGCTGGAGGGGCTGGTGTGACGCGGGGGCGCGGGCACCGGGAGGCAAGGGCAGGGACACCGTCAGCGCCACCCCTACTGCAGCGCGGACGTCAGCTTCAGCACGTTGTCGATGTAGCGCCGGTACCAGGGCCTTTGCGCCCAACGCTCCAGCGTCAACTCGCGCGAGACGGCTAGATACCGTGCGCCCAGCGCAGACAGCATCGACAAGAGCGACCCGGAGGCGACGAACAGGGACGATTCGTAGTTCAGGGTGAAGGAGCGGATGTCCATGTTGGAGGAGCCGACGACGGCGACGGAGGTGGGCAGGTGGTCGTCGATAAGCGCGAACTTCGTGTGGAGCACGAACGGTGCGGGGAACTCCCAGATGCGCACGCCGGCTTTCAAAAGTTGCTCGTAGTAGGCGGATTGCGCGTGGTGGACCATGAATTGGTCGGATTTGGCGGAGACGAGCAGGTCGACGCGTACGCCGCGGTAACAGGCGGAGGTGATGGCCTCGAGAAGCGATTCCTCGGGCACGAAGTACGGCGAGCACAGCGTGATGCGCTCTTTGGCGTTGTGGATCATGGACACGAACATGCGCAGGTTCGGCTCGGTGAAGTACCCGGGGCCCGAGGGGACGAGTTGGAGCACATTGTCGCTTGCCGACGACCTCTCCACTGCCCGCTGCGCAATCACCTCCCCGGATTCCGTGTACCAGTCCACTGCGAACATGGACTCAGCCGACGCCACGATGGGCCCTTCCAGTTCCACGAAGGCGTCGACCCATTGGCGGCCGGCACGCACGTGGCGGCGGATGAGGTAGCCGCGGTCGATGAGGTTGAAGGAGCCCAAGAGCGCCACGCGCGAATCGACGACGACGAGTTTGCGGTGGTTGCGCAGGTCGGGGCGCCGCCAGCGGCCGTGCAGCGGGTCGAGCGGCAGCATCATGTGCCAGTCCACGCCGATGTCGGTGAGCCGCTTTTTCAGGCGGCGGAAGCCGGGGTATTTCTGGGAGCCGATGTGGTCGAACAGGAGGCGCACGTGCACGCCGCGGGCGACGGCGCGTTCGATGGCTTGGAAGACCACGTCGGTGGTGTCGTCCCAGGCGACGGCGTAGATTTCGATGTTGACGGTGGTGGTGGCGTCGTCGATAAGCGATGCTATGCGGTGCATCGTTTTGCGGTAGTCGGTCCACAGGGCGTGCACGTCGCCGGGGACGGCGGGGTAGCCGGTCAGCGCGCGGTTGAGACGGACCATGGCGGCGGTTTCGGCCGGCAGGTCGGCGGTGAGGTCGGGCACGCCGAGGTTGATGTCGTCGATGTTGCGGCGCGCCTCGACTTGGATGCGGTGGCGGCGCCGCGACACGAACGTCGAGCCCATGAGCAGGTATAGCGGCAGGCCGACGAACGGCAGCAGGAGGATGAGCAGCAGCCACGCGTTTGCCGACGACGGCTTGCGCCCGCCCGGCACCACACCGATCATGATGAATTTGATGGTGTAGTCCACGAGCATGGCCGCGAACTGCCACCACGACAGGTCGAAGTTCATCGCACCTCGTCGTAGGCCAGGCCGCGGGTGTCGTAGTCCACGATCACGGGTGCGTGGTCGGAAGCACCTTTGCCGCGGCGCTCGTCGATATCCACCCAGGCCTGTTGCACCAGGCCGCGCATGGGGGCGGTGGCGAGCTGGAAGTCGATGAGCATGCCTTCGTTGTGCTGGAAGCGCATGGATTTGTAGTCCCAGAAGGTGTACTGCGAGTCGTGTTCGATTTCGTACAGGCCGGCCTCGAGCAGCATCTGGAACGCGGCTCGCTCGGGTTCGGTGACATGCGTTTTGCCTTCGAACCAGGACACGTCCCACACGTCTTCGTCGCGCGGTGCGACGTTGAAGTCGCCCATGAAGACCTGCATGTCGCCGGGGCGGACGGTGTCGGCGAGCGACCAGAGGAACTGCAGTTTGTAGTCGTAGTGCGGGTCGCCGATTTCGCGGCCGTTGGGCACGTACAGGCTCCACACCTCGACCCCGCCGCAGTTGGCGCCGACGGCGCGCGCCTCCACCTCCGGGGCGCCCTTCTTGGCAAATTCGGGCTGGCGGTCGAAGGCATCGCGCACGTTGTCCAGGCCCACCCGCGAGGCGATGGCCACCCCGTTCCACTGGCTGACTCCCACGTGCGCGACCTCGTAGCCTGCGGCTTCGAAGGTGGCGTAGGGGAATTTCGCGTCCGCGGTTTTTGTCTCCTGCATCGCGAGCACGTCCACGTCGTTGCGCTCCAGGAATGCGGCGATGCGTTCCGCGCGGGTGCGCACGGAGTTCACGTTCCAGGTGGCGATTCGCATGCGCCTAGCCTAGCGCCAGCCGCCGACGGTGGTGTTCGAGTGCGCCACCAGGCAGTTCGCTGAGCGACGACACCCCGTACCGGCCCCCGTCCACCCAAGCGATTTGTTCTTCGGCGAGGGTCCACGTGTCGTCGAGAAGCTTCAGCGCCGGCTTGCCGATGCGCTCCGGGATCAGCAGCCGCACCGGCAGGTCTCGCTCGCGGTAGAACGCGCGGATGGTGTCGATCGGCACCGGTTGCAGGCCAGCGGAGGGCCCCAGCGGGACCGCGGAATTCGCCTCGTCGGTGTCGCCGGTGCGCATCAGCCAGCCTTCGGCCCAGGCTGTATCGGTGGTGGGGAGGTCGTCTGCAAGCTTGCGCTCGAGCGAGCGGATTTCGGAGTTGCGGACGGTGCGGGCGGACAGTTTTTTGATGATGTGCACGTTGTCCACCCGGATCGCCTCCTTGGACGACGGGAAGCCGCCGACCTCCTGCGGGCGCACCACCAGCGGGTCGAGGGACACGACGTGGCCGACGATGTCGCTGGCGTGCTCGCCACGCCGCTGCCGAACCACGACGCGGTCGCCCGCCACCACGTCGTCCGAGCGGAAAATGCGCGACACGGTTTAGCGGCGCGCCGCGCGGGAACCCGGCAGCAGGAACGCGACGCCAGCCAGCAGCGCCAGCGCGCCCAGCCCAATCAGGCCGCGCATCGGGGTGCCGGTGTCGGCGAGGTCGTCGTCGCGTTCGTTGCTCGTCGTGGTGGTGCGCGACGTGCTTGACGACGAGCGCGTCGTGCTCTTACTCGTCGTCGACGTCGCCGACGTGGTGCGGTTCTGCATGATCGACGGGGCAGTCGAGCTGGAGGACGTGGTCGAAGAGGACGAGGAGGAGGTGGTTGTGGATGACTCCGTCGTTTCCGTGGGGGAGGTCTCGGTGCTCGACGGGCTCGACACGGTGGAGGTTTCCGTGGTGGTCTCAGTCTCCGATTCCGACGGGGTCGTGGTCTCCTGCATGCGCTCGGCGCGCAGGCGCAGGTTGGAGGCAGCCGGGGTCGGCTCGGTGGTCACGGTCGGCTCGGTGGTAGTGGTGTCCGCGCCCGGGATGGCGTAGACGATGCGCACGTCGCCGTCCTCCGAGCGCTCTAGAGCGTCAAAGAAGGTGGTGCCGTAGAGGCCGGAGAGTTCCTCGGCGGCGGTGGGGACGACCACGGTGTCGTCGTCAAGCAAAAGCTCCGCGCGGAGCTTGCGCACGCCGGCGCGCTCCGCCTTGATGGCGTCGGCGGCCTCGTCGAACTCGGCTTCCTCGTCCTCGGTTAGCTCGCCGGCGTTCTCGCGTAAGCCGGCGACGGTGTCGGCGGCGTCGATGAGGTCCTTGCGCCACTCGGTGAGGATCTCGCGGACCTCGTCGTCACCTTCCGCGTCCTCGAGGGTGTCGAGGGAGGTGGTGCGGGTGGCGGTGACGTCGTCAAGCAACGCCTCGAGCTCGCTTTCGGGCGCCGCGGGGGTGGTCAGTGTGAGCGCCGTCGCGGCGATGGCAGCGGTGATGCGCATGGGGGCCTCCGGAAAAATAGACAGTTCAACGCATCATAGCGCGAACTAGTGGCCGAACGGGTCCTCGTCCTCGCCCGGCATCCAGGTGTTGCCGGCTTCCTTCCAGCCGTTGTCGCGGATCACGCGTTTGGCTTCCTTCTTAAACCGGCCGGTGAGCACGTCGGTGTAGAGATAGCCGTCGAGGTGGCCGGTCTCGTGCTGCAGACAGCGGGCGAAAAAGCCGGTGCCCTCGACCTCGACCGGGTTGCCGTTCTCGTCCAGCCCGGTCACCTTCGCCCAGTCCGCGCGGCCGGTCGGCCAGCCGTAGCCCGGAACGGACAGGCAGCCTTCCTCCTCGCTGCCGTCGTCGGCAGGCATGGTCTTCGGGATCTCGGAGGTCTCCAGCACCGGGTTGATCACGGTGCCGCGGCGCATCTCGTCGCCGTCGGGGCAGTGGTAGACAAACAGGCGCAGCGGCACGCCGATCTGGTTCGCGGCGAGGCCGACACCGTTGGCGGCGTCCATGGTCTCGTGCATGTCGGCGATGAGCTCCTGGAGCTCCTCGACTGGCTGGGTGACTTCTTTGGTCGGTTCGTGCAGCACAGGGTCGCCGTGGATAACGATGGGTCGGATGGTCATGCCAATATATTAGGCATGCTTACCGACACCGACCTCGCCGTGCTCCGCTTCGCCGCCCGAGCCCCGCGTTCGCTCGGTGCCCGCGAGGACGCCATCCGCACCGAACTGGGCATGTCGCCGATCCGCTACTACCAGCGCCTAAACATCCTCCTGGACAACTCGGAGGCGCTCGCTGCCGAGCCCCAGCTCGTGCGCCGGCTGCAGAGGCTTCGCGACGCCTAACACGGTGTGTTGCCCCACCTTTGTAACTTCCTGTGGTTAGAGTTGCCGATGTGACTAAAGACCAGTATGGCAACGAACCCTTCGATTACGACTCCACCGACAGCGCGCGTTACGACGAGCCACGTTACGACGAGCCGCTCGACGCCGAAATCGTCGACGAGCCCGAGGAATACCGCGGCGCCCACCGCCGCGACGACGACGCCGACTACGACGAGGGCTCCGATTACGTCGACGGTAACTACATCAATGCCCCAGCCGAGGAGACGGAGCGCCGCGGCTCCACCGCCGTCGCCGGTGCTGGCGCTGGTTCCGGTGCCGCCGCGGGCGGCCTGCCCCGTCGTGGCCTCGCCATGATCCTTATTGCCGTCGCCGCCCTGCTCCTGCTTTGGGCACTGTGGGCGATGACGCAAAAGGGCGACGACGACAACGCCGCCTCCACCGAGACCTCCACCTCCACTGAGGTCGTCGCCCCGTCCGCGTCGGCGGCTCCGGCGGACGGCCAGCAGCAGGGTGAGCAGGGTGCCGCTGGCCAGTCTGCGCAGGCTGGTGCGTCTGACCAGGCGCAGGACCAGAACGCCTCCCAGGACCCGAACGCGCCGGCGTCCGAGACCGCACCGCGCGACCCGAACGCGCAGGACGGCAATGCGCGGGACGGCGACGCCCAGGCCCCGGTGCCGGCTGCTCCGGCACCGCAGGGCGCGCAGCTCAACAGCGGCAACGCTGAGGTGTTCGTCTACAACAACTCCGGCGTCGCCGACCTGGCTAGCCGCACTGCCGACCAGCTCCAGGGGCAGTTCCGGGTGGCTAACCAGTCGCCGGACGCCGCCACGATGAACATGCCGGAGCAGCAGTACGGCGTGTTCCCGGAGACCTACGTCTTCTTCGACCCGGCCACCCCGGGCGCCGAGCAGGTCGCGGCCGACATCGCTCGCCGCGTCGGTGGCACCGCGCGTGCGAAGAACGACATCCCGGAAGGCGCCGTGAGCCTGCCGGAGCAGGTCGCGAACAACCGCAGCGCCGTCGCGGTGGTGCTCGCCGGCTAGTTCTAGACCGGCAGCGCGCCGGCACCCCGCGCAATACGGCCTGGATGGCGCATTCTGGACGGTACATTTCGTCGATAAGCGGCGAAATGCGCCATGCAGGATGCGCCATTTGCATGGGCGGCGGACCCGAAACCGCATAAAAACCCCGCCGACGTAGCAACGCAGGCGCCGGAACGGGATAGGCTGGGCGCTTATGGATCCGTTTCGTGATTTCGCCAGGTCGGCAGCACCTACCCTCGGCGTGGAGTGGGAAATTTGTCTCGTCGACCCGGAAACGCGCGACCTGGTGCCGCGCGCGGCCGAGGTCATCGACGAGGTGCAGAAACGCAACCCGGACGTCCACCTGGAGCCGGAGTTTCTGAAGAACACCATCGAGTTGGTCACGCCGATCTGCACGAACACCAAGGATGCGATCGCGGCGCTGCAAAAGGACCTTGACGCGATCAAAGAGGTCACGGACGAGATGGGCCTCAAACTCTGGGCAAGTGGCGGCCATCCGTTTTCGGACTTCCGCACGAACCCGCTGAGCCCGAAGAACACGTACCAGGAGATTGTGAACCGCACCCAGTACTGGGGCCAGCACATGCTGCTGTGGGGCATTCATTGCCATGTCGGCATCAGCCACGAGGACAAGGTGTGGCCGATCATCAATGCGGTGATGACGAAGTACCCGCACCTGCTCGCGATTAGTGCGTCGAGTCCGGGGTGGGATGGCATCGATACGAGTTACGCGTCGAACCGCACGATGCTCTACCAGCAACTTCCGACCGCGGGCATGCCGTACCAGTTCCAGGATTGGGACGAGTGGGTCGGTTTCATGCGTGACCAGCAGACCTCGGGCGTGATCAACCACACGGGCTCGATGCATTTCGATGTCCGCCCGGCCGCGAAGTGGGGCACGATCGAGGTCCGCATCTCGGACGCGACGAGTAATTTGCGCGAGTTGGCGGCCGTCGTCGCGCTCACGCACTGCCTGGTTGTGCACTACGACCGCTTGCTCGAGCGCGGCGAGGAACTGCCCACGCTGCAGCAATGGCACGTCGCGGAGAACAAGTGGCGCGGTGCGCGCTACGGCATGGACGCGCTGGTGATCACGAGCCGCGACACGGACGAGGACTGGATTAAAAACGAGCTCACATTGCTTATCGACGAGCTCATGCCCGTGGCTGAAGACCTCGGCTGCGTCGATGAGCTGCTGCTGGTCGGCGAGATTGCGGAGCGCGGCGCGGGGTATGAGCGTCAGCGCGCGATCTACGAGCGCACCGGCGACTGGAAGGATGTCGTCGACGCGACTTGCGACGAGATGTGGGAGCTGACCATCTAGGTCGGGCGTTCCACCTCGGTGGGCTTGTTGGGGTTGATGCGGCGCGGGTGGTAGCTCGCGGGCCGGTCGTTGCGGGTGAGTTGCTCCTCGCCGCCGTAGAGGCCCTCGCGTCGCGCGATGCGGCCGAGGCGCTGGCCGGTGACCGGGTTGGTCATCAGGGCGAAGATGACGAGCAGCACCATCATGCCGATGTCGCCTTTTTCGTGCACGCCGAAGTGCTCGGCGGTGGTGACGCGAATGATCGTGCCGGCCATGAGCAGCACCAACCCGGTGGTCTGGGGTTTGGTGATGGCGTGCACGCGCGCGAGTGTGGAGTTGAAGCGGGCCGCACCGACGGCGGCGGAAAAGACCATGAACGCGCCGGGCAGGATGAAGATCAGTGAGATGATGTCGGCGATCATAGGGAACCATCCCTCTTGCGGAAGCGGGCGACGGACAGGGACGCGATGAAGCCGAGCATGGCGATGACCATCATGACGTTGACCACGGTGGTATCCAGCGTCCAGCAGATGTAGAGCGCGAGCGCGCACTGCAGGGAGGCGGTGATGCCGTCGTTGGCCAGCACCCGGTCCATGGAGTCGGGGCCGACGATGACGCGCCAGGCGAAGACGAAGAAGCCGGCGAAGAGGAAGACGGCGGCTATGGCGAGGAAGATGTTGTAGATCGTGTCGCTCATTTGCTCCTGCTTTCGAAGATGCCGATCATTTGGCGCTCCAGTTTCTGCACGTTAGCAATCTCGCGTTCGATGTCGGCTTCGGTGTCGGCATCGAGGACGTGGATGGTCCATTCGCGGTTGGCCAGGTCGATGTCGGTGATGGTGCCGCCGGGCTGCAGGTTGTAGGCGCTGGTGGCCAGGTAGAACACCATCTCGTTGCTCACACGCATAGGCACGCGCAGGATCGCGTTCTTCGGCTGCGGCGCCGGGCGCAGCGACAGCCACGCGACCTTGGCGGAGGCGAGGATGAGGTCCCAGAGCCACTCGAGGACGAAGCCGATAAGGCGCGGCCAGTGGACTTTGTTGCTGGAGCGCGGCACCTTCGGCAGCGGCAGGGCGAGCACGATGAGCATGGCCAGCAGGAAGCCGGCGACGACGTTGCCCCAGGACACTTCGCCCATGAGCAGTACCCACATGAAGGTGAGCCAGGCGACGAAGGCGGGGCGGAAGCGGTGGCGGAAGCCACGGATCGGTTGCATTTACTCATCCACCTCGTTCGATTCGGCGTCGACGGGGGCGGGCACGCGCTCGGTGGTCACACCGGTTTCCACGGGGGCGGTGGGGCGTACGGAATCGCGGTTGGTCAGCGAGTCGTGGCCGCCGTCGGATTCGTCGGGTTCGGTGAAGCCAGCGGGGTTGCGTGTGGCGTTGGCGGGGTCGTCGATAAGCACTGCGCTGCGGTAGATGGACACGTCCTTGGCGGATTGGGCGGCGCGGTCGGTGATGTTGGAGATCGGACCGGCGAGGAACGTGATCGACGTGGACGCGATGACCAGCAGCGCGGTGGACAGGAACATGCCGACGGGGATGCGGCCGACGTCGTCGCGGTCGCCGGCGGCCACGGTTTCGCCGCGCTCGGCGAGGTTGGAGGGGCGGGCGAGGACGACGTCGCCTTCGGGGGCGTCGGCACGGTCGCGCAGAAAGCCCTTGGACCAGACGGTCATCATGGCGTAGAGCGTGAGCAGCGAGGTGACCACGGCGCCGCCGATGAGGACCCACGCCAGCCACGAGCCGTCGACGGCGCCGGCCTGGATGAGCATGACCTTGCCCAGGAAGCCGGACAGCGGCGGGATGCCGCCCAGGTTGAGCGCGGGGATGAGATAGAGCACGCCGATGACCGGCGCGGTGTAGAGCAGCGAGCCCAGGCGTCGCAGCTGCGCGGAGCCAGCCTGGCGCTCGACTAGGCCGACGACGAGGAACAGCGACGTCTGCACCAAAATGTGGTGCACCGCGTAGAAGATCGCGCCGGACAAGCCCGCGACCGAGCCGAGGGCGACGCCGAAGATCATGTAGCCGATGTGGCTGACCAGAGTGAACGACATAAGTCGCTTGATGTCGTTTTGGGCGATCGCGCCCATCACACCGACGATCATGGTCAGCAGCGCGACCCACATGAGCATGGAGTCGAGCGCGCCGGCGGTGAACACGGTGGAGCGCACGCGGATGATCGCGTACACGCCCACCTTGGTTAAAAGCCCGGCGAAAACGGCGGTCACGATGGACGCGGCGGTGGGGTAGGAGTCCGGCAGCCACGCGTCGAGGGGGAAAATGGCGGCTTTGATGCCGAAGGCGATGAGGATCGTCGCAAAGATCGCGGAGCGGGTGCCCAGCGGGAGTTCCTCCATGCGGATGCCGGCCTGGGCCATGTTCACCGTGCCGGTGGACGCGTAGATCAGCGCCAGCGCGAACAGGAACACCATCGACGAGGCCATGGACACCATGACGTAGCCGATGCCGGCGCGCACACGCTGCGGGGACGCGCCCAGGGTGAGCAGCACGTACGAGGCGACGAGGAAGACCTCGAAGCCGACGTACAGGTTGAACAGGTCGCCCGCCAGAAACGACAGGTTCACGCCCATGGTCAGCAGCATGTAAATGGGCAGGAATACGGCGACGGGGTCGTCTTCGTCGCCGTCGCGAAGCCCCTGCGAGATGCCGTACCACATCACGGCAAACAGGACGATGGAGGAGACGAACAACATGATCGACGACAACCTGTCGGCCACCAGGGTGATGCCGATCGGGGCTTCCCAGCCGCCCATCTGCACGGTTTGGATGCCGTGGGTGTCGGCGATGACGATCATCAACGCGGAGATTGCCGTCAACAGCGCGAGTGTGCCCAGCGCGATGGTGCGCTGCAGGTTCACGCCCCGGAACACCAGGATGAACGCCGCGGCGACCACGGGCAGCAGGATCGGCATGATCGTCAGGTACGGCATGGCCGGCAGCGCCCATTCGGCGAGTTCGATGAGGCTACTTCTCACTGTCGGCCCCCTTTACCGGTTCCTCGAACGAGGCGGAGGTGGACGCCTTGCCGGCCGCTTCCTCTTCGTCGCGGTCGCCCGTCGGGGTGGTCGGGCGCACCGCAATGGCGCGGTCTTCTTCGTCGCGCTCGACCACGTCGTCGGTGCGGTAGCGGTACTGGCGGTAGGCGAGCGCGAGCATGAAGCCCGCCATCGCCATCGAAATCACAATCGCGGTCAGGATCATCGCCTGCGCAAGCGGATCGGCGGTGTCGGCAGCGGCTTTGGAGTCGCGGCCGAGGATCGGCGGGGAGCCTGCTTGGCCGCCGGCTTGCAGCAGAAGCAGGTTTGCGCCGTTGCCGATGAGCAGCACGCCCAAAATCATGCGCGTCATCACCTTGTCCAGCATGAGGTACACGCCGCACGCGATGAGCACGCCCGAGCCGATGAGCAGGAACAGGTTCGCTTCCATTTAGTCCTCCGTGCCTTTGCGTATCGACGACCCACTGTTCGCCACCGCCGCCCTCTCGCTGAAGCGCAGTTTGCGCTCGCGCTCCTGCCAGCGCCGGCGGCGACGGTTCTTTTCTTGCAGTTCCACGGCGCGGTCGCGGGCGCGCTGCTTTCGGGTGTCCTCCTCGCGGTCGAGGTGGGCGCCCATGGAGGCGAGCACGTGCATGATCAGGCCGACGACGATGACGTACACGCCGGCGTCGAAGATCAGCGCGGACGGCACGTCGAACTCGCCGATCAGCGGCAGCGTGAACGTGGCGTAGTCCGTGGTCAGTGGCGCGTAGCCGAAGAACATGGGCACAATCGCGGCCGAGGCCGACAGCAGGATGCCCACGCCGAGCACCTTGCCCGGGTGCACCGGCAACGTCGCCTCGATCTCCTTGCGACCGCCGGCGAGGTAGCGCAGCGTCAGCGCAAGTGCAGCGACGAGCCCGCCGGCGAATCCGCCGCCTGGCGCGTTGTGGCCGGAGAAGAAGAAGTAGGCGGACAGCAGCATCATCGACGGGAACAGCAGGCGGGTGACCACCTCGACCATGAGTGAGCGGTTCTGGGCCGTTTCGTCGTTCACGCCGGAGGCGAGCCAGCGTGCCTTGGTGGTTTGTAGCGTTGGGCGTCGCGACGACGGGTCGAACCGGCCGGTGCCGAAGATGAGGCTGGCCACGCCTGTGGCGGCGATAACCAGCACGGTGATCTCGCCAAAGGTATCGGCCGCGCGCAGGTCGACCAGCAGCACGTTGACGGTGTTGCGGCCGTGGCCGATCTCGTAGGCCAGTTCCGGCATTGTCTTGGAGATCGGTTCTGCCACGCGCGCGGACATCGCCGTCATGGCGACGGTGACCACAGATACGCCGGTGCCGATGGAGAGCCAGGCGCGCACGCGGTTGTCGTCGTTACGCGGCTCGACTTCGGTGGGCATCTTGCGCAGCACGAGCATGAACACGACCATGACGATCGTCTCCACGAGCGCCTGCGTGAGCGCGAGATCCGGTGCGCCGTGCAACACGAAGATCATGGCCAGGCAGTAGCCGGTCAGCCCCACCATGACCACGCCGGAGAGGCGGTTGCGCTGCAAGGTGGCGAAGAACGCCATACCCGCCATGATGATCACGATCAGGCCCTGCCAAACATTGTCCCACACGATCATGCGGATGTTGTTCGACGCGCCCAGAATGAGCGCGGCGAGCGGGACGACCATGAGCACGAAGAAGATGATCGCCAGGTTGATCGCCAGCGAGCCGCGCTGCGTGGACGCGGTGAGTTTGAGCGACCAGCGGTGCAGCGTGTGCAGGATGTTGTCCCACAGCTCGTTGGCGCTGCCCAGCGCAGGCCGGTCGAACTGCGCCTTTTCCACCAGGTCGCGCTGCCAGAACATGATGGCACCGGCGGTGATGATCACACCGGACAGCGCCAGCGGGATGTTGAAGCCGTGCCAAAGCGCCAACTGCGAGCCGTCGACGTCGGGGAAGCGCACGTTGAGGTACTCGTTGATCGGACGCGACAGCACCGCCGGCACAATGCCGAAGGCGACGGTCCCTGCGGTGAGTACGGCAGGGGAGAGCCACAGCTTCGGCCCCACGCGGTGCATGCCCAACACGGCCTCGGACGGTTCGCGGTTGTGCTCGCGCTTGGACGCGAACGCGCCGAACAGGAAGTACAGCGAGTACGCCATCGTCAGAATCGAGCCGACCACCAGCACCACCAGCGTGATCCTGCCGGGCATGCCGGTGAGCAGTTCCTCGTGCAGGATCGCATCCAGGGCAGCTTCCTTAGCGACGAACCCGAACAGCGGGGGAATACCCGCCATCGACGCCGCCGAGATCACCGCGAGCGAGGTCAGCCACGGCTGCTTTTTGCCCAGGCCGGACAGTTCGTGGATGTCGCGGGTACCGGTGGTGTGGTCGATGGCGCCGACGATCATGAACAGCGCCGCCTTGAACATCGAGTGCGCGAACGTGATCGCAAGACCCGCCATCGCCGCCTCGCGGGAGCCCACGCCGATGACGGTGATGATGAAGCCCAGCTGGCTGACCGTGCCGTAGGCCAGCACCAGTTTCAGGTCACGCTGCTTGAGCGCCATCCAGCCGCCGAGCAGCATGGTGAACCCGCCGGTGGACAGCACAACCAGGTGCCAGGTGTTCACCGCCGACAGGTCGGGCGCGAGGCGGGCGACCAGGTAGATGCCCGCCTTGACCATGGCTGCCGAGTGCAGGTAGGCCGACACCGGCGTCGGCGCCGCCATCGCGCCGGGCAGCCAGAAGTGCCACGGCGCCTGGGCCGACTTGGTCAGCGCGCCGAGCATCATGAGCACGATCGCGGCGGAGATGGCCGGGGTGTTTTCGATGTCGGCGATCTGCGGGACCTCCGACATCCGCCAGATGCCTGCCTTGAAGCCGAGGAGGTTGATACCCACCAGCATCGCGAGCCCGCCCATGGTGGTGACCATGAGCGCCTGCATCGCGGCGCGTCTCGACGTTGCCCGCTCCCCGTAGTAGGAGACCAGCATGTACGACAGGATCGAGGTCAACTCCCAGAACACGTACATGAGCAGGAAGTTGTCGGAGATGACCAGGCCGTACATGGCCGTGGCAAACGCGCTCAGCTCAAACCCGAACTTGGCCAGCCTGCGCGGGTTGGAGTCGAAATAGCCCCAGCAGTACAACAGCACAAGCGCCCCGACACCCAGAATGATCAGACTGAATAAGCCGGCGAGCGCGTCGAGGCGGAATTCTAAGTTGAGGTTGGTCGACGGCATCCAGACGAATGTCGAGAGCACTTCGCCACCGTCGCTGAACACGCCGTCGACGAAGAGTTTGACCACCCAGATAAAGCCGGCGAGCGGCACGAGTGCCAGTATCGCGAATGCGGAGCGCCCGATGGTCCGCAGCAGCACCGGGGCGATGGTGCTGGCGGCCATGAGCGCGAGAAGTAGCGTGAGCACGTTCCTGGCGGCCCTCCTTCAAAGGCAGGTCATAGCGTGGGCGCGCCTAACCCCTCTAGTGAAGGTGGCTTTTGAAGTTCACACTGAAATAACTTGGCCTTTGCGGCAACAAGATACAACGCGTCAACACCAGTGGCGCGGCCGTCTTTCGGCCACTGTAGCGAATTTTCGTTACTTACCGTAGCGCTGCAGGAACATGGCCTCGGCGATGGCCACGTGTTCAATTTCCGTCGGGTCCACGGATTCGTCCACGCCGTGGATTCCGCACAGCGGCTCCTCCACGCCGTACAGCGCGATCTGGGCGTTGGGGAACTGCTCCTGCAGTGTGGTGGTCAGTGGGATCGAGCCGCCCGTGCCGACGATCGCCAGGTCCTCCGCCCCGTACGCCTCCTTCAAGCACTGGCCGAGTTGGTCGATGGCCTCGGCGGTGACGTCGGTGGAAAACGGCTGGTTTACGCCACTGACCTCAACGTCCACCTTCGCGCCCCACGGGGCGTGGGATTTGATGTGTTCGACCATCTTCTGCGCGACCTCCTCCGAGTTCTGGCCGGCCGGCACGCGCAGGTTGAACTGCGCCTCCGCGCGCGGGTTCACCGCGTTCATCGCCTCGGCGACCGGGGTGGAGGTAAAGCCGATCATGGTCACCGCCGGGCGCGCCCAGACCAGGTCGGCGGGGTCGTCGTCAACGGTGCCGAGCAGCTGCACGCCGTCGAGCACCGTGGCGTCGGAGCGGAACATCTCGCGGTCGTAGGCGTCGCCGTCCCATTTCGTGGTGGTGTCGACGCCGTCGATGGTGGTGCGGCCGTGCTCGTCGAAAAGCGAGGTTGCGATGGTCATTAGCGCGTGCGCGGCATCGGGTGCGGCGCCGCCGAAGCTGCCGGAGTGCACCGCGCCCTTAAGCGTTTCCACCTTGACGACGACCTGCGCGCCACCGCGTAGCGACGTCGTCAGCGTCGGCACGCCAACCGCCACATTGCCCGTATCCGCGATGAGGATGGCGTCCGCGTCGAAGACCTCCGGCTTTTCCTCGATGAGTTTGCCCAGGCCGTCGTCGCCGCCGAGCTCCTCGGAGCCCTCCACGACCACCTTGAGGCCGAGGTCGGTGCCGCCGTTTTCTTCGACGAGGCGCAACGCTTCCAGGTGCATCGCGAGGTTGCCCTTGCAGTCGGCGGCGCCACGCCCGTACCAGCGGCCGTCGCGCTCAGTGAGGTCGAACGGGTCGTTTGTCCACGCTTCCGGGTCATTCGCCGGGACGACGTCGTAGTGGGAGTAGAGCAGCACCGTCGGGGCGCCGTTGTTCGCGGGCTTCGTGGCGACGATCGTATCCGCGTCATCCACCGTCGGATAGCGCGTGACCTCCAGGCCGAGGTTTTCCAGCGCCTCGACGGTCCAAGCGCAGGCCGCTTCGTGCTGGTCAGCCAACTCCGGGGTGGAGTGCACAGAGTTAAAGGAGACCAACTTCTTCATGTCGGCGAAGATGCGGTCGCGCTGCGGTGTGTAGGTTGCGTTCGGTGCGTTGTCAGTCATGGCACCACGCTAGCAGCGTTGCAGATGCCGGTTCGGGGTCGCTCGGGAGCCGGCTGTAGCCGGCTGGAGCCAAAAGTGAGGGGCTAGGTGTGAGGGGGTCGCCGTCGGTCCGGCACGGGTGTCTGCTTTTACTCGACCCCCTCACATCCTCCCCCTCACATCCTCCCCCTCACAACTACGTGGGGCTCACATCCTGCCCCTCACATTTGGATATGCGTCTCTTGCACTCAACCCCACCGAGTGCTAAAAATGGTGCCTGGCACTCACGTAAACCGAGTGCCAAATAAACGAACAAAGCGGGTGAGGCTGAGACCACTCGTCAGCCGTGCCGTCGCGGGCGCCTGCTTGCACCGACGACCTGAGTGATCGTCCATGAACGCCTATATATAAGGAGTGACACACTCACATGGCAAAGATGATTGCATTTGATGAGGAAGCACGTCGCGGCCTCGAAAACGGCCTGAACACCCTGGCCGACGCTGTGAAGGTCACGCTCGGCCCGAAGGGTCGCAACGTGGTGCTGGAGAAGTCCTGGGGCGCCCCGACCATCACCAACGACGGCGTGAGCATCGCTCGCGAGATCGATCTCGAGGATCCGTACGAGAAGATCGGCGCTGAGCTGGTCAAGGAAGTCGCCAAGAAGACTGACGACGTCGCCGGCGACGGCACCACTACCGCTACCGTGCTCGCTCAGGCGCTCGTGCGCGAGGGCCTGCGCAACGTGGCCGCGGGTTCCAACCCGATGGGCATTAAGCGCGGCATCCAGGCGGCCACCGACAAGGTGACCAAGTACCTGCTCGACGGTGCGAAGGAGGTCGAGACCCAGGAGGAGATCGCTTCCACCGCTGGTATCTCGGCATCTGACCCGGAGATCGGCAAGAAGATCGCCGAGGCGATGTACGCCGTGGGCAACGGTGCCGTGAACAAGGAGTCCGTGATCACGGTCGAGGAGTCCAACACCTTCGGTGTGGACCTCGAGGTCACCGAGGGTATGCGCTTTGACAAAGGCTTCATCTCCGCATACTTCGCCACCGACATGGAGCGCGGCGAGGCTGTGCTCGAGGACCCGTACATCCTGCTAGTCTCCGGCAAGATCTCCAACGTCAAGGAGCTCGTGCCGGTGCTGGAGCAGGTCATGCAGTCCGGCAAGCCGCTGCTGATCATCGCTGAGGACGTCGAGGGCGAGGCCCTGTCCACTCTCGTGGTGAACAAGATCCGCGGCACCTTCAAGTCGGTTGCGGTGAAGGCTCCGG